>Ga0315902_10000860_pt1 | contig 50376 bp, 45 predicted proteins | sample LakEriMetagenome_9_FD_203523 | JGI IMG/M metagenome (GOLD analysis project Ga0315902, IMG submission 203523) | Freshwater fungal communities from buoy surface, Lake Erie, Ohio, United States - Buoy 12 MA117 | ecosystem: Environmental > Aquatic > Freshwater > Lake > Lake biofilm | place: USA... | reverse complement strand
TACTGGGAATTACTCCCGGGGTGGCTGAAGCTGCTCCGTCGGTGGCTAGCGCCCAACGTGAAGTAGACCGGTTGCGCACTTTGGCTGCCGAAAAGTTTGAGGATGCCAATGAGGCGACAATCAGGATTAAAGCACTTGAGAAGGAGACTAATTCACTTCTTACTCGGGAGGCTGTACTTAAGAAAGAACTTGATGTGGTCAGCACAACGCTGTCGCGAATTGCGATTGCCCAGTACACCGCCGGCGGGATCGGGCAAGGGTTAGATTTACTTTTTTCCTCGGATCCAACGCGCTACTTATCTGATGCGGGGACGATGGATCTCTTGGCTAGAAATTACTCGAAGCAACTGCGCGAATATGCAGTAACTAAACAGAAGGTTGAGGCCTCACAGTTTGTTGTGGCAGATCGAACTGCACTGTTGCGGGTAGAGCGCGAGAAACTTAATAGGCAAGTTGCTTTAGCAAAGAGTGATCTGGCTAAAGCGGAGAAGATTCTTAAAAACTTGAAGAAAGAAGATCGTGAACGTTTGGCACGTGAAGAGGCTGCGCGCGAGGATAAAATCTTGAACGCTTCACGGAAATATGCCCAAAGTTATAAGGGCGATAATTCTCGTGGATCAGTTGCTCTCAAATATGCGCTCAAGCAAGTTGGCGATGTCTATGTCTGGGCTGCTGCCGGGCCGACGCGTTGGGATTGTTCGGGGCTGACGATGCGCGCATTCCAACAAGCAGGTGTTTCGTTGCCACATTCATCGCGAATTCAAGTCAAGTATGGAAAATCGATTTCAGTTGGCTCACTGAAGCCAGGAGATCTTCTTTTCTTCGGTAAGCCAATTAGCCATGTCTCGATCTATATGGGTGGCGGAAAGATGGTGCAGGCGCCGCGTCCTGGAAAAAGAGTAGAAGTTGTTAACTTTGTGCGGATGTTTGGCAAAAAACCATTTGTGGGGGCGAGAAGAATATGAGGAAGAGAATAAACACTCTTCTGATCCTCACCCTCATTGGTGGGCTATTGATGCCGATTCCACAATCGAGTGCGACCAAACACAAACCGACTTTGGCACAGATCGAGGCGGCTAAAAAGGCAGAGGCTGCAAAGAAGAAGATTGCAACCGATGCGCTTAAGCGATTAGAGAAGGCTCGTGGAAATCTGCGAGCACTTAATGCGATTGCGAGTCAGGCTCGCAAAAAATACTTGGCTGCACAGAGTGAGTTAGTAGCTGCGACAAAGAAATCGCAAGCTGCAACGAAAGCCTATGAAGAGGCCACGGCATCGGTTGCCTTTACCCATCGTGAAATCGGAAAACTTGCCGTACATGCCTATACATCAGGTGGCGGGCTGACAGATTTGGAAGCTGTCTTGAGCGCAAGTGGGCCGCAAGAGATGATTGATCGTCTGTCGACGCTAGAAAATCTCGGAGCCAAAAACAAGACAGCTCTCTCACGCTTTAAGGCTGCTGAAGTTATTGCCCAAGGTGCGAAAGTTGTAGCAGAGGCTGCAAAGGAAGAGCAGAGAGTTGTTACTGAAAAAGTTGCTGCCGCTAAGAAAGTGGCTGATGATGCCCAGGCTGAGCAACAGAAAGAGGTGGATAAACTCCAAGCGGTGCAGGATAAATTACAACGTGATTTAGCATCGGCGAAGAAGGTGCGTGTAACGCTAGAACAACAGCGCCAGTTGGCGATCTTGGAAGAGACTCGCGCGAATGAAGCGACGAAAGTTACGGGGCAATCTAAGATCTGGCGCACTGGTGGCCCAACTGGTGTAAGTGCATCACGTACAACTGAGGCGATGCGACTTAAGGCAGTGGAATTTGCAAAGCGTCAGGTGTTGTCTGGCAAGCCGTATGTATGGGGTGATGAGGGCCCGAACGCTTTTGATTGTTCTGGCCTTGTTTACGCTGCATATAAATCTGCAGGACTTGGATGGCCTAATTGGGATCGCCTTAACTCGGGGTTGTATTACACGTACATCAAGCAGATTCCATTATCGGAGATGCAGCCAGGTGATCTACTTTTCTATTCCTACGATGGAACGATTAGCAAGATTCACCACATGAGTATTTATGCTGGCAATGAAATGATGTGGGAAGCGCGATCAACGAAGAGTGGTTTGAAATATTCAAATATCTACAGCATGCCCGGCATGATGCCGTATGCAGGAAGAGTGTGATCAGATGAAAAAGCGAGCGATAAGAGTTTTATCAGGGTTGATTGCGGGATTTCTATTGCTGGGTGCCAATACGGCGGTGGGATCGGGGCAGAGCATTGGAACGATCTCACACATCCATAGCGTGCGAGCATTTGGAGATCAGGTAATTCTTGGCACTCATGAAGGCCTATTTCGCTATGTAGATCAGAAGACTGTGCAATTAATGGGGCCAGAGATTTTTGACATTATGGGGTTGGCAGTCTTTGGCAAAAAACTATATGCCAGTGGACACCCAGGGCCGGGTTCGAAATTACCTGAGCCGGTAGGTCTCTTACTCTCAACTGATAGCGGAAAAAGTTGGAAGAAGTTGGGGTTGCAGGGCGAAGTTGATTTTCACCTATTAGAGAGCGCTGGCGCTGATATTTATGGTGTTGACTCGGGAAGTGGCAATCTCATGTACTCCAATAATGCGGGGAAAAAGTGGATTAGTCGAGGCAAGAATGTAGTGAGCGATATCGCAATTAACCCCCTTAAAGGTGGTGCTGCACTCGCGCTTCGAGATGGAAAGTTGATAGCGACACAGAACTCATTTACTACGATGCGAAATGTAAATTCAACAGCTGCGTTTACTTCGCTGGATTGGATTACTGGAAGTCTGCTTGCAACCGGCGGCAAGAGTCTCTATCGATCAACGGATTCTGGAATGTCTTGGAAGAAGCTGAGTGATTTTCCAGAAGATGCCTCAACAGTGACTCAATCTGCAAAAATCATCGCAGTTGTGGCTGGAAATTCAATTTACAAGTCAACTGATGGCGGTAAAACCTTCAAGAAGATGTAGTTAGGCGAACTTTTGACGCTTTAATAGGCACATGGAGATTGTTCGTAAAGGGTTTCAAGTACTTCTAGGTGCAGCACTCATTTATGCCGGCATTACGCACTTAACGACTAATCGGCTTGAGTTTCAGGCACAGGTACCGACGTGGGTGCCCTTATCTGCTGACTTTGTTGTGTTGGCATCTGGAGTAGTTGAAATCGCACTCGGTATCGCACTCGCCTCGCTGCAATATCGTCGCCAAGTTGGCTGGATTACTGCAGCGTTCTTTATTGCGATCTTTCCGGGAAATATCTCGCAATACGTGAACGGCATCGATGCCTTCGGATTAGATACTGATCAGGCTAGGTTGACGAGGTTGTTCTTCCAACCGGTGCTTGTGCTGTGGGCGCTATGGGCAACCAAAGCTTGGAAGTAGCTACTTCTTCTTGTACCCCGAAGGACACTTTGGATTTACCGCTGTGACTTTCTTAGTGGTCTTTCCCTTAACGCAGGTAATCGTTGTTTTCTTATTGGCCGCAGCAGCCTTTGCTCTGGCTTCAGATTCCTGCTGAGCCTTTAACTCGGCAGCAGCCTTTGCTTCTGCCTCTGCCTTTGATTTCGCAACAGCTTCCTCGATTGCGATTTGTTCTGCAACGAATTTTTCAGCCTGCTTTATTAAATCTGCCTGCTTATAGATTTGAGGTGAGTGTTGAAAGCCGCCTTTTCCGTCATATCCTCCGCCCAATCCACAGCCGTAGGTATTTCCACCGGTGCCGATGTTGGAGAGATAGAGCAATTTCCCGTTGTAGGTCGTTGTCAGTGAACCACCGGAATCACCTGCACACATTCCAGTTTTTTCGGGGCTGAAGAAAAGTAGTTCATTGGCAAAGCGTGGTTGAAGTTGGTTTGGTATTAATTGAGCGAAATCGCCGGCAGGTCGTAGCGTCGCCTCTGATGAACGAGGAACCACTGATGATTCGAATGGTTTTCCTCTGCAAGGTGGATTCTCATTGGCACCACAGAGATCTACATGCATTCCATAACCATGCATTTTCACTGTTGCTCGCTTTTCCACGAGCTCCTTCTCTATCTCTGGAGTCATGAGTTGTGCGGGCTCAATCTTTATCAAGTCTTTCTCTAAAACTAGAATTGCAAAATCGTTTGTATCTCCCTCTTTATTGGCGGTATAGCCAGGGGATGCAAATCTTTTTATTACTCGGACGCCGGGTCCTGATGTCTTTACATTTGAGTTCGGCTTTCCAACGGAAAGCTCCTCACGAAAATCGACTAGCTCGCCCTTTTGGTTAAAGGTGACGGCAGTGTGGGCGGATGTAAAAACTATTCTTGACGAGTAGAGAAATCCTGAGCCATCTGAACGTGCAGATGTCGGAGTTTGCAAAAGAGGAACGATTCTCTCGTTTGTGTAATCTTCGATACCTGGAAGACTTGCCTGCGCAGGAAAAGCCGAGAGTGCAAGTGCGGCTACTGCAATTAGAACTTTGGCAGTCGGCGCTAATTTCATGGGGCAGTGCTTACTTCTTCTTGTAGCCAGAAGGACACTTTGGATTAACCGCTGTGACTTTCTTGGTGGTCTTTCCCTTAACGCAGGTAATCGTTGTTTTCTTAGGTGTGGCTACTTTTTTAGCTGCTTCGGGTTGTTTAAAGCTGATAGCTAATTGTGGTGAGGAGTAAGTGAAACCGTAGGCGCGTAGGTTGATCCAATCGTTCTTGGCGTCATATCTGGAGGTAACTGTGGCGACCTTTGAGGTGCCATCCTGGTATGAGATTTCTACCTTGGCATAGCCAGCGGCAATTGCTGGGTTGATGCCCCACCAGTCGCGGGCGCGGGTGCCTTTAACTTTAAGTTCCATCCATCCTTGGATTTCTTTTCCGAATTCATCAAAGTGAGCGTTACCGACTTTGACAACAATTTGTTGGGTTTCACGATCGAAGCGGAAATCATTAAGGCACCACCAACCGTTGGTACCGAGGATTACATCATCGGGACGAGTCTCGGTGGTCTTATTTCCTGCATCCTTATAGATCAGATTGAGTGCAATGTTGCGTTGGGTAGATTTTGCCGTCAGCAGATTTGATTCGCAGACATTGTCACCCAACTTTGCAGATGGGCTGTTTTCTGGAATTCCTTTTATCGTGATCACATCGCCAGCGATAGAAATTTGGGGATCGCGCACATTTGAGAGTACCCATTTGACGCTCTTTGACATGCCAGTGCTCTTAATCTTGAATTCAAAGAAATAGCCTTCGGGGAGAGAGCTTTTATCTTGATCGTTACTAATTGTGTTGACCTGCAAACTATTGGCCATGAGATGGACGTAGGCGTTGATGATGTTACTGCCATCGGTGTTGGTGATTCCCTCAGGAAGTTTCCAGAAGTTGGTTGATGGACCCTGGAGATCTTTTATGTAGGCGGAATTCTCTATAGGACCCATTGGTGTGTCTGTGATGAGCCAGTATTGGACGGCCTTACTAAAGTCGAAACCTTCCAGTGGTTGATAGGTGAGAGCACCCGCTGGAGTGTCATCTAATTTGTAGAGATTGATACCCTGAAGGCAATCGTTAGTGATTCCCAATTCGGTGTTACATGGTGCCCACATTCCATAGCGCACATCAGTCAGGCCGCTCTGTTTCCACCATGATGGTTCTGGTGGCATTGGGAAGGAATCGGCGGAGTTAACTGGAGTGAGTGAGGAGCCAGTCAGGAGTGCAGTAAGAAGGAGGAGAGAGATCACCTTGAGTTTCATGCTTTTATTACCGCTCCTGGGCGATGGTTTTATGCGCCCGTCATGTACCTGTTAACGCTTAGGTTAAGAGTGCGTCGAGGTTAATTCAACCCTCTGATGCTCCAGTTCAACGTGGCAGCTATCGCAACCCAGACTTGATAGGGAAGCACCGCTATCGCCATTGGTATTGAGATGGTGAAGAGGATGTAGGTCATGGGAATGGTGAGGGCGGCGGTTGCAGTGAGGGCGAGCGCTGCGCCGGTGAGATCGTGGGGGCGGTAGAAGAGGTAGGCCCAAGTGAGGGCGGCAGCAACTGAGAGTGCGAAGAAGGCGATGTAGGTAAAGGCTGCGGGTTTGGATGCGCGTTGGCCGATGACGGTGGCTGCAATTCCAAGGACGATGAAGTTGTAGGGCCAGATGATTCCAAAGACAAATCCTGGTGGCTGCCATGAAGGCTTATTGATGTTGGCATACCAGTTATCGCCAGTGTTGACCCAGAGACCTGAGCCGATGACATAGATCAGCACTATTGCGATGCCACTTGCTGCGGTGAGGGTGCGAAAGGTCATGTAGTGATCTTACTTGGAGAGGGGCGGTGTTTGAGGAAAGGGAAAGAAAAAAGACCTGCAGTGTGACCTGCAGGTCTTTTTCTGTAGCTCTTTTTTCTTGCTCTCCACTGACTATGTAATAAGAGAATAGCACCGAGTTTGGATACTTTGCTGAATTTCAGTTTTTCTCCACAACCGTTTGCTTTGAAGATCGACTATTTCTCAGGAGACCTTAGGTTGCGCACGCGTGTGGCTGTAGCTCAACGGATAGAGCTCTCTATTGACTATGGAGATGGTTGTGGGTTCGAATCCCACCAGTCACACGCTCGGTCAGAGGCTCTGGGATTTAGTCACCCGGAGCCTCTTTCTCTAATTCCTCTTGAGGATCAGATCAAGCCTTTTTCAAGGCCTTCGAGAACTTCTTGTGCGCGCTCTTTGAGTTCGGGTAGATCAGATAAACGATTAAGACCGAATACTTGTTGTGACATGCGATGGTTCTTGGCAAATGTTTCTTTATGGCGATCAAGGAAGTCCCAGTACAGAGTTGTAAATGGACATGCGGTATCGCCGGTGCGAAGTTTTGGATTGTAGGCACAGCCCTTGCAGTAATTGCTCATGCGCGAGATGTAGGCACCGCCTGCGGCGTATGGTTTTGTCATCATGAGGCCGCCATCAGCGTGCACGCCCATGCCGATGATGTTGGGGACCATTACCCAATCGGTGGCATCGATAAAGACGCGGCGCATCCATTCGAGGAACTCTTGTGGGTTGGTGCCGGTGACTAGTGCGAGGTTGCTCAAGAGCATCAGGCGCGGGATGTGGTGCACCCAGGCGCGATCGTTGATATCGGTGACAGTTGATTTGATGCAGTTCATCTGGGTTTTGTTGGGATCTTCAAAGAGTGGCAAGAGCTTGCGCGATGCTTGTAGTTGATTGTTGTTGCGATATTCCGGACCCAGAAACCAATACATACCGTTGACGTATTCGCGCCAGCCGATAATCTGGCGGACAAATGCTTCGGCGGATTCGATGGGAACTTTGCCGGTTTTAAATGCTTTCTCGGCGGCCTTGATAACTTCGGCAGGGTGCAAGAGTCCGTTGTTCATGTAGGGACTTAAGAGCGAATGGTGCAGTGACCAACTATCGAGAGCCATTGCATCTTCGTAGGGACCAAAGTGTGCGAAGTGATGTGTGATGAAGTAATCCAGTTGGGCCAGTGCACCTTTGCGTGTGGTGGCCCATGTGGTGGTGGGCGACATCTTTAACTCTGTGGCTACTTCGTTATCGATCTCATCGCGAGAGTGTTCAAGGTAGGCGGGCCAGGTGTAGTTCTTTGGTGGTGGCAGGCGATTATCTTTGTCGAAATTCCACGCACCACCTGCTGGTTGGTCGCCTTCCATCAAAATGTTAAGGCGCACGCGTTGCTTGCGATAGAAGTTCTCCATGAGGTAAGACTTTTGAGAACTTGCCCAAGAGGTGAAGAGATCGCGTGGAGTTAAGAAGAAATCATTCGGGATGAATTCGGCGTTGAGTGCTGTGAGTTTTTCGTTGAGGCGAAAAGATGATTGTTCGGCGCAGGTTATTTGCGCATTTGGATATTCTTTCTGGATTTGCGTAAGGCCAGTTGGGGTGTTGGTTGCTTTGCGGTAATCGACGGTGAAGCCTTCTGCTTGTAGATCTTTGGCGAAGTGGCGGGCGGAAGAGATAAGAAAGAAGAGACGTTCTGGATGCCAGTTGGCACCTGCGAGCATCTCTTGACTTTCTATCATTGCGATTAGATCGGTTGCTTTATCTGCGCCTTTGAGTATGCCGAAATTGCGATGGAGTTGATCAAAGGGGATGTAGAGAATGCGCGCTACGTGGCCAGCCTTTGCAGCCTTCGCGCTGGGAGTCATTGGGAGAGGTTAGAGGATCCTCTTTCAAAGGGCAGAAGTTCCTTTAGGTAACCTTTAGTAACCTATTTGTGATAGCCTGTCGCAGACGAAATGGGGAGTGCCGTGGCAATCAATGTGAAACTTTCAGATGAGCTGGTTGAAGAGGCTAAGCGAATTGCAGCCATTGAGCACCGTTCAGTGCCGAAGCAGATCGAGTTCTACTTCACCATGGCGTTAATTGCAGAAGAAAATCCAGATCTCTCCTTTGCGCTTATTCGAGAGATTATGAAGTCTGATGCCGAAGAGGCGACAGAGGAATATAGCTTTAGTTAATGCGCATTCTTGTTGCACCCTCATGTGCCAGGCGAATCAAGAGATTTCATCCCAATCAAAAGAAGTCGCTCGATAAAGTAATCAAGACGATTTCGAATGACCCAACCATTGGCGAAGAGAAGATCGGCGACTTAGAAGGAATCTTCATACACAAATTTCGAATGGGTAATGAACGTTGGCTTCTTGCTTATCGATTAGTAAGTGCACAAGAAGTTAAACTGCTTCTTGTTGGACCGCATGAAAACTTCTACCGTGAGTTGAAAAAGGATTAACTCCTCACCGAAAGTTTCATAAGGTGCCACTACTATTTGCCTATGGAACTCACTACATGTCTCTGGTTTAACGGACGCGCCCGCGAGGCGGCAGTTTTCTACACAAGCATTTTTCCTGATAGCTCGATGGAAGATAACTGGATCGCACCAACTGATACGCCGGGCAATAAGCAGGGTGAGGAGATAGTCGTTAATTTCCGCATGTTTGGGCGGCCGTTTATAGGGCTCAATGGGGGACCGCAGTTCCCATTTACTGAAGCCGTTTCATTCCAGATTCCATGTGCCGATCAAGCAGAGATCGATATGTACTGGGATTTACTTCTTGCCGATGGAGGCCAAGAAAGTCAGTGTGGATGGCTTAAAGATAAGTTCGGTCTTTCGTGGCAGGTAGTTTCACCTGAAATGGGTCAGTACTTGGGTGGGCCAGATGCAGTGGGTTCCCAACGTGCAACGCAGGCGATGCTTGGGATGTGCAAGATTGATCTTGCTGCGATGAAGGCTGCGTACTTAGCGGAGTAGGAAAGACTTTTTGACCATTCATGCACAAAAAGTCTCATCCGATTCGGTGATCGACAAAGTACTTTGATCCACGCATAGGGGAGATTGATGAAGCGCTTACTCGCAACGGTTTTGATGACAGTCCTAACCGCAGGACTTCTTTCGCCGTCTGCTCGAGCGGATGAGGCCCCAGCATTTTTCGCCGCATCTCTTCAAGAAATGGGCGAGAGTCGAATATTCATGGCAGGCGATGACACGGGGCCAACGATGTCTCAACTTGGCAATTGGTGGGCCAACAAGATTTGTTCTTCAACAAAAGATCCTGTCTGTGACTTTGCAAATGCGGGAGATACAAGAGAGACCGCGATTACCTCGCAGTTGGTTCTTGTAGTCTGTGAAAGCGCGACCAGTGAAGATTGCTTAGAGAGTGTGGAAATTTCAAGAGCAGGTGAGCCGCTGCGCAAGCTGGTCTTTGCAGGGTATTCAAAAGAGATAACAAATCCCCGTGATGGTAAGAATTTTCCGGCAGATAGATCTATGAATTTACCTGAAGGCGGCAATCAATCTATCTGGCACGAAGTTGTTGACGGAAAGGTCCTAGATAAGAAGTACCTAGTTGCCTATAACTATGAGATGTATTATCGAACAGATACCCGCAAGTTTGCTCTCAACAATGTCAGATTAATTATTCGCCCATTTAAGGAAGTTGCAGTCGAGCAGTGGGATTCACTCTGGAGGGCAGAAGGTAAGAGCGGCATCCTCTATGACTTTGATCCAAATACAGCAATGCAGGCAACAATCAGACTCTCATCGACTGCAGCAGGTTGGTATCGCGCACGACTAACCGATCCGGATATTCAGATTTCAGAGTTCTCGCCGACAAATAACAGAGTGCGTATATACGGCAAGACCGTCTCGGTTCCAACCTTTGTTGTAAAGAGAAAAGCTGCTGATCTGGATACCGTCGAGAAGAATTTCGCAGACTCATTTGGATATAGCAAAGGTGTGGTTGGTGCCAATCCGGGAGATCCAATGATCTTTCCCTACATGGATCACTTCCGAAAAGTTGTCGGTGATAAGACAACAGAACAGACGACATATTGGTCTATAGCATCGACCACCTGGACCAGCCAAAACAAGTGTCTTGCTGATTCGAAGCGAGTTCTAGGCATAGTTACAACAAATGCAATGGGCTATGACGGAACAGCACCTAGATTTGAAGATGGAACGCTCAATTATCGAGTGACAGGCTTGCATTATGGGGCGGATGGAAAAACATTGAACTTAGGTACATATGATCTTCTCTTGCGTAGCGATGCGGCCCGTTGCTTATATGGCTTTAGTAACGCGCCAATATCGGCTTCGGTTTCGATTACCTCAGGGGAGGGGTCGCAGAATGTGGCGACCACTGTTGTCACTGAAAAAGATGGATGGTTAAAGCTACAAGCTGCAGGCTTTACCTTTAGCGAGAAAACAATTCGCCTCAAGTTAGATCAAGCAAAGAGTGAAATGGTTGTGACGCCGACACCAGCAGCAACTCCTTCACCAACTGCGAGTGCAACGGCAGCAAAGAAGTCGACGATTGTCTGCATGAAGGGAAAAACGGTAAAGAAGGTAACAGCCGTTAAGCCAAAGTGTCCTGCGGGATATAAAAAGCGTTAGCGAACTGAACGTAAGACCGCGGTGACTTTACCGAGGATCTCGCAGTTATCTCCATTGATGGGTTCAAAGTCATCGTTTGCAGGTAGCAACCAGATGTGGCCATCTTTACGTGAGAATGTTTTTACAGTTGCTTCGCCATCGATCATTGCGGCAACGATCTCGCCCTTGTTGCAATCTTTCTGAGAGCGGATAACAACAAAGTCACCATCGCAGATTGCGGCGTTGACCATTGAGTCACCGACAACTTTCAACATGAAGAGATCACCGGAACCAACGAGTGATTCTGGAAGTGGAACGATCTCTTCGACATCTTGCTCTGCGGTGATTGGACCACCTGCTGCGATGCGACCGACCAGTGGGATAAAGCGAGTCTTATCTGTGGGGGCTGATGCGCCGACCATTGAATCTGGCAGGACTACCTCCATCGCACGGCCGCGGTTCTCATCGCGGCGGATGAAGCCCTTCTCCTCGAGGATATCGAGCTGGTATTTGACCGAGGCGGGGGAGGCTAAGCCTGCGGCATCGCCGATTTCACGCATAGAGGGGGCATAGCCCTGGGACTCTGTGGAGGTCTTAATGAAGTCAAGGATTGCGACCTGGCGGGCTGAGAGCTCACCAGTGGGGGTTGTCTTTTTGCTCATGCACAGATGATTCCACAGGTTGGGGATAAATTCAAACATATGTTCGAAAATATGTTGCAGATGTCAGTGGGTGGGGGTATTGTTTTCCTATCGAACAAGTGTTCGAAAACCTTCCCCAAGGTTGTATCGCAGGAGTAAAGATCATGAGCACAGCCACCGTTAGCAGAATGAACGCGCAAAGCCTTATAAATCAAGGGTTTTCGCAAGGATTCAACTCGACCAATCCGTCCGGCAGCATTGTTCTCAATCGCCGCGGTCGTCTAGCTCGCACACTCGTGGTCCTTTCTCTTGCGATCGTCATGGTCGCCACCTTCGCCTTTAGCGCAGGGGCTGGCAGCACCGATTCAATGGCTTCGACCCCAGATTCTTATGTCACCGTTGTAGTTGGCCCAGGCGAGAGCCTCTGGTCTCTGTCAAACCGCATGGCAGGCGATGGCGATGCGCGCTCGCTGATCGAGGAGATCATGGTTGTTAACTCTTTGGCCACGCCAGATGTTCAGGCAGGGCAATCGCTTCGCATTCCGCTCCACGGATAATTGCCTGGGTAAAAATCCCTCTGGCGTGTCGTTTATATACTCAGCAGGCAAAGTCTCAAGAATTGCTTTATAGTTCCCACTAGATGTAGGGGTCGAAGCGGTAAAAACTTCCATAAGTAGTGTTTTTAGGGTAAGTTTTCCAATTCGCCAATGCATCCGAAAAAGGGAAATACCCAGCATTTCGAAAGGAGACACGCCGATGATCTGCCCATTCTGCCGACATGATGATTCTCGCGTCGTCGACTCTCGTCCAGTTGAAGATGGCACACAGATTCGCCGTCGTCGCGAGTGCCCTGAATGCGGCCAGCGATTTTCAACCCAGGAAGTAGCCCTTCTCAACATTATTAAGCGAAGCGGGGCCACTGAGCCATTTAGCCGCGAAAAGGTATTGGTCGGCGTCCGTAAGGCTTGCCAGGGACGCCCGGTTAATGAAGATGATCTAGTTCTCTTGGCCCAGCGAGTTGAAGAGACTCTTCGCTCAACAGGTCAAGCAGAGATCGAAGCTCAAGAAGTTGGAATGGCAATTCTTGCGCCACTCCGCGAGCTCGATGAGGTGGCTTACTTACGATATGCCTCGGTATACCGTAACTTTGCCTCCCTTGAAGATTTTGAAGGTGAGATCGCACTTCTCCGCGCGCTGCCATCAAGTACAAAAGTAGCAAGTAGCAGTAAAAACACACCAGAAAAATAACCGCTCAATCATTTATCTGATTGAGTAATAAGCAGAAGACGGGGAAAGAAAACAATGTCAGATACGGTCATCAATCGACCAATCAAAATCAAAGCTCATAACACCCTCAAGGGTAAGGGCTTAACAATGGAACGCATTTATACAAACGAGGGAATTCACCCTTACGACGAAGTCAAGTGGGAACGTCGCGATGTTGTTCAGTCAAACTGGAAAACCGGTGAGACTGTATTTGAACAACACGGTGTTGAGTACCCTGACTTCTGGTCAGTGAACGCTTCAACAATCGTAACCACTAAGTATTTCCGTGGTGCAGTAGGTGCCGAAAATCGCGAATGGTCTCTCAAGCAGGTCATCGATCGCGTTGTTCTTACCTACACAAAGGCCGGAAAAGAACACGGTTATTTTGCAACAGATAACGATGCAACAATTTTCGAGCATGAATTAACACATATGCTCATGCACCAAATCTTCTCATTCAACTCCCCAGTATGGTTTAACGTCGGAACAGCTGCCCCACAGCAAGTTTCTGCATGCTTTATCTTGTCTGTTGATGACACGATGGATTCAATTCTGAATTGGTATCGCGAAGAAGGAATGATCTTTAAGGGCGGTTCTGGTGCCGGTCTTAACCTTTCACGTATTCGTTCTTCAAAGGAACTCCTCAAATCAGGTGGAACAGCCTCAGGCCCAGTTTCATTTATGCGTGGTGCAGATGCCTCTGCTGGAACAATCAAATCAGGTGGCGCAACCCGTCGCGCTGCAAAGATGGTTGTTCTAGATGTAGATCACCCAGATATCGAAGAATTTATCGAGACCAAGGTCAACGAAGAGGACAAGATTCGCGCCCTTCGTGATGCTGGCTTTGATATGGACCTTGGTGGAAAAGACATCATCTCTGTTCAGTACCAGAATGCAAATAACTCAGTACGCCTCTCAGATAAGTTCATGAAGGCTGTTGAGAATGGTGAGCAATTTGGTTTAACAGCTCGTTCAACTGGTGAAGTTATTGACACCGTTGATGCGCGTGAACTTTTCACAAAGATCGCACAAGCTGCATGGGCATGTGCTGATCCAGGAGTTCAATTTGATGACACCATCAATGATTGGCACACAACTCCTGAGACAGGTCGCATCAATGCGTCAAACCCTTGCTCTGAGTACATGTCACTCGATAACTCATCATGTAACTTGGCTTCACTTAACTTGATGAAGTTCCTCAAGGCAGATGGTTCATTTGATGCAAAGACATTCGGTAAGGCTGCAGAGATGATCATCACCGCGATGGATATCTCAATCTGTTTCGCAGACTTCCCAACCGAGGCGATTGGTGAGACAACAAAGGCTTACCGTCAGCTCGGAATCGGATACGCAAACCTTGGCGCGCTTCTTATGGCATCAGGCCTTGCATACGATTCAGAAGGTGGCCGCGCACTTGCTGGTGCAATCACATCATTGATGTCAGGTATCACCTACAAGCGCTCAGCAGAACTCGCAGGAATCGTTGGACCATATGCAGGTTTTGCACAAAATGCTAAGCCTCACGCACGCGTCATGCGCAAGCATGCAGCGGCTTCATCTGCAGCCAAGCAAGAGACAACCCTTGATAAGGATGTCTGGGTCGAAGCAAACAAGGCTTGGGATGCATGTCTTTCAACAGGTGATAAGAACGGATGGCGCAACGCGCAGATCTCAGTACTTGCACCAACAGGAACAATTGGTTTGATGATGGATTGCGATACAACAGGTATCGAACCAGACTTCTCACTCGTTAAGTTCAAGAAGCTTGTCGGTGGTGGATCTATGCAGATCGTTAACCAGACAGTTCCACAGGCACTTCGTAAGCTCGGATACACAGAAGAGACAATCGAAGCAATTGTTGAATTCATTGCAGCTAACGGTCACGTCATCGATGCTCCAGGACTAAAGCCAGAGCACTATGAAGTATTTGACTGTGCACTTGGTGCACGATCAATTGCTCCAATGGGCCACGTCCGCATGATGGCTGCATGTCAGCCATTCTTATCAGGTGCAATTTCAAAGACAGTAAACCTCCCAGAGGAAGCAACTGTTGAAGAAGTTGAGGAAGTTCACCTAGAGGCATGGCGCATGGGTATCAAGGCACTTGCTGTCTATCGCGACAATTGCAAGGTCGGTCAGCCACTTTCAGATGGCAAGGCAAAGAAGAAGGATGCACCTGTAGAGGCAGAAGTTATTGCAGCTCCAGTTCGCAAGCGTCTTCCAAAGTCACGTCCATCAACAACAACATCATTCTCTGTCGGCGGCGCTGAGGGTTACATGACCTCAGGTGCTTACGCAGATGGTGCACTCGGTGAGGTATTCCTTAAGCTCGGCAAGCAAGGTTCAACCTTGGCCGGTGTGATGGATGCATTCTCAATCGCAGTCTCAATCGGACTCCAGTACGGAGTTCCACTACAGACATTCGTTGAGAAGTTCACAAACCTTCGCTTCGAGCCAGCAGGTATGACAGATGATAAAGATATTCGCATGGCACAGTCCATGATGGATTACATCTTCCGTCGTCTCGCACTTGATTACCTACCATTTGAAGAGCGCGCTTCCCTCGGTCTCTACACAGTGGCAGAGCGCGAAGCAGCACTTAACAACGGTGGCGAGTACGCACCTGTGGCGGGCGATAGCCCAAAAGCAGTTGCGCCTGTGGCGGCTCCTGTAGCTGCAGTCGCTAAAGCACCAGTTGCTGACATCAAGATCGAAGCAGCACCAGTTGCATCAGCTCCGGTAACAGCAGTTCCGGCGATGACAATCGGTTCATCTTCAGATCTTCTTGAATCAATGGGCATCAAATCAGATGCACCGCTCTGTATGACATGTGGCGTGAAGATGCGTATGTCAGGTGCATGTTTTGTATGCGAAGGTTGCGGTAACACATCAGGTTGCTCATAAAGATCACCCTATTAAAGTAGGGAAAAAGCCCTCCACTTAACTGTGGGGGGCTTTTTCACGCCCCAAATATGCTCCATCCCGCGCATAATTAGAGGCAGGAGAGACGGTGGGATAGGTATGAAACAAGCGTGGGGCAAGGTTCGGGCAGCTATCGCCCTTGGCCTTGTCTTCGCCATGGTCGGCAGCACCGTCGCACAGGCCGCCGAAGCGAGTGAACCAGCAAAGACTTATATCGTCACAGTCGATGGTGATTTCAATGATGTTGTGCGCGGACAACTTCGCGATGCAGGAATAACAATTGATGATGAATTTGAATACGCATTTGATGGCTTTGTAGTCGATCTTGCTGATTACCAACTTCCTTTTGTGCAATCACTTGAATATGTTAAAGCTATTGAAGAAGATGCCATCGTTTCTTTAGCTGCCACACAAACACCAACGCCTTCCTGGGGACTGGATCGTATTGATCAGCGTGCAAAACCAACTAGTGGAGAAGCATCCCAGTACGAGTACCTCAGCGCTGGAACCGGTACCACGATTTACATCGGTGACACTGGAGTTTTAGAGCATCAAGATCTTGTTGGTCGCATCTCTTCATCGGGATACACAACCTTTAACGATGGTTGGGGAACTCGAGATTGCAACGGTCACGGAACTCACGTTGCAACGACAGCGGCAGGCACTCAGTATGGCGTTGCAAAGAATGCAACGGTCGTTCCGATACGACTCCTTAACTGTGCAGGCAGCGGACAGTACTCAGGTGTGATTGCATCCCTTGACTGGATTCTCTCTCCAGCAAATCCAAATCCAAAGAGCCAGGCAGTTCTTAACTTGAGTATTGGTGGACCTAAATCCGTCGCCCTGAACGATGCTATTGAGCGATTAGTCAATGCGGGAATTACAGTTGTTGCAGCAGCTGGAAATGATCGAGTGGATGCCTGTACTAAGTCGCCATCGTCGGCCCTTAACGCGATCACAGTTGGTGCGACAAGTGAAGGCGACTACAAATCGTCATACTCAAACTTCGGTACATGCGTTGATATCAACGCTCCAGGATCTGCAATTACAGCGGGTTGGATTTTTTCAAATACTTCAACTCGATCCATCAACGGTACGTCTATGGCAGCACCTCACGTTGCCGGTGCAGCAGCCGTCTATCGAGGTCTCTATCCAACTGCCACAGTGGCACAAGTAACCGCAGCGCTTCTATCAACGGCCACACCGGATGTAATCACGGGCCTCAACGTTGGAACGCCCAACAGACTGCTCTATGTCTCGCCCACTGATTCGTGGCCAGCCTATGCCGCACCTACCGTTGAATTTAAGTCACTGGAGGCACTCACAAGTTCAAGTGCCGTAATCAACATTGCTGTTAATCCGGAGAGTCTTACAACAACTGCACGTATTGAGTTTTCAACTGATGCAACATTTGCGACATCCCTTCAAATCGCAGAGCCAACTACCGCCTCTTTCACAGGCACAGATGTCATTGCAACCAATGTTTCTCTAACTTCACTCGCAGCTCAAACGCGCTATAACTTTCGCGTTGTAGGAGTCAACTCTGCCGGAACATTTGTGTCTCCGACCTATACTTTCACAACTAAGGCTTCAACCAATTCAGCACCGACTGTCTCTACAACGGGTGCCACGCTTATTACTGCATATAGCGCTCGGCTCAATGGCACTGTGAATCCAAATGGTCTCTCAACCGAGATTCAAATTTTTTACAGCCCAGATCCAACCTTTGCAACGAATGTAAAGACAATCAGTGGTCGCGTATCTACATCTGGTGGAAGTTCTGCTATCGATCTAAACGCAACGCCAATTAATCTGGCTGGAGATACAACTTATTACTACAAGATCGGTGCATTTAACTCAGTTGGATATTCCCAGACAACACCCGCAACATTTAAAACTCTCGTTGCTCCTGGACTCGCGCCAGAAGTTTCAATAACTGCACCAACAGTCGGGCTAAATGCCACAAGTCAGACCTTTACCGGATTCGTTCATCCTCAATCACAGCCAACGACAGTCACTTTTAATTACGCTCGTGATGCCGGTTTTACCCTAGGTGTCGGTGCGGTAACGCTGCCGGAAACGACTGCAGATACAGTGACGGCAATTTCGGTTGAAGTTCTTGGATTGATGCCAGGCCAAACGTATTACTTGCGATTTGATGCCACTAGCACGTCCGGTAAAACACTTGGAAACACTGTTACGGGCAGAGTGAGTACGGTGATGCCGGTTATTATCTCGAACGCCCACTCAACAGTTACTGACACATCAGTCAAGCTCTCGTCAGTGATCAACGCTGGTGCAAGCAATAGCCGCAATAGCTTTGTTTACTCTCTAACATCAACATTCGATACTTTCACGGCGATTGATGGAACTCCATTCGCAGTGACGAATGCGATTAATACAACTATCAATGCAACTGTTACCGGATTAACTTCAGGAACTCAGTACTTCTACCGCGCACGTTTAATGGCCTACACCGGCCCACTGTCCGGGCAAGGTTTCATCTATGGCCCGACCCAGACATTTGCTACTACCGGTGTTGCACCTGCACCAGTTGTTGTCGTGACGCCAACGCCTGAACCAACGCCAACACCTACTCCAACGCCAACACCTGAACCTTCACCAACGCCAACGCCAACACCTGAACCTTCACCAACGCCAACGCCTTCACCAACGCCAACGCCAACACCAACACCAACTCCTGAACCTTCACCAACGCCAACTCCTGAACCTTCACCAACGCCAACGCCAACACCTGAACCTTCACCAACGCCAAAGCCTGAACCTTCACCAACGCCAACTCCTGAACCTTCACCAACGCCAACTCCTGAACCTTCACCAACACCAACTCCTGAACCAGATCCAATTCGCGCTCCAGAACCGGAACCAACACCGACTCCAACTCCGGAACCAACACCAACTCCAACTCCGGAACCAACTCCGGAACCAACACCAACTCCAACTCCGGAACCAACTCCGGAACCAACACCAACTCCGATTGTGATCACGCCACCACCGCCACCTGCGCCAGTGATTGTTTTTGTACCAGTACCGGTGATCGTTCCTGCGCCGGCACCAATATTTATTCCGGCACCAGCACCAGTGGTTGTACCTGCTCCAGTGATTGTGCCCGCCCCAGTTCCAGAGGAGAAGAAGGTAGAAATCGAGACGGTGACAGTGATTGTTGTCTTGCCGCCAGCGAAAGTTATTGATTTTCCAACGCCTCCTGCTGATCTGACTACACAGAAGAGTGAAGCGAAAGTTGCAGCAGAGGCGATTGAGCCAGTTGCGGAGAAAGTGTTAACAAAGATTGCGGTACCAAAGTTGGCAGCATTTAAGGGGAGCGGCCCATTTAAGTTTGCTTTGAGCCTGACAGATCAAGAGGATTCTTCGGCAATCAAAGATCCAGAGCTTGCTATAGGGCTGAAAGTCTTTTCGCAGACTCCGTTAGTGTGTAAGGTCTCTGCAACATTTAACAAAAATACAGGTAAGTACGCGATTAGCGTGACTGGTATTTCAAATGGGCAATGCAAAATAACTGCCATTGATAAGGGCAATGATGAGAAGTTCCCTACTGCGACCGAAATCAAGCAGAGCATCACGGGAATAACTGCCAAGAAGTCGCTGAATGCAAAGTTGGTGAAACCAACACCATCGCCGAAGCCAGGGGTTAAGAAAGCTAGTTATAAGCCGCCTAAAGGATAGGTACTCTTTGCCTGTGGCAAAAATTCTTATCGCACCGGATTCCTTTAAGGGAAGTGCAACGAGTGCGCAGGTAGCTAATTCGCTTGCCGAAGGTTGGAAGATTTCGCGCCCTGAAGATGAGATTGTGATCGCACCTTTTGCAGATGGTGGCGAGGGAACTCTTGATTGCATTGAAAGCGCGACTCCAGGGTCGGTGCGAATTCCGATCACAGTGCAAGGTGCAACAGGTATCCAACATGAGTCTTCGTGGTTGCTGGTGGGCTCAGATACAGCTGTTATTGAGATGGCAGCACTCTGTGGAATTACAACGGTTGATCAATTAGATCCTTTGGGTGCACACTCTTTTGGATTAGGTCAAGCGATCAAAGCAGCGATTGCAGATGATCGTGTTAATGAAGTCCTCATTGCAGTCGGTGGATCCGCATCAACTGATGCAGGAATGGGTGCGTTATCGGCACTTGGATTCAAAGGGTTAGATAGCGGCGGCAATGAAGTTGCGCTAGGTGGCGGAAATTTGCATCACTTGGCACGAATTGAAAATCCAGCGAGCATTGGAAAACCTAGCCGTGGGATCAAAGTGTTGGTGGATGTGCAATCTCCATTAACTGGCCGCAATGGTGCTGCTCATATCTTCGGACCGCAGAAGGGTGCCGATGCTAAACAAGTTGAAGAACTTGATGCCGGGCTCGCGCACTTTCTAGGAATTTTGGGCGCCGACGATCGGCCAGGATTTGGCGCGGCCGGGGGAGTCTCATGCGGATTAGCGGTTCTACTTGGGGCAACCATTGTGAGTGGGGTCGAAACAATTGCTGAAGTGATTGGATTGCAAGAGAAAATTCATGATGCAGATTGCGTGATTACTGGTGAGGGTTCATTTGATGAGCAGAGCTATCGCGGCAAGGCAGTCGGGTATTTGTTGGAGAAATCGAAAGAAATTGAACGTCCAGTGATGATTGCTTGTGGGGTGAATAAGAATGAAGAGTCACCATCAATCATCAGCCTTATTGAACTAGCGCCATCTGTCCAATCGGCGATTAGTGATAGCCAGCACTGGTTAATTGAGGGTGGAAAAGTCTTAGCAGCGCGCTTTAACCATTGAATACCGGTCCTTGATCCTATACGATCCTGAGATGAGCAACTCATCACATCCACGTATATCCATCACAACTCCTTCAACACCAGGAGAGTGGGCGCACTTAGAGCGCGAGATCATCGACAAACTCAACGCTGCAGCTCCAGAGTTCGTTGCACGTTACACACGTAGTGATGGGTCGTTGATTTGGCGCGATGTGTGGCCAAGTATGGATGGATCAGATGATCCGTATGAAGCATTTATGAACCTAGCGCTCTTCTACAGCATCGGTGGAAACGAAGAGGTTTATCAATTAGCGCGCAAGATGTGGGATGCAATCACGATGCAGTGGACTGAGTACGGTCAGATCTATCGCGAGTTCGATGGTTATTACGACTGGATGCACCACGGCGAGGGATATCTCTATCACTACTTCTTTGGACTTACTAAGCCGGAGTCGCTAATCGATCGCCAACGTGCAGCTCGCTTCGCAAGTTTCTATACAGGTGAAGATAAAGAGGCGAAGAATTACGATCCTGCTAAGAAGCAGATGCTCTCACCGTTGACCGGTAGCAAGGGACCACGTCAAGTTGTTACCCACGAAGATTGGGAGACACATCGCACCGTTCTGGATGATTACTTGGCCCCGTATGAAGATATTGTGAAGACTGATTTCTCATCGATGCTCTGCCACTGGTCAGATCCAGAAATTTACGATGATCTGATTAAGAAGATGAATGAGCGCATGAATAGGGGAGATGTTCCACTTAACCTCAACTCAACATCACTTCTAACCCATGCATATATGTATTCTCATGATGAATCTACAAAGCAGACGGCGCTGGATTACATCAAGGCCTGGATGGAGCGTCGTGATCGCAACGGCGGCATCATGCCTGACAACATCGGCACTTCAGGTGAGATTGGTGAATTTAACGATGGTAAGTGGTGGGGCGGATACTACGGATGGCGCTGGCCACATGGCTTCATGACCATCATGGAACCAATTACCAATGCAGGCATGAACGCTGTATTGATGACAGGCGATTACAGCTATCTCGATCTACCACGTTCACAATTTGATTTGATCTGGTCACTGCGTAAAGAAGAAGATGGTGTAATCAAGGTTCCACATCGCCACTTTGATGCAGGCTGGGCTGATTATCGACTTCCATCTGCTCGTCACATGATCTACATCTGGACGTCATCGATGGCACAAGAAGATCTCGATCGCATTATGGCTCTGCCACGCGATAACAATTGGGATGCAATTTACGTTCCAGGTGTATCTGGCGGAGAGAAGGGAACAGGGCGAGATACAAAGCATTACATCGCAAATACTTTGCCGTGGTTCCAATTTATCCAAGGGCATCTGCCTAACTATCCAACAGAGATCTTGCAGGCAAACCTTGAGTTGATAAAGATTCAACTACATAAGATGCGTTCTAATACTGGAAATCCACGCAACTGGGATTCTTATGATCCAGCAACTGCAGATGTTGTAGTTGGACTCGATCTTCGCGTTCCGGGATATAACATCCATGCCTGGCAGGAATTCAATCCTGTCTACTTTGAAGGTTTGGCACAGATGCTCTTTGGAGCGCCGATGCATATCTCTCACGGTGGGCTGCAACACGGCAAGGTTCGCTACTTTGATGGCGAGAAGTCTCGCCCAGGGCTGCCAGAAGATGTCAGCGCGATGGTTGATCAAGTTTCAGCCGATGCCCTTCGCGTTGTTGTTGCAAACCTCAATAAGAGTGCGGCTCGCACGCTGATCTTGCAGGCAGGTAGCTTTGGCGAAAATAGATTTGATAAAGTCACTATCACCGCAGATGATGGCTCTAGTTCAACGCACGATGTAAATTCAAAGTGGTTGACGCTCGATCTAGCAGCAGGATCTGGTGCAACACTTAACTTCACATACACTCGCTATGTGAATAAGCCAACGTACGAGACACCGTATTCATCACGCGCTGATTGGGATCCGATTATCACTGGACGCAACGTATGACAGTCGTTTGGACGCAGTGGCCAGATCTCAAACTGCCTGCAGGTGTGACACATCTGCCTACAGATGGAATCGCTCCTGCTGCTGGCGATCTAGATAAAGTTGAGTTCTACGTTCCGCGTTATATGGGCGGGCCGGCAGCAATTGCCATGATTCCAGATATGAAGGGCTTGAAAATCATTCAATCACCGAATGCTGGCGTTGATGATGTCTTAAAAATTCGCCCAGAGGGTGTGACACTTTGTAATGCAGCCGGTGTTCATGATGCTTCAACGGCTGAACTTGCTGTCGCTCTATCTATCGCCTCACGCCGCGGCTTTGCTGATTTTGCAGCTGATCAAGCAGCGGGACGTTGGGATCACGTTCGTAAGCCATCTCTTGCAGATTCAAATGTGGCAATTGTTGGGTACGGCAATATCGGCAAGATGATCGGCACGATGCTCGAGAATTTCGAAGTAAGCGTTACTGCATTCTCTAGATCAGGTAAAGATGGAGCACTTACCTTCGATCAATTCGATCGCCTGCTTCCGACCTTTGATGTCATCATCCTGATCGTTCCACTCAATGATCAAACTCGACACCTGATGAACGCGCAGCGACTTGCAGCGATGAAGAACGGCGCAGCACTTATCAACGTTGCGCGCGGTGCAGTTGTAGATACCGAGGCGTTGATTGCAGAACTTAATTCAGGGCGCATTACCGCCGGTCTTGATGTGACAGATCCAGAACCACTTCCTGCAGGTCATCCGCTATGGAGTGCCAAGAATGTGATTATCACTCCACACGTTGGGGGAGATAGCGAAGCCTTTACACCGCGCGGGCGAAAGTTGGTAGAAGAGCAATTGGCCAGATATGCATCTGGCCAATTGCTACTTCATATTGTTGCTCAGTAAGGTTTAAAGAACAGCCACTAGCCCTTCGGGTCGCTAAAGAACAGCAACCGTGTGCTTATCGATGAAGTCCCAGTCGTATTCAATACATAGACCTTCACCGACTGGCGCTATTACATAACCATCGACAATGTTGAGCTGTGTCTTAGTTCCAAACTGGAAATCATCGAATGGATAGAGCGTTTCAAAGAATTCACAGTTGCTGATCGCAAGTGATGGATGTAGCTGTACCTGCTCGAGGCCGTGATAGATCGTGGTGTGAAGTTCGCACTGCACGCCATGGGCTTCAGCTAAGTGCGCTGTCTTCATTACTGCAGTGATACCTGCACGCCATGAGACATCGGTGCGGACGATATCGACGATACCTTCCTTGATGCAGTGAGCAACGCTGTACTGATTTCCAGCGATCACTTCAGTGCCACAGATTGGAATGTCTAACTTTTCGCGAAGCTTCTTGAGGCCATTGAGATTGACATCAAGGAGCGGTTCTTCAAGCCACTTGTAACCAAGGCGCTCGAGTTCGCGACCAGCCTTAAGCGCTTCTTCGTATGAAGCCATGATTACTGGATCAGCCATAAGTGTGAAGTCATCACCGACTGCCGCGCGGACTGCGCGATAGCAAGCGATATCTAGATCAAGGCCTCCGGGTGGGTGCAATTTGTAACCCTTGTAGCCTTTTGCTTTTACTTCAAGTGCTTGTCTTGCGTAATCTTCTGGACCGTCCAAGAACATCGATGAAACATATAGTGGGACTTTCTCGCGCGCTGCTCCGAGAATTTTGTAGACAGGAAGATGTGCCATCTTTCCAACGATGTCCCAGCAGGCATTATCAAAAGGGGCGTAAGAGTAGATAGGGACATGGTTCCAACGACGATCGTAGAGTTCGAAATCCTTCATATTTTTCGCTGAGTCATGTGCGCTGCGGCCGATAAAGAATGGCTTTACCTGCGACATTGTCGCGGCTGCTGCCTTGGCATCTTGTGCGCCAAAACCAAATGATGTTCCTTGCACTCCATCTTCAGTAGTGATGGTGACAACTGTGAAGTCGGGGCGCGAACCGCCAGGAAGCTTTACTGCAGCAACTGTGTCGAGTGATTCAAGTTCATCGCCACCGCGGCATGCACGTATTTCAATACTCTTTATCTTTGAAAGCATCGCTCACCCTTATCTCTAAAATCCTATAGGATAAGTTAGATTAGGAATTCAAATAAAGCAAGCACTTACTGCAATTAAAGTCGCGCAGTTGCAGCTGGAGTAAATCTCTTCAATGAGGACTCAATATGAGCGTGCATCGCCGTCTTTGCAGCCTTTGGATTTTGATCAAGAATGGCTTTCGCAATTGCATCATGTTCCTTGATAGCAAGCTGACCAGAGCCACTTTGGTAATACTTTTCAAATAGATCTTGCACAAACTCAGCACGAGATTCGCCATCGATTAAATGGAGTTTATTTGCCATATAGAGGCGGAATAGATGCAGGTGACAGTGGGTGCGCTCGTAGAAATCTGCCACAGTGTTATTGCCAGAGATACTTGCCACGAGAGTGTGGAAACGCGAATCGTGTTCTGTCAGTGCCTGAAATTGTCCATCGCCAGCAAATTTCAAGGCGGTCTTTGCACTCTGCATCTCAGCCTTCAGCGCAGTCTTGCCAGTGTTATCAATGACTCTTGCTGCCTGCTCGGCAGCCCAAGGCTCAATGAGTAATCTAAATTGGAAGAGATCGTTGAGTTGCTTAATTGAAAGTAGCTCTGTCGCCTTGTAACCCTTAAGCGGTTCTTTTGCGATCAGACCATCAGATTCAAGACGGGCTAGCGCCTCACGCACTGGTGTCTGTGAGACTTCAAGTTGTGCTGAGAGAGAATCAATATTTACACGAGCACCGGGTGCAATCTCATGATCAAAGATCATCGCCTTGATCATGTCGTAAATTTCATCCGATAAAACTGATCGACGAGGAGTGCGCTTAGTCGCACGGGCAGTGGCCTTCTTTGTTGCCATAGTCAGACCAACCTCTCGACTACATGGGGTGCAATGAATTACTTCGGAAGTCGAAGACCTTGCATGCCGCCATCTACTGCGAGAATTGTGCCAGTAGTTGAAGCCTGTCGGGGACTTGCAAGGTAAGCAATTGCAGATGCAACCTCTTGGGCGTTAACAAGACGTCCCATAGGCTGGCGCGCCTCAAGGGCTGCGCGCTCTTTAGCTGGATCTTGGGCTTGTGAGAGCAATCGTGCAACCCAAGGAGTATCGGCAGTTCCTGGATTCACACAGTTGACGCGAATTCCCTCTTTCACATGATCGGCAGCCATAGCCAAGGTCAGGGACATAATCGCGCCCTTGCTCGCGCTATAAACCGCGCGTTTTGGAATACCGGCTGTCGATGCAATAGAGCAGGTGTTAACGATTGCGGGGGATTTACTCTTGCGAAGTAACGGCATTGCAGCAGCGCTGACACGTGATGTACCAACAACATTGATGTTAAGAACTTTATGCCAATCTTCTTCGCTGGCATCTTCAACAGTTCCTGTTGCACCGACTCCGGCGTTATTTGCAAGAACATCCACAACTGATGTGTGCTTTGCTAACTCAGCAAAAGCCGAACTCACGCTCTCTGGATTTCCAATGTCGCAGGTGATGAATTGTGCATATGGGCTCATCGATCCCTCTTGAAGATCAAGACCGTAAACCTTGGCACCGTTATCGTGGAAGTGTTGGGCAACTGCTAAACCGATTCCCGATCCTGCGCCAGTAACAACTGCAACTAGCCCCTTAAATTCATCGCTCATGAATTTGCCTCGTTCTTCCAGTAAGAGCCACTTGGAAATGTGAACTCATCGATACTTGCTTGATGCATCTCTGCTCCAGCTCCAGGAAGTTGTGGCGCTAAGTAGTAACCACCCTTGACTGATACTGGCTCGAGGAAGTGCTGGTGGAGATGGTCCACGAATTCAACAACGCGAGAGCTGTGATGTCCCGAGACGGCCACCGCATCCCACATTGCTAAATGTTGGACCATCTCACACAGCCCTACACCCCCTGCATGCGGACATACTGGAACTCCGAACTTGGCAGCCATCAGTATGTTCGCAAGATTTTCGTTGACACCGGCAACACGAGTGGCATCAATCTGCATAACAGAGAAGCCTTTCGCCTGCAGTAGTTGTTTAAAGATGATTCGAGAGCTTGCCATTTCACCAGTTGCAATTTGTGTAGGAGCAACAGCGGAGGCAATCTTGGCGTGGCCAATCACATCACTTGGACTTGTTGGCTCTTCAACCCAGTGCAATTTGTAATCTTTGAGCGCATTAATCCACGTGATTGCGACATCTACATCCCATACCTGATTGGCATCGATTGCGATCTTGAAATTGGGACCAACGAGTTCGCGAACCTTGCCAAGGCGACGTTGATCATCTGCAATTGATTTTCCGCACTTATATTTAATGAGTTTAAAACCATCATCCATGGCCTTCTTGGTCAGATCCAACATCTTCTCATCTGTATAGCCGAGCCATCCAGGTGAAGTTGTGTAGGCAGGAACACCCTGGGTGCGCAGAATCTCTTCATTGGCAGCCTTGTTGGAATTCATGCGATGGAGAATGTCGAGCGCTTCTTCACGAGTGAGTGCATCGGTGATGTATCTAAAATCGATGGCATCAACTATCTGCTCTGGAGTCATATCTGCTAAAAGTTTCCACAATGGAACACCCTTTGCCTTTGCAAAGAGATCCCAGAGTGCATTGAGAACAGCACCTGCTGCCATATGAAAGACGCCGTAATCAGGACCTAACCAGCGAATCTGACTATCACCGCTGAGATCGCGTGCAATCTGACCAATACGAGCAAATGCATCCTCAACTGTGAGGCCTTGAACTTTAGCGGTGAGCATATTGATTGCCGCGATCTGCACATCGTTACCTCGTCCGATCGTGAAGACTAAAGAGTCTCCATGGAGCCCAGCTTTGTCGGTGGTGATTCGTAAATATGCCGCCGAATAATCCGGGTCCTGGTTCATAGCATCAGAACCATCAAGCATCTTCGATGTTGGAAAGCGAACATCGAATGATTCAATGCCAACTATTTTCGTCATTACTTCACATATTTTTCTAGGCCTTTAGGGACACCAGATTGTGCCCATTGCGTTTCGTAACCAACACCAGGGCCCTTCGGCGCATGGACATTTCCTTGCGCATCTACGAGTGCTTCACGTTTCATAGGGTTACCCCAGATGAGTGATTCGTAATATGTGGTGTTCTTTATTGCCATACAGAGATGTGCACTCTCAAGCCCCATGCCGTGAACTTCTGCACGGAGGTGGTAGGCATCAGCCAAGTGCGCAATCCGCATTGCACCAGTAAATCCTCCACGTAAGAAAGTACTTGTACGCAGAGAAGTCGCAACACCCGTTGCGGCAAAGTCTCCAGCGCTCATATGTGCGCCATCAGTTACCTCGCCCAAGAGCAAAGGAATCTTTACGCGCTGACCAAGCCACTTATAGGCAGTGACACTAAATTCGCGCATTGGCTCTTCATACCAAGCAAAACCACTGTCATATAGGGCGTTACCAAGATAAACCGCATCCTCTAAATCAAAGCCTGCAGAGCCGTCATACATCAGCGGAACGTCATCGCCAACATGTGCACGAAGTTTTTCACCAAGGAGCGCGTCCTTCTTTGCGTCCCCGAATGCGTGCAATTTAATTGCTGGGTATCCAATTGCTAGTGCTTGATCTGCAATGTCGAGGAATTCTTCAATCGATGAGTAGGTAACGGTTGAAGCGTATGCAGGAATGGATTCGCGATAGCCACCGAGCAATTTGTACACAGGTAGGTTTGCTTGCTTGCCTGCAATATCCCATAACGCAACATCGAATACGTGGGTCATATTTGGTGCAAAACGTTCGATGCGATCAAGCTCCCAGACACGTTCCCACAAATGCTCGCGCATTAATGGATCTTGTCCCACGAATTCTGCTCTAAACCGACGATCTACATAATCCTTAAAAATAACCCCGCGGCTAACGGAAGCAAAACCAGTGATTCCGGCATCAGTTTCAATGACGAGCCAAGCACCTGTGTGCGCGCCATCGGAACCGGGAACGTTTTTTCGCCAGACGAATGCGGGGGACATGCCAGAGCGTTCCTCAAGTACAACTTCAACGTTGGTGATCTTCATGTCGGTCTGCCTTCTCTCCTGGTTTATAACGGCTTCATAACAAGTGGAAATTCGCGCCTGCGGGGGTACAAAACTCCCAAAACAATTCTTGGAAATACTATACGAAATAGTATTCCTACCCCTAGTATTTCGGCAACTGGTCCGATTGGCAACAAGGAGCCGTCACCAGACCTACAGAGGGGGAACACCTTGAAGAAGAAGTACTCACTAATCGCGGTCGCTGCGGCGGCTGCAATGGCAGGTACAACAATCATGGCGATGCCAGCCCAAGCTGCTAAGCCATCGATCGTCGTCTGGGTAGATGCACCACGTCTACCAGGTGCAAAGTTGTACGCACAAATCATGAAAGGCAAAGTTGATGTGAAGGTAGAACTTCACGCACAGGGCGACCTGTTGGCAAAAGTTCAGCTATTTAATCGTGTTAAGAAAGGTTGGCCAGATGTAGTTTTCGGTCCACCAAACGATGTAGCGGTACTTAAAAACCCAATCATTGCTAATGCACGTGAACTCTCAAGTTTACTGACTAAAGCAGAGATCAAGGATTTCGGAAAACTGAATGATTGGTCGAAGGCGTCAGATGGTAAGTATTACGCCATTAAAAATGATATGGCTCAAAGTGTGCTTTGGTACAACACAAAGCTATTCGCAGAGTTTGGTTACAAAGTCCCAACCAAGATGAGCGAATTGTTTGCCATTGGTAAAGACCTAGCAGCCAAGCATCCAGGGTACTCATTGGGTGCTCTAAGTGATGCAGCTGCATACTCAGGTTACTTCTGGCCTTCACAGTGCCCATTGAACAATGAGTTAAGTGCTACGCGTGTACTTATTAATCCAAAGGACCCTAAGTGCACACGCGTTACCACTGCACTACAACCTCTCATTGACGCGGGCGTCTACTACGCAGGTTCAGCATTCTCACCAGAGTATGCTGCAATTGCGAAGGCAGGCAAGCTTGTAGCTCACATCGGACCATCATGGTATGGCGAATTCGTTATTCGACCAGCTGGTTCATTTGCGCAGCCTGCAGGCACTTGGACGGCAGCACCTATGCCTCTATGGGATGGTGAAAAGGTCGCTTATTCTGGTGAGTGGGGTGGTGGTATTTACACCGTTTCTCCTCATTCCAAGTTCCCACGACAGGCTCTAGATTTTGCGCTCTTCATGACTGGTGACAAGAGAAATGTTGTCGACGTGAAGAACCCAGATGGCAGTACTGGAGCTCCTACTTTCCCTGCAAGTCTCAAGGGAAATGCATTGTGGAAAGCAAAGATTGATGCTGATCCTTACTACGCATCAAGTCCTTATCCAGCAATGGCCGTTCAAGCGGGCAAGGTATGGACTGGCGTAAAGCCGGTTCGCTATGACGCAGATGGAGCATGGGGTGCTGCTTTCGGTCCTGAGCTATCCAAGTCAAAGAATCTGCAGAAGGCTCTTGAAGCCTATGCGGCATACACCTCAAATCTGGCACAGCAGCTGGGCTATGAGGTCACAACCAAAAAGTAATTCGCAAGAATTACATTAATCAGTAAAAGAGAGTGGAGGATTTCGTTTAACGAAATCCTCCACTCTCTCTGAAAAACTACTCTAGGAGAATTTATGGCTAAGACGAAGCGGTACAAGCAGAGTAACTTTGTTATGAGTCTTATGTTAGCGCCGTACGCTTTCCTCCTCGTAGCTTTTGGGGTTCTACCACTATTCATGGCTGTTGCCGAGGTGCCAACTCCATCTCTCATCAATCCAGATGGTGGTTGGGATGCCTTTAGAATCGTTGTTCAAGATTTTAGATTCCCAGTTGCGGTAAAAAATGTCGGTGGATTTATGCTTTATTTTATCCCCATGATGATGATCACGGTCATCGTGATGGCATTAATGCTCGATGTGAAAACGACAAAGTGGGGCAGATATCTTCGCTTGGCTTATATAGTCCCCGCCTCGGTCTCCGGTGCTGTAGCGGTTCTGGTCTGGTGGGCAATTTTTGAGCCAACCATCAGTCCTATAAAACCAGTTTTGAACTTTTTCGGAATAGATTCTGCCCGTCAAATTTGGCAAACAGAAAATCTCACTTATTTAATCGCGATTATGGCATTTTTCGCATTGGCTGGAAATTGGATTTTGATTCAGTATGGATCTCTGCAGAACATTTCCTCAGAGATTATTGAGGCGGCAAGGGTAGATGGCTGTTCAGCGTTTCAATTGGCCGTGAAGATTAAATTGCCGCTCATCCAAAAATATGTCGTGTACATGGCGGTCTTGGTCTTTGCAGGTGGTCTGCAGATATTTGTCGAACCACAACTTTTAAACACAGGAGTTTATGTAGGTATCGCAAGTTCATGGTCGTTCGACCAACTTAGTTACGAATTAGCTTTCAAAGCTGGCGATTTTGGTGGAGCCTCTGCACTCTCTATCATTCTGTTGATTCCAAGCCTCATAGGAGCGCTAATTGTGATCTTCAAAACGGACATGTTTGATGTTAAGACAACTGCGGATAAAGAATCTGACTAGGAGTTAACTACATGAAGACGACATTAAATACCTCAAAGAAGAAGAAATTACTCGCTCAAGAAAGTCGAGTAGGAATGTTTTTTGTCAATTCCTGGTTGATATTTTTTGCTCTAATTAGCCTTGTTCCAATGGCATGGTTGCTTTTAGCCCCATCAAAAACTGATGAGCAAGTAACAGGTAATGCGCCCCTATCCTTTGGAAATATTAAGGGCTACCTCAATGCTTGGAATAACCTAAGGTTTTTTGATAATGGCGTAATCGAAAAATGGGTCATTAACTCCGTACTTTTCAACATTGCAATAGTTATTATTGCTACAGCAACAGCCTCTTTAGCTGGTTTTGTTTTATCAGCATCGCGAATACGATTTAAGAGGGTTTTCTTAATTAGTACGCTTATCATGATGTTGATTCCACCAGTAGCTCTTGTCGTCCCACTCTTTGTGCTCATGGATAAAGTTGGCTTAGTGGATAATCCGTTATCCGTCATTTTGATTTCGTCTTTATACCCGTTTGGCACCTTCCTTTCTTATATATATTACTCAACTACTATTCCACCTGAGCTCTACGAGTCTGCGCGATTAGACGGATGCACTGATTGGCAGCTGTATAGCAAGATCGCATTTCCACTCTCGGGAGCACTCATTAGTTTGCTAGCCTTCTTTGCTTTTATTGGTAATTGGGCTAATTACTTTTTGCCTTACATTCTTCTTTATTCTTCGGAGAACTACACACTTCCCTTGGGTCTGGGATTCCTATTCAATTCAACGCCTGCGATCAATCCAGGCGTTGGAGCTACCTCAGTTCCTATCTACAAGCCAGAGATTGCATTAGCGGGTGTTCTGGTTGCGTTACCGATTCTGATTGTATTCCTGTTGTCTCAGAGACGGTTGGTCAAGGGAATGCTCGCTGGTTCAATCAAAGAGTAGGGGTTATCTGATGGACCAGAAGGTCTATCCATTTAGCGCAGGCAATCGCACCATGTCCGACCTTCTGGGCGGCAAAGGAGCCAATCTCGCAGAGATGGCCACTTTGGGTATTCCTGTTCCAGATGGATTCACAATCACAACACGTGCCTGTCAAGATTATTTGCGCACTGGTGGACTTGGTGATGAACTACTAGCGCAGATCGATAGCGCGATCATTGTTCTTGAAACAAAGATTGGAAAATCTTTTGGTGATCCGAAGAATCCTCTTCTAGTCTCAGTTCGTTCTGGTGCGAAGTTTTCGATGCCGGGAATGATGGAGACTGTTCTCAACGTCGGCATGTCAAAGGAAGTTGCAGCAACCCTTGAGTCGATTACAGGAGATTCGCGATTTGCTTGGGATTCATATCGCCGCTTTATTGAGATGTTCGGCAAAACTGTCTGCGATATTCCATCCGATGCCTTTGCCAAGGCGGCAGCGCCCCTGATCAAAGCTGCTGGCGGCAAAACAATCGCCGATCTTGATGGTCCAGCACTTCGCAAGGCCGGAGATGCCTTTGTTGAAGTGGTTGAAAAACATACAGGTACAGCTTTTCCATTTGATGCTCGCTCACAATTAACTCGCGCCATTGAAGCGGTCTTCCACTCATGGAACTCCGAACGCGCGCAGCTCTATCGTCGTCGCGAACGAATTAGCGCCGATCTTGGTACTGCCGTCAACGTACAAGCGATGGTCTTTGGAAATATTGGCGAGACATCAGGTACGGGCGTTTGTTTTACCCGTGACCCAGGTAGTGGAGCACCCGGTGCTTACGGAGATTATCTGCCGCGTGCACAGGGTGAAGATGTTGTTGCAGGAATTCGTAACGCCTTTCCGCTTACTCATCTCGGTGAAGTCAACCCTGGTGCTTATGCCGAACTCAATCGCATTATGACTTTGCTGGAAGATCACTATCGCGATATGTGCGATATTGAATTTACCGTTGAACAAGGCAAACTCTGGATCTTGCAGACTCGCGTAGGTAAGAGGACCGCGGAGGCTGCATTTAGAATTGCAACACAACTCGTTGATGAAGGTTCGATCACAATGGATCAGGCGCTGACTCGCGTCAATGGCGATCAACTCGTGCAGTTGATGTTCCCGCAATTTGATAAGGCGACAGCTCCTAAAGAATTGACTCGTGGAATTGCAGCATCCCCTGGAGCCGCAGTTGGTTCTGTCGTTTTTGATCCTCGCGATGCTGCAGATCAGGCACTTGCTGGCAAGAAGGTAATTCTGGTGCGTCGCGAAACTAACCCTGATGACTTAGTTGGCATGGTTGCAGCGCAGGGAATTTTGACTGCACGAGGTGGAAAGACATCACACGCAGCGGTGGTTGCTCGCGGAATGGGACGACCTGCAGTCTGCGGCACTGAAAGTATTGAAGTCAACATCGAAGAGAAGTTCTTCACTTGTGGCGATGTCACAGTGCGAGAAGGCGAGATGATCTCCATCGATGGCACAACTGGCGCAGTGTTCCTCGGCGAAGTAGCGGTAGTACCGAGCGTTGTTACCGAATATGTACAAGGAATCGTTGATCCAGGGGCTGCTACATCATCAGCGCTGATCCGAAGCATTCACCGCATCATTACGCACGCCGATAATGTCCGTCGCATGTCTGTACGCGCTAACGCCGATACTCCAGAAGATGCCGAAATTGCGCGCCAGATGGGTGCACAAGGAATCGGATTAACACGTACCGAGCACATGTTCTTAGGTGATCGCCGAGTATTGGTTGAGACTCTTGTGTTAGCTACAACAGATGAAGAACGCGCAGAGGTTCTGGCTGAGATGGAGAAATTACAGTTCAGTGATTTCGTAGGAATCTTGCGTGCGATGACGGGATTGCCTGTGACAATTCGTCTGCTCGATCCACCGTTGCACGAATTCCTGACAGATCAAGCAAGCCTGGCAGTTGAGATTGCACTTACCCAAGAGCGCGGTCAGGTTGTCGATGAGCGAAAGCTTGCACTCAATCGCGCCGTCAATCGCTTACATGAATCAAATCCAATGATGGGTTTACGTGGCGTGCGCTTAGGTGTACTTATTCCAGATCTATTCTCAATGCAGGTGCGTGCGTTAACGCGCGCAGCACTTCATGTTCGCGCTCAGGGATATGACCCACAACCAGAAGTCATGATTCCACTTGTGGCATCCCAACGTGAGTTGCTCTATTTCCGCTCATCTTTGGAAGAAGAAGTTGCGCGCGTACTTAAGGGCGCGGGGGAGCAGATGGAGATCAGCATTGGTAGCATGATTGAAACTCCCCGTGCTGCCATTACTGCGGCAAAGTTGGCCGATCACTCTGACTTCTTCTCATTTGGTACCAATGATTTAACGCAACTTACCTGGGCCTTTAGCCGAGATGATGTGGAGTCTTCATTCTTGCCACGTTATCTCGATCTTGAGTTACTTCCATTTAGCCCCTTTGAATCACTCGATCAGGATGGCGTTGGATTACTGGTAAAGATTGCCTGCGATGAAGTGCGCACCGTTAATCCCGATATGAAACTTGGTGTCTGCGGTGAGCACGGCGGAGATCCACGGAGCATTGATTTCTTCCACCATGTTGGTTTGGATTATGTCTCTTGCTCACCATTTAGAGTGCCGGTGGCTCGTCTTGAGGCCGGAAGGGCTGCAGTTAGCGACCACGCTACGACAGGGAGTGCATGATGAAGCACAACGACAAAGTTCGACTTCGCACCGGTGTTGAGGTATCTAGACTCTCACTCGGAACCGCTGCCCTTGGCGGGCTCTACACATCAGTAAGTGATGCCGATTGCACCGATACTGTACTTACCGCAATCGATAATGGAATTAACTTTATTGATACCGCTCCGCACTATGGAAAAGGAACGTCAGAGGTTCGAATCGGTAAAGCTCTAGCCGGTCGCGATCGTTCCACCTTCGTTATCTCTACCAAGATCGGTCGCTTGTTGGTTCCATCAACGACAGATATCGATGACTTCTTCATGGATGCAGATAACACAGTTGAGAGAAAGTTTGATTTCAGCGCCAGTGGTGTTCGCCAATCCTTAGAAGGTTCACTCGAGCGTCTTGGAATCGATAGCGTTGAAATCCTTTTTATCCACGATCCAGATGCCAATGCAGATGAAGCGATTCTGGAGGCATATCCAGAGCTCGATCGGATGCGATCTGAAGGAATTATCAAAGCAATCGGTGTTGGAATGAATCAATGTGAGACACCAACACGAGTAATCAAAGAGACTGATATCGACATGGTTCTCATCGCCGGTCGATATTCACTTCTTGATCAGAAGGCTTTGGAAGGATTGTTGCCTACAGCTCTCGAGCGCAACGTAGATATCATTGCTGCAGGAGTATTTAACTCAGGAATACTTGCAAATCCTGTTAAGGGTGCGACCTATGATTACGTTCCAGCAAGTGATGAACTTCTCGCAAAAGCTGTAAGAATTCGTGAAGTTCTTGACGGCCATAAAGTTTCGTTGACAAGTGCTGCGCTGCAATTTCCGCTGCGCCATCCTGCAGTTAAATCAGTCCTTGTAGGTTGTCGAAGTGCGGCAGAAGTCGCCACAAATATCACAGAGTTTAATAAAACCATTGAAAATAAGGTCTGGGATGACCTTGTATCTGTTCTCTGAACATCCTATAGTATTTTCATGGCCCTTCATCCGCACGCTTCAGCATTCCTAGATTTAGCAAAAGCCGCCAACCTTCCTGATATCAGTGTTCAGGGAGCGACTACTGCGCGTGGATATTCGCACGGCCAACCTGATCTTGGTGGAGAGATTGATCCAACAGTAGATATCTCAATCGAATTCTTTACAAGTTCGACTGCAGATATCGCAGTTGCGATCTACACGCCACCTGCTACCTCGGATGCAAAACGTGCTGGCATTGTTTATTTCCATGGTGGTGGCTGGGTAATCAACTACATCGCCAAGTATCACGCACAGATGGCATCGATGGCGAAGAAGACCAATTCAATTATTGTCTCCGTAAATTATCAGAAGGCACCAGAACATAAATTCCCAATTCCATTTAATGATTGCTACGAAGGCCTTGAGTGGACTGTGGCTAATGCAGATCGTTTAGGCATTGATATCAATCGCTTAGGCGTGGGTGGAGATAGCGCTGGTGGAAACCTTGCATCTGCGGTGGCTCTGGCTGCTCGTGATCGCGGCAAGATCAAGCTCGCCTTCCAGTGGTTGATCTATCCATGTAATGGTCCAGAGTTTGTAGATTCGCCAGATGTTCCAAATGCTGATGGATATGGATTGACTCAGCGCGGAATGAAGTGGCTCTGGGATATGTATCTCAATGGCGCAGCAGATCGTAGTAATCCTTACGCCGTTCCGCACGCTGCACAATCTCTGGCAGGTCTTCCACCCACCATCATGATTACAGCTGAGTACGACGTACTCAAGGCTGATGGTGTTGCTTACTATGAAAAGCTCAAGGCTGCCGGCAACGATGTTGTCTATAAAGATTGCCCTGGAATGATCCATGGTTTCTTCAACCTTGGAAAGTACATTGAAGATGGAATAACGATTCGAGATTGGTTTGCAGAGAACATTCTGCGCGTAGTGGGTAAGTAATGTCTCTCATTGAACTCAAAGGAATGACGTGGGATCACGAACGTGGTCTGGATTGCTTGGTGCAATCGAATGATCTCCTGATCCAAAAGTGTGGCATCTCAATTAAGTGGGATGCACGCTCACTTTTAGCCTTTGGCGATCAACATATCTCTGAGTTTTACAGTGATTACGACCTCATGGTTATTGATCATCCTCACGTGCCAGATGCGGTGCATGCCGACGCTGTAGTTGCCTTCGAGGATTTAACAACACCTTCACAGCTAGATCTCTTAGAGGCGACAAGCGTTGGAGCATCACACGAGTCATATTTGTATAAGGGTAAGCACTGGGCGCTTGCGATTGATACCGCTGCACAGGTAAGTGCCTTTCGTCCTGACAAGGCAGAGCGTTCCCCAGTTTTTTGGTATGAAGTATTTGAGTTAGCGAAGAAGAAGCAGTTGCTCTGGGCCCATAAGCCGGTCGATGCATTTAGTACCTTTGCGACCTTGATGGCGCAAAAGGGTCGACCATTGCAAGGTAATAAGACTTACATTGATCAAGAGATGGCGCTAGAAGTTCTTGAGTTTATGGTTGAGCTCGCAAGCCTTGTTCCAGATGTTTGTGCAAAGAGTAATCCGATTGAGATTGCTGAAATCTTGAGCGGAACAGATGACTATGCCTATGGAATCTGTATGTACGGCTATAGCAATTACTCTCGTGACGGTTTCCGCAAAAATGTATTGATCTATGACGATCTACCTTCTTTTGATGGCCGTGCCACCGGATCTCAACTTGGCGGTGCGGGGATTGCAGTCTCCACTAGAAGTACGAATCCGAAGGCGGCGGCAGAGGCAGCTCTCCTACTTTCTATGCCAGAGATTCAAGCAACAACATATGGTCTTGGTGGGGGACAGCCGGGAAACCTCATCGCTTGGAAAGATAATTTGCTTAATGGCGTGAGCCAGAATTTCTTTAGAAATACTCTGCGCACACTCGAAAATGCGTGGGTTCGTCCTCGCGTTCTTGGTTGGCCAGATGTTCAGTTCCAGAGCTCACTAGTGATTCATAGATGTTTAGTTGAAAAGAAAGTTACGAAGAAAGATGTCGAAGAGATCGCATCTATGTACCAGAAGCATGTGAAGGAATAGTCGATGCAACAGCTCTTCGATCAGTACATCCTTGAGTCATCGCGAACCAGCACTGGTCGCACGATTACTGAAGCAGATATCGTTTTACATGCAGGGCAAACTGGTGATTTCTACCCGCACCACATGGATGCCGAATGGTGCAAGACCCAGGAATTCGGGCAACGAGTTGCCCACGGAACTCTCATTCTTTCAGTTGCTGTAGGAATGCTCGCCGGTGAGATTAATGAAGCCGCATTTAGTTATGGATATGACCGAGTGCGCTTTATTGGTCCAGTATTTATCGGCGACACAATTACGTCAAAGGCGACAATCGTTGCAAAGAAAGATCACGCTAAGAAGCCAGATGAGTACGGCATAGTTGATGAACAAGTCACCGTGACAAATCAACGAGGCGAGACTGTTATTGCATTTATCCACGTGTACATGGTGAGGAAGAAATAATGCCTTGGAATCTAGACCCTCGCGTTCGTAGCGCAATGATCTCGGACTCGCTCGATGTTGTTGGAGTGCGCAACAACGCGATGGATATCCGCGTCCGGGCCCTACGTCCAGATATGCGAGCAGTAGGGCTAGCTGCCACAGTGCAGTTTGTTCCAGATAGCCAGTACGATCTGAAAGATCCTTATGGTGACGGAATCGATTTTCTCGATACGTTGCAGGTTGGTGAGATCGCAGTTCTCTCTACCGGCGGTGATTGTCTCTCAGCATTCTGGGGAGAACTCTTCTCCGCTGCCGCTAAAGGTCGAGGCGCAACAGGAGTTGTTGCAGATGGCCCGTTGCGAGATACCCAACAGGTAGTTGATCTAGATTTTCCTGCCTTTGGTCAAGGCTCACGCACCTACGATTACAAGGGACGTATGCGCATCGAAGCGATTCGTATCCCTGTGATCTGCGGTGGTGTTCAAGTTAATCCTGGTGATGGAGTGATCGCAGATAGTGATGGCATTGTTGTTGTGCCAGCAGAACACTTAGCCAAGGTAAGCGAGCTAGCTAATGCGCGCGCTGCGACAGAGAAGACAGTTCTACAAGATTTGTTATCAGGTAAAAGCGTACGAGAGGTATGGAACGCTTACGGCGTTCTTTAGGAAAAGGAGAGAAAAATGGCTAGAGAACTCATCGATACACATCAGCACCTTTGGGTAATGAGTGAGCGCGCATATAGCTGGATTGAGCCCGCATATGGCCCACTTTATGATGACTTCACGCCGGAACGACTCGCACCAGAGATTCCTGCCTCAGGAGTTACCAGCTCTGTACTAGTGCAGGCTGCAGATACCTACGACGACACTTTCTACATGCTCGATGTAGCAGGGCACTCTGATTTCGTTCAGGGAGTTGTCGGTTGGGTTCCCTTTGAGCGTCCAAATGAATCACGGACAGCGTTAGAGACCTTTGCGAAGAACAAGTACTTCAAGGGTGTGCGCAACCTGACTCACGATTACTCAAATCCAAAGTATGAATCCGATGATGCGTGGATTACTCGCCCTGCAGTCCTTGAGACCCTGGCAATCGTTGAAAAGATGGGTCTGAGTTTTGATTATGTTTCGGTTAAGCCAGAACATACAAAGAACATTGTTACCTTGGCTAAGAAGTTTCCAAAGCTAAAGATTGTGGTCGATCACTTTGCGAAGCCACCGATTGCTGCAAAGGAGATGGAGCCATGGGCATCATCTATGGCCGAGATTGCAGCTTTTCCAAATGTCTATGCCAAGTTATCTGGGCTAAACACAGCATCTGATCTCGCTAACTGGACTGTTGCAGATTGGCAGCCATATGTTGATTTCATGGTCAAGACCTATGGTGCAAACCGCGTCATGATGGGCGGAGATTGGCCTGTGATTGTCCTTGGAAATACCTATGTTGAAGTGTGGAAGGCACAAGTTGAAGTGATCAGCGGATATTCCGAAAGTGATCAAGACTGGATTACACATAAGACAGCAAAAGCTTTCTACAACCTTTAAGAGCACAACAAACGAGAGGAACGATCATGCAACGGTATGCATCAGTTATTGGAATGCCTTATGAAAATCGTGAGGAGTACGAGCGCCTACACGCAGCGGTCTGGCCTGAAGTTCTCGCCAAGATTGCTGAAGTCAATATCCAGAACTACTCCATCTATCGTTATGGCGAACTTCTCTTCTCGTACTTTGAATATGTAGGCACCGACTTTGACGCAGATATGGCAAAGATGGCAGCAGATCCAAAGACCCAAGAATGGTGGGATGTCTGTATGCCACTACAACGTCCAGTCAATGATCGCGCCGAAGGTGAATGGTGGGCATCAATTCCTGAGGTATTCCATGTCGACTAGTTCGCTAGATCGATCGCAACTTCCCCTTAACGGAATTCTTGTTCTCGATTTCTCTCAGTTTCTGGCAGGTCCTGTTTCAGCGATGCGCCTGGCAGATCTAGGTGCGCGCGTGATCAAGATTGAACGCCCTGGCACCGGCGATATTGGTCGCACACTTGCCTTTGCTGGTCTTGAAAAAGATGGAGATACCCTCTCTTTCCACATCATGAATCGCAATAAAGAGAGCTTTGCGGCAGACCTGAAAAATTCAGATAGTTTGAAAGAAGTATGGGAGCTAGTAAAGAAGGCTGATGTCATCATTCAGAATTTTCGCCCAGGTGTGATTGAGCGCCTCGGTCTTGGCTATGAAGATGTAAAGAAAGTAAATCCAGGAATTGTTTACGGTAGCGCAACTGGATATGGCGCAGAGGGTCCATTTAAGGATCGTCCAGGACAAGATCTTCTTGCACAATCAATCTCTGGTTTGCCATGGCTTAACGGTCGTGCAGGAGATCCACCGATTCCTGTCGGACTTGCAGTTGCAGATATCTTCACATCAACTCATTTAGCATCTGGTGTCATCGCACTCTTGCTACGTCGCGAACGCACTGGCGTTGGTGGAATGGTTGAGTCAAGCCTTCTCGAATCAATGCTCGATCTGCAATTTGAATTAATCTCAGCAAATCTCTTTGATCCAAACGTTGTGGTTAATCGCGGTGCAGGAAACTCTGCCCACGCATTCTTGCCCGCACCATATGGCTTGTACAAGACCAGTGATGGATATCTTGCAATTGCGATGACGCCGATTCCAGCACTTGGCGCACTCCTTGTCGTAAATCTTGACGAGTATGAAGATCCAAAGTCATGGTGGAGCCATCAAGAAGATATTATGAAAAAGCTGAGTACAAAGCTCGAGACAAACACGACAGAACACTGGTTAGCGATCTTGGATGCAGCCGATATCTGGTGCGCACCAGTATTAACCTTGCCAGAGCTGGTTGCTCACGAGGGATTTGCAGCGATAGATATGACTCAGAAGACCAAGCGCACAGGACGAGATGGCTCAGAAATTTCGATTCCAACTACGCGTTCACCTGTTCGTATCGATGGCAAGACGATTAAGCATGCAAAGGGTGCACCACATGTCGGTGAAGATACCGAGAAGATTCGTAAAGAGTTCGGGATATAGGCGGGGGAGATCATGAAGAATCCAAATCCAGATCAAGGTAAGAGATACGAGGTTCCGGTATGGAATCAAGATGTCAAACTTTATGAGGATTACCAGGTAGGAGAAGTTGACCGATCACTGCGTCGTACGATCTCTGAAGGTGAAGTAATGCTCTTTAACTCACTGGTCTTAGATATGCACCCCTATGTCGGCGATGATATCTGGGCACGTGAACATGGACTCTTTAAGAAGCGCCTTGTCCCAGGTGCGATGGTCTTTAGTTACGGCCTTGGACTCTTTGCCCATAACAATGTCAATACATTTAGCTACGGGTATGACAAGTTGCGCTTTATCAAGCCGACTTTTATCGGTGACACCATCTATGGAATGCGCACACTTCTAGAGAAGACTCCTAAATACGAAAATATGGGACTCTTTAAAGTTAGCTATGAAATCTTCCGCGCAGATAATGAAGAGCTAGTTCTCTATACAGAGCATCTTCAAACCGTGCTCTATCGCACATCACAGTCAGAAAATCTCAAGGCTGAAGGTAAGGAGACACCATGATCGAGCAATTTCAGGTAATCGCCGATGCTGTACGACTTGAAGTAAAACCTGAACATCGCAAGAAGATTGGCATCTGCGGTGCAGGCGGCATTGTTGATGGTGCGCACCTTCCTGCATATAAAAAGGCGGGGCTTGAAGTTGTAGCAATTTTTGACACCGATAACGCAAAGGCGAAAGATGTTGCTTCCCGTCACGGGATTCCAAAGGTCTACGCAACTCTCGCCGAGCTACTTGCAGATCCGCAGGTAGAAATTGTTGATATCGCAGTGCCTGCTGCTGCTCAGCCTGAGATATTTGCCCAGGTTGCTGCAGCTAAAAAACATATCCTTGCCCAGAAACCTTTTGCGACAACCGTTGCAGCTGGTGAGTTAATGGTGAAGCAGGCAAAGGATGCCGGCATTGTGGCGGCGGTAAATCAGCAACTCCGCTTTGAAGAAGGTGTTGCGGCAGCACACAAGATGGTTGAACTCGGTTGGATCGGTACCGTCAGCAACTTCTCAATCAATGTTAACTTGATGACCCCTTGGGAGTTATGGCCATGGGCGAAAGATCTTGAGCGCCTTGAAGTGATGTTGCACTCGATTCACTATCACGACCTTATTCGCTGGTTCTTGGGCGATGCCAAGACGGTCTTCTGCGCAGCAGGACGCACAGCAGGTCAATTTCCAATCGGTGAGACTCGCACAATTTCTACAGCGCTCTATGAGAGCCCAGTGACATCTGTTGTGCACGCAAATCACGTCAATCGCGGTGGCGATAACTACGCCGAGTACCGTATTGATGGAGATAAGGGTTCAATTCGGGGAACACTTGGATTGCTCTATGACTATCCCAATGGTCGCGTAGATACAATCGAGATTAATTCATCAGTTATTCCTACCGATGGTTGGCTGCCATATCCCGTCACAACTCGTTGGTTCCCGGATGCATTCATCGGCACGATGGGATCAGTGATGGAATCTATTTCAACAGGTGCTCCACTTCGCTCATCAGTTGCGGAAAATGTAGGAACCTTGAAGATGGTGGAAGCACTTTACAAATCCATGGATTCAGGAATATCAGTTGACCTCTAGTACGCCTATTGCTCTCTTTAATTTGGAGGGAAAGGTCGCGGTGATTACAGGAGGCAATGGCGGAATTGGATTGGGATGTGCCAGAGGTTTGGCTAAAGCTGGCGCAACGATTGTTATCTGGGCGCGTGATACTTCTAAAAATGCTGCGGCGAAGAGTGAACTTGAAGCACTCGGTGCCACAGTCATCACACTTGAAGTAGATGTAACCGATCGCGCAGCAGTTGAAAGTGCTACCGCTCGTACGATCGAACTCTGTGGCGGTATCGATATTCTCTTTGCCAATGCCGGTGTCAATATTCGTATGCGCCCTGAGGAGTACACCGAAGATATTGTCGATCAAATTATTGATGTAAATCTGAAAGCGGTATTTCACTGCTGTCAGAGCGTCTATCCAGCAATGACTGCTCGCGGTGGCGGCAAGATCATCTTGATTGGCTCACTTACTAGCGTGCAAGGTCTTGGTGTTGCCCCTGTCTATTCAGCGACTAAGGGTGCTGTCGTGCAGTTAGCAAAGAGTTTGGCCGCTGCGTGGGGTGCGCAAAATATTCAAGTGAACACAATATTGCCAGGCTGGATTGTCACTGAGATGACCTCTGTTACGCGCGCAGTTCCTGGGCTTCCTGAACATGTCTTATCGCGCACCCCTGCAGGGCGTTGGGGAAGTCCCGCCGACTTTGAAGGTATCGCTACATTCTTTGCATCCGGCGCCAGCGATTTTGTAACAGGCACCGATATTCAAATCGATGGTGGATTTACCAGCACCCTTGCAATCTTCGATCTACCGAAGAATTAAGAATTAAGCGCGATACGCAATACAGTTATTTGAGATCTCGCCAATACCTTCGATACCAGTCTTAACGGCATCTCCTACTGCGAGATAGGCAGGTGGCTTGAAACCAAGTCCCACACCAAATGGTGTTCCAGTGTTGATGACATCGCCTGGGAATAACTCCATAAATTGGCTGATGTACCAGACGATGTGATCGATACCAAAGAGAAGATCATCGGTATTGGAATCTTGCTTCATCACACCATTAACGCTGCACCATAGACGTAGGTTGTTCGGATTAATTTCATCGCCCGAAACAATCTCAGGACCGATTGGGTTAAATGTTGGAAATGACTTTCCCTTTACCCATTGCCCAGATCGTTCAATCTGCCAATGACGTTCAGAAACATCTTGTGAAATCGTGTAGCCAAGGATGTGTGCTTTGGAATCGGCTGGAGAGTTCAAGTAGAGCGCACGCTTTCCGATAACAATTGCAAGCTCTACTTCGTAATCTGTCGCAAGACTATTTGGTGGAATCACGATGTCATCGTTTGGTCCAACAACGCTATCTGGAGCCTTCATAAAGATGACAGGTTCGGCAGGTGTATCGGCATTTGTCTCTTTGATGTGGCCGAGATAGTTAAGGCCAACACAAATAACTTTTGTAGGGCGATTAATTGGAGAACCGATACGAGTAGTGCCCTTAGCAACGCGAGGAAGTCCAGAGAGATCGGCAGCAGCAACTTTTGCCATTGCTCCAGCCTCTAGCGTTTCACGCGACCAATCACCGATCAGTGAATCAACGAGGATGTACTCATCGCCTTGTACGACGGCAGGTTTTTCGTGGCCAGCGTTTCCAATTCGCGCAATTCGCATTTCTCTATCGTCCTTCCGGTAGGCGGCCAAGGCCAGCATGGGTTTCCAGTAAACGCACATGCTTTGGTTCAAGTTCTTTCAGAGAGTTAACTCCGAGAAGTTTCATCGTACGGATCATCTCGTTCTGCATAATCTGCAAGGTGCGCTCGACACCTTCTTGTCCGCCGGCCATAAGTCCATAGAGATAAGCGCGACCGATATAGGCAAAATCAGCACCCAATGCCAACGCTGCCAAGACATCTGCGCCATGCATGATTCCTGTATCAATATGAATCTCGAGATCGTTCTTCAGTTCCTTCTTCACTTCAGCGAGCATATGTAGAGGCACTGGTGCGCGATCTAGTTGGCGACCACCGTGATTACTTAAGATGATGGCATCAGCGCCATATTTTGCTGCAATCTTGGCATCTTCGACAGTTTGGATTCCCTTAATTGAGAGCTTGCCATCCCATTGTTCACGGATCCATTCCAAGTCATCAAAGGTCATTGTTGGATCGAACATAAAGTCGAGTAATTCGGCGACGGTGCCTTCCCAGTTCTTCATAGATGCAAATGTGATCGCAGGTGTTGTAAGAAAGTTAACCCACCATTCAGGGCGAGGTGCTGCATCTAAAAGCGTTTTAATGGTCAGGCGCGGTGGAACAGTAAGTCCATTGCGCGCATCACGTAGACGAGCACCAGCTGCCGGAACATCTACAGTCAACATTAAATGTTTCACGCCAGCATCTTGCGCGCGCTTAACCAGTTTCATGCTGGCTTCACGATCTTTCCACATGTAGAGCTGGAACCAGTTAACGCCATCTGGTGAGGAGTTGACGACATCTTCGATAGTCGTGGTCCCTAAAGTAGAGAGCGTGAAAGGTATGCCGAATTTCTCGGCTGCGCGTGCGCCAGCAATCTCACCTTCGGTATGCATCATGCGAGTAAAACCTGTAGGTGCAATTCCAAAAGGCATTGCAAACTTCTCGCCTAAGATCTCACAGGATGTATCTACATTCTTTACATCATGCAAAATGTTTGGTCTAAATTCAAGATCGAGATAAGAACGGCGTGCTCTCTCTAGAGTTACTTCAGATTCGGCGCTGCCATCTGTGTAATCAAATGGCCCCTTAGGGGTGCGGCGCTTTGCAATCAGGCGCAGATCCCAGATTGTCAGGGCCTTAGCGAGACGATTTTTCCGCGTTGGGAACTGTGGGAGGGTAAAGCGCAACAAGGGAGCTAATTCGCCCACCTTGGGGAACTGGCGCTTCACATTCTTCATTCCAAGGCTCCATTCGTCGCGAAATCGTTGAAATCCTATACGATTTATCGTCCACATTCCAGAGTTATCTGCGGCAATCCTTCGCTAAGGTGCGAACATGAGCGATCTGGCAGCAAAAACACGAGCAGCACTTGATGCAGCCGTCGCCGCCATTGGGGGAGCACCGCGCAAAGGTCAGATTGAGATGGCAGAGGCGGTCACGAGCGCACTCACCGATCGACATCACTTGATGGTGCAAGCTGGTACAGGTACTGGAAAATCACTCGCTTACTTGATTCCAGCACTTGTCCACGGTCGCAAAGTATTAGTTGCAACGGCAACACTTGCTCTGCAACGTCAACTCGTAGAACGAGATTTACCAGCAGTGGTTCCAGCCCTTGAAAAAGAACTTGGTCGCGAGATCACCTATGCAATCTATAAGGGCGTGGGCAACTACATCTGTCTGCAGAAAATGAATAGCGAGGAAGTTGATCCAGATAACGAACTTGTGCTGGAAACTTCGTACCTAGAAAAAGATGCGCAGCGACTTATTGCATGGGCGAAGTCAAAGGGTGCCACCGGTGATCGCGATGATGCCCCGGATGTAGATCGTCGCGTATGGCTGGCCAATTCCACATCAGGACGTGAATGTGTCGGCGCTGATAACTGCGCATATGGATCGCAATGCTTTGCCGTTAACGCCAAAGCAAAGGCGCAACTAGCCGATGTAGTTGTTACCAACCACACCTTGCTTGCTATCGAAATTGTAGATTCACATCCAATCCTGCCCGAGCGCGATGCGGTGATTTTGGATGAAGCTCACGAGTTTATGGATCGCACGACGCAAGCTGTGACAGAAGAACTCACATCAGGTCGTGTGCAACGTGCGGCTGCGATGGCGCGCAAACATATGCCAGGAAAACTTAGCGATGCCTTCACAAAGGCGGCTGATGATTTTCATGATGCGATGGCAGATTATGGCGACACCGTTAAAAGTGATTTCGCAGCCCTGGGTCGCCTTGAAGAAATTCCAAGTATTTTAGAAGCGCCTGTACGTAAGGTGCGCGAAGCAGGTGCGGCAATTACAGATGCCTTGCGTGCAGATGAAGAGATAATTGATCCAGATGCAATCGCAGAGCGTGCACGTGTAAAAGGTGCCGTTACTGAGATCACGACAACTGTCGGTAAGTTGTTAAAGATGGGCTCTTCGCATGTGCTCTGGTATGAACCCACCTTTTCATCCCTCTATCTAGCGCCACTTTCTGTCTCTGAAGTACTACGCGAAAATCTGTTAACGAAGACTCCCGTCATCGCAACATCTGCAACTCTTACCGTCGGTAGTGGTTTTGATGCGATGGCACGCTCTCTGGGTTTCCTGGCACCAGGTGTGACGACAGAAGATGAGAGTGATGAGGAGGAAGCAGAGATCGACCCCTCTAATTTTCAAACTCTCGATGTTGGATCTCCCTTTGATTTTGCAGCGCAAGGTGTTCTCTATCTTCCGAAGCATCTTCCTGAACCAGGACGCGATGGTCCAAGTAAAGAAGTGCTCACCGAACTTGGCGAACTCATTGATGCTGCAGGTGGTCGCACTCTTGCTCTCTTTAGTTCATGGCGCGGAGTCGAGGCTGCTGATGCCCATCTTCGTGATGTCTTAAAAGAGCTTCCCATCACCATCATTACACAAAAGCGCGGTGATGCTGTTGGTCCATTGGTAGAACGTTTTGCTAAAGATGAAACCTCAATCTTGCTCGGCACGATGTCTCTCTGGCAGGGCGTGGATGTCCCAGGCAATTCCTGCATTCTGGTTGCCATCGATCGCATCCCATTTCCACGTCCTGACGAACCGGTGATGGCTGCGCGTTCATCACAGGCGGATGCAGCAGGCGGTAGTGGATTTATGCAGGTATCAATGCCACGCGCTGCGCTCTTGCTTGCACAAGGCACTGGGCGCTTAATTCGCAGCGAACATGATCGTGGCGTGGTTGCGATTCTAGATTCACGCATTGTGACGAAGCGTTATGGAAGCGTCCTACTTAATTCGATGCCACCGCTCTGGCGCACTTCAGATAAAAGTGTGGTGCGCGACTCACTCAAGCGATTGAGCCAAGAATTTACTAAGGATTAACTAGAGCGTTTCAAGTAACACTTTCAAGTCAGACCATGTCTTTGCAAAACTTGGATGCAAGGTCAGCAAGGTAACTTCATCAACTGGTACCCAGCGCATCTCTTGGCTCTCATCGTTGGGGGAGTCGGCGGTGATCAGATCATCTGCGGCGGCAAGCACAGTGTCATAACGCCAATCCCCATGATCATCACTGAAAAGTGCCAAAGGATTTAGGTGTTCTGGTTTGATTCCAGTCTCTTCGTGCGCCTCTCGCAGCGCTGCTTCATTAACACTTTCGTGTGAATCTTTCGCGCCACCTGGAATACCCCATGTATCACCGTTATGAACCCACGGTGCGCGGTGCTGTAGAAAGATTTCGCGTCCACCTTCGGCGCTTCCACGAAAGATCAAGATTCCGGCAGCGCCGAATTTTCCCCAATGCTTACTTCCGCATTGGCATTGGATCCATCCATCTCCATCGCGGGCTGCCATGTACCTAGATTGCCACATCCATCCACAGAGTGCTCACCCGCAAGGCAATTGCGTCACCACCAACTTCTACCTTGCCCCACATGAAAATCTTTCAGATTGCACTCCTATCTATTCTCATCACCACCGCATCAATAACCACTCCATCGGCCTCGGCTGAAGATTGTCAGCTCAGTGCATGTGTAGATGTGTACACACAAGATGGCAAGATCATTATCGAAGGTCGTAAAGGCGGCATAACTGCTGTAACTCCAGCACCTGCCAAACCCACAATCAAAGCAATTCCGAAGAAGGTTGCACCAAAGAAAATCGCACCGCCACCAGTAAAGAAGGCGGTCGCACCTCCTAAACCAAAAGTGACAAAGAAAGCTGCTCCCAAAATCAGCACGCCAACGCCACAACCACCAGTTACTCAGAGCGCTTCACTTAATGATCGACTCATTAAAGCGCTACCTACTGCAGGGATTGCATATCAGCCAGAGTACGAACCACTTGTTGATGTTCCAGTATTTATGTGGACAGATCTACCGACTTCATTTATGACACAGGTGAAGATCGTCGGCGAGATTGTTGATGTGTCACTTCGTCCGAGTTTTACCTGGTCATTTGGTGATGGAACTTTTCTATCGACTACAGATGTAGGTGCGCCATTTCCTGATGGAAAAATCAAACACACATACTCAAATCCGGGTACTTATCTCATCACTCTGATTAGTACATGGAATGGCACATATACACATAACGCACAGACTCGCGCCATTACTGGCACGGTCAAGACAACTTCAATTGTCACGATCACAGTTGTTACCTCCCCGACCCGCTTTAAGAATTGAGCAGTTATGACAACTCTGACCAGCCCGCACGATCTCCTTGCGGCAATTCCATTTCTGATCGGCTACCACCCGATTGATTCACTCGTTCTGGTTTCGATCAAAGAAGATTGCGTTGGAATGGCGATGCGCATCGACTATCCAATCGACCAGAGCGAGATTGCCTTTGATCTCTGCGCAACACATATCAGTGCAGATGAGGCAGATGGCGCACTCATCGTCGCCTATCAGCCACTCGGTAGATGCGATGGTGAACACGTTCTTGCTCAGACAACTGCAGCGCTCTCACGTGCAGGAATTGCCATCTATGAATCGATACTAATTGCAGAGGGTTCCTATCGCTCTGTTCTCTGTCACGACATGACGTGTTGCCCCTTAGAAGGTCGTCCTGTTCCACCACTTGATTCAACACGGATTGCCATGGAGAGCGTTGTGGCTGGCCACCCAATGCCCTTTGCCACCTTTGCAGATTTGGGGGCATCGGTGCGTTCAAATCTTTTGGCACACGAAGAGCAATGGTTGGACCGAGTTCAGAACTCATATGTAGATCCAGCCGATTCCGATCTCAATAACTTGCAACGAGATGGTGCAACTGCTGTCATTGATCTTGCCAATGATTTCATCGCACATGGAATCTCAACCGATCAAGATTTGATCGCACATGTCCTGGGTCGCTTAAGTGAGATTCAAGTCCGCGACTTTGCCTTAGGCAGTCATGATGGCGAGAGCGCAGATGGTTACCGAACAATGTGGATGCATTTGCTTCGTTCAGCTCCGCCCGGATTTGTAGCTCCCGTGGCTTGTCTTGCAGCAGCGATCGCCTACGAGTATGGCGATGGCGCGCTAGCCCGTGCCGCCCTTGATCGAGCGCTTACCGACGCTCCGACCTATTCATTGGCTCTGCTCTTGCAACGAGTATTTAGCGCAGGATGGCCACCACGTTCCTTTGCAGAGATGCGCAGCGAACTTCATCCCAAAGTCTGTGCGGCGATCTTTGGCTAGTGCACTAGTTGCACCACTACCGCGGTGGGTTAAGATATGCCTAGGTCACGAGTTCTAGATCGGTTACCGCAAGCGGTAACCAAAGCCCCGGCTTTGCTAGACGGCAACCCTCCACCGCGGTGGGGTGCTCCCGGGTGACGACCAGGCACAGTCTGATCTGTGCAAGTGCGTGAAGGAATTCTCATGAGTGCTCAACCGATTAAACAAGTTCTCACCAGTGATGTCACTGGTGCATGGCTTGA
>Ga0315902_10000859_pt1 | contig 50425 bp, 45 predicted proteins | sample LakEriMetagenome_9_FD_203523 | JGI IMG/M metagenome (GOLD analysis project Ga0315902, IMG submission 203523) | Freshwater fungal communities from buoy surface, Lake Erie, Ohio, United States - Buoy 12 MA117 | ecosystem: Environmental > Aquatic > Freshwater > Lake > Lake biofilm | place: USA... | reverse complement strand
GCGATGCCTTGCTTGGTGAGGTTTGGGGATATCGACATTCAACCGATACGCGCTTGGTAAATGTGCATGTTCAGCGTTTACGCTCAAAAGTAGAGCATGATCCAGAACATCCTGAAATTGTGATGACAGTGCGTGGAGTTGGCTACAAAGCTGGAGTGATGGGCGGTTCCTAGAATGAACCGATTCTCTGAAAAGTTAAGAAATTCACTTGCCTCGAAGGTAATTGTCTCTACAGTTCTTCTCTCACTTGGAGTCGTGTGGTTGACCGGCTCAGCGCTTTACTCGCAACTTTCAGCCGGCGTCAAAGAAGTTAATCTCGAGAGTTCTCTCGCTGAAGCGAGATCTTCATTTTTTGACGCACAATATCAATTTTTGCTAAAGCAAAGCGCTGAAAGTTCGGTCATAACAAAGACCGTTCAGGATTTTATTGTGTCTGCCACAGCCGTCAGTCTTGATCAAGATAGAAAATCAATTTTCTTAAGTAGATTCGGTACTCCATTCAAGTTTTCTCTCAAGGTTGAGTCACCTGACTACACCACATCCACAGATGGTTTAGACATTTCGTCCTTTCCGGAAGAACTGCGCGAACGAGTTCGCTCCAGTGAATTAGTTGAATATGAGTATACGAAAATGAGTTACCGGGATCGTGAAGATGCTAATGTTTTGATTGCAGGTCGCAAAATTGCCATCCCTAAATCCGGAAATTACGAGATGTATTTGGTCTATTCGCTTAATAACCAGAATCGCACGCTCTCAATAATTAAGAATGCGCTGTTTTTTACTGGTTTTGCGCTTCTATTTCTAATCGGATTAATCACTTGGCTTGTAGTGCGTCAAGTCGTAAGGCCGGTTCGCGAAGCAGCGACGATTGCACAGAGATTTACCCAAGGAGATTTCTCGCAGCGAATGAAGGTCGAGAGTTCCGATGAAATAGCGACGCTTGGTACGGCATTTAACGAGATGGCTTTGTCGCTAAAGTCGCAGATATCTCGCTTAGAGAATTTATCGCGCGTACAGCAAAGATTTGTCTCTGATGTTTCTCACGAGCTCAGAACACCATTGACAACGTTACGTATGGCTTCCGAAGTTATTCATAGCCAGAAAGAGAGTTTCGATCCGAAAGTCTCACGAAGTTCGGAACTTCTTGTTGCTCAATTGGATCGATTTGAACGGCTATTGGAAGATCTTCTAGAAGTAAGTCGATTTGATGCGGAAGTTGCGGTATTGGAGCCAGTGGACTTTGATCTAATCAACTTGATTGAGCGATGTATTGAAGACGTACGTGCAAATGCGCACGATCACATGATTTCGATATCTATCGAACACGACACAGAATCTGTAATGATTAATGCCGATATTCGACGCGTGGAGCGCATTATGCGTAACTTGTTATCTAATGCCCTTGACCATGCCGAAGAGAAACCGATTCAAGTTACTGTAATTTCGACCCGAACTGAAGCCGCTGTTGGTGTAAGAGATTTTGGAACTGGAATAGAACCTTCCGCGTTATCTCGTATCTTTGATCGATTTTGGAGAGCAGATCCTTCTCGCGCTCGAGTGCGCGGTGGCACGGGGCTTGGCCTTTCAATCGCGCTAGAAGATGCCCGTTTACATAATGGAGAACTTGATGCTTGGGGTGCGCCCGGACACGGAGCGCATTTTGTTCTAACTCTGCCAAGAATCGCAGGACAGCAAATAGCAGGCCGACCAATTCGCCCACAACCTGAGAATTATCCCCAGACTCCTTAATTAAATTTCTGTGGTTTGTTAGGCGATAGAAAATCGCCTAATGAAAAGTCTGACCGAGTTGATCTTCCCTTCAAGATGTATCGGATGTTCACAACTCGGTGTATCTATCTGTTCGGTTTGTCGAAAGAGTTGGCATTCGCATATCTATCAGCGCAATATAAATGTGTTGGATCGGTCCTACCCAGTAATTTCTGCAATCGAATACTCGCCGATTGCATCTCGCGTATTAATGAGAGCAAAAGAAGCAAATCAAGAGGCCGCCGACCAATTGCTCATCAACGCCGTGTCTCACGCTCTGCGGTATTTTCTGAGAAATTTTGGCTTTGGAGATTTAGTTGCAATTCCTTCGCGAAGATCTGCGACTCGAAAGAGAGGGCGTGATTTTATGCAAGAGATCACTGACTCTGTCGCAAAGATTGAATCAATTAAATCACTGCAAATTTTGCAGCACCAGAGAGCTGTAAGAGACCAATCGCAATTGAACTCACAGCAGCGAAGTCGCAATATTGCAGGGGCTTTCTCGACATCCTATAAACAGGCCGAAGCGCGGGACTCGGGGAATATAGGCCCACTAATTATTGTTGATGATCTTGTAACCACAGGGGCGACCCTTACCGAGGCTATACGGGCCTTACGCGCAGCAGGTTTTCCAGTACTTGGCGCGGTTACAGGCGCTGTCGCTAACCCTTACGATTAGGGGGTTGATTTTCGAAAGGGCATATAAATGGCAAAGATTTTTGATCGCATAATGCGGGCGGGTGAAGGAAAAATCCTTCGCGATCTCAGCAAAGTTGTAGATCAAGTCAACTCATTTGAGGCTGCCATATCCCCACTGAGCGATGCTCAGTTGCGTGAGAAAACCAATGAGTTTAAATCTCGATTCGCATCCGGTGAATCTTTGGACGAACTACTCCCTGAAGCTTTTGCAGTAGTTCGTGAAGCCGCTAAGCGGACACTCGGTCAGCGTCACTATGACGTACAAATAATGGGTGGAGCGGCAATGCACCGCGGCAATATCGCAGAAATGCGTACAGGTGAAGGTAAGACTCTTGTCGCAACACTTCCTTCTTACTTAAACGCTCTGGCAGGACGTGGAGTTCACGTAGTAACGGTAAATGATTATTTGGCAGAACGTGACAGTGAGTGGATGGGACGCATCCATCGCTTCCTTGGACTATCAGTTGGCGTAATCGTAAACAGCATGACCCCAGCAGAACGTCGTGCGGCATATAACTCTGACATTACATACGGAACAAATAATGAATTTGGTTTCGACTACCTACGCGACAACATGGCTTGGTCACTTGAAGACTGCGTTCAACGTGATCACTTCTTCGCGGTCGTGGATGAAGTTGACTCAATCTTGATCGATGAAGCTAGAACACCTTTAATCATCAGTGGACCAGCTGACAAGGCAACCAAGTGGTATGTCGAATTTGCCAACATTGCAGGTAAATTAGAGCGAGATAAACACTATGAAGTCGATGAGAAGAAGAAGACCATCGGAATTCTAGAAGTGGGTGTCACCAAGGTTGAAGAACTTCTAAAAATTGAAAACCTATATGAAGCAGCAAATACCACTTTAATTGGCTATTTAAACAACTCGGTGCGCGCAAAAGAGTTGTTTAAGCGCGATAAAGATTACGTAGTAATGAATGGTGAGCTTCTAATCGTTGATGAACACACTGGTCGAATGTTGGCTGGGCGGCGCTACAGCGACGGACTGCACCAGGCTCTAGAAGCGAAAGAGCGCATTGATATTCAGGATGAGAATCAAACGCTTGCCACAATTACTTTACAGAACTATTTCAGACTCTACGAAACAATCTCCGGCATGACCGGTACAGCGATGACCGAAGCATCTGAATTTCATCAAATCTATAAACTCGGCGTTGTACCCATTCCAACTAATCGCCCAATGCAACGTATCGACCAGGCAGATTTGGTCTATAAATCTGAACTTGGAAAATTCATGGCAGTTACAAAAGATATTGTTGAACGTCACCGCAAAGGTCAACCAGTTCTAGTCGGTACCGTCTCTGTTGAAAAGTCTGAAGAACTATCTGCACTCTTGAAAAAATCTGGAGTTCCGCATGAAGTTCTTAACGCCAAGCATCATGAACGTGAGGCATCGATCATTGCAAGAGCGGGTGTAAGAGGCGCAGTAACAGTGGCTACAAATATGGCAGGTCGCGGAACCGACATCATGCTAGGTGGCAATCCAGAATTTATGGCAGATTTTGAACTTCAACGTCGCGGTTTATCGCCGGTTGATAACGCCACTGAATACGAGGCGGCTTGGCCGGAGGAAATTGCTAAACAGAAGGCGGCAGTTGCTAAAGGCCATGAAGAAGTAGTCGCACTTGGTGGACTCTATGTCCTTGGTACCGAGCGTCACGAATCACGCCGCATAGATAATCAGTTGCGAGGTCGTTCTGGACGCCAAGGCGATCCGGGTGAATCACGTTTCTATCTTTCGCTGCAAGATGAGTTAATGCGCCGCTTTAACTCTGGATTGGTGGAACGCTTCTTATCTGCCGCCGGGCTCCCAGATGACGAACCAATTGAGTCAAAGATGGTCAGTAATGCCATTCGCTCAGCGCAGACCCAAGTAGAAGCACAGAACTTCGAAATCCGTAAGAATGTTTTGAAATATGACGACGTTATGAACCGGCAGCGCGAAGTTATTTATGGGGAACGTCGACTCGTGCTCGAAGGCGAAGATATCTCCCCTCAAGTTCAGACATTTGTTGCCGACACCTTGGTTGCGTATGTAAATGCAGAAACTACACAGGGGTATGGCGAAGATTGGGATCTGGATCGTTTATGGCAAGCGCTTAAACTTGTTTATCCAATTTCATTCACTCCAGAAGAGCTAATCGCGAAGGTCGGTTCAGCTTCTGCAATTGATGCTGAGTACTTAACAGCTCAGATTTTAGAAGATGCAACGCTAGCCTACGACAAGCGTCAATCAGATCTTGGCGCAGAAGTTCTGCGAGAACTCGAGCGGAAAGTTTTGCTTTCAGTTTTGGATCGCAAGTGGCGTGAGCATCTTTACGAAATGGATTACTTACAAGAAGGAATTGGGCTGCGCGCTATGGCTCAACGCGACCCATTGGTCGAATACCAACGTGAAGGCTATGAACTCTTTGCTGCAATGATGGATGGAATTAAAGAAGAGCTAGCTAGCTTGGTCTTTAACGTGCAAGTTACGGTTGAAGGTGATGGTTCGCAGGTAAAGGCTGCCGGAATTACTGAGAAGCCAGCCGAGGTTACAGGTTTGCAGTACACCGCGAGTGATGAATCTGGCGTCTCAACAAAGGGCGAAGTCTCGCGAAATAGCCAGTGTCCTTGTGGATCAGGAAAGAAGTATAAGCGTTGCCATGGTGGCGCTTAAATTAATCGCAATTCAGTACACAACCATCTCTGATCAACGCCCTCGAAGCGAATAACCATAGCCCGCAGCCGGTCTCCAAAGCGAACGGTAATTGTTGATTCACAAATCCCGTCTAACGGTTGGCATTGATGGATGCTTCTGATCCTGCCGATCTCCTTCTGGCTTCCAACTTGCTTTAGCAAATTCATATAAATCTGCCGATGGAACTTAGAAATTAACTGGGCTGGCTGACGGCGGCCAGCCCAAATTTCAAGGACACTGACTGCGAACTTCATCGTCCAAGCATGGAGTTCGGGTAATTCACTCGCTGAGGTTGGCATCGGTTCGAAACCTGGCTCAAACTCTTCACCGAAAGTACTAGGTATGAGATAAAGCTTGGCGCGCTGTTCAGGAAGTTTCTCAACTGGGCGATTTGCAGCCAATTCTGAGAGTGAGTAAAGATCTAATTGGGGATGGTTCCACATCTCTGGATCTTCATTACTTGAGATCAATTCCAGGGTACGAAGTTGGGTGCGCGCTTTCAATTCTGTTTCCATTGCGCCACTTTTGACTAACTTTTATGAGACCTCTTCCACCGAAGGGTTGAGAAATTCTCATCCTGAAGAATGGCTGTGGAAGAGAATCTAGGAAATCTCAGGTTATGCCATTTAGTACTCCACTATGAACAAATCAGATAAAGCAGCTCAGACTCGATTAGTTGTCGCAATCTCCTTATTTGCCGCCGCAGTCATTTCTGCAATGGCGCTTACCGCGTTGGGTAATCAGAGCGATACATACTGGGTTGCAGGTGAATCACTAATTCCTGGTACCCAGATAACTGAAGGCGATTTGGCAGAAATTGAAGTTTCACTCGGGGAAGCAAATGGTCGATATCTTTCAAAAAGCGCATTAGTTGCCGGAACATACGTATTACGTTCAATTCAGAAGGGTGAATTGATTTCCATTAGCTCAGTAAGCGATACTCCAAACGTTTCAAAATCCGGCCAGGTGCCTATTTCTATTCGCACCAGTGACCTACCTGAAGATATCGAATTGGGTGAAGTGATAGATATTTACTGGGTCCCAGACGCCGTGGGTATGGAGAACCCGCAAATGCCTCAGCTTGCCATTTCTGGTGCATTCCTTAATTCAATCAATCGCAAAGCAGGCAATTTCGGGAGCGATATTTCACTAACTGTTTCCGTACAAAATAGCGAGATATTCTCCCTCTTAAGAGCAACCGCTTCAGGAAGATTAGTGGTCGTTCGCTCAAATGGATGATTTTGTTCAACCAAGTGTCATTACAGCGATCGCGGACGCAGAGTTTGAAGGAATGGTATCGAGCGCCCTCTTTGAAAGTGGATGGAGCGTAATTGCACGACCTCTAGATTTTGCCACGCTAGATAAGAACCTCAATGAGGCAACAAATAGGAATTTACTGGTTATCTACTCTGTAGATCTGCCAGGGTTAACTGATGCAAAGTTAAAGAAATTGGCACCGCTAAATTTCTCCTTCTTTGGTTTTGCAGATGCATCCGGTTCTGCGCGGTGCCATGGAGAAATCTCTCAGCGTCCGACTAGTTCTGAGGAATTATTAGCGTATATACGTGGAAATGTCCGTTCGCCGTTATTGCGCATCCCATTGTTACAGTCCAAGGAAAAATTTAAGGCCAAGATCATCGGTATTGGATCGGCGGGGCACTACACGGGCGCAACAACGCTGGCTTTAAATCTAGCGCAAGAATTAGCGCTATTGGAGAAAAAGACCTTGCTCATCGATGCTAACTTTCAAGCTTCTGCAATCGCGACACTTCTAGATCTACGTAAAATTGCTGATGAAGATAGATGGCGTGATCTTTCTGAGAATTTCTCGGTGGCAGAAATTACCCAGAGCAAAATTGCAGATTTCCCAATTAGGGCTACCGAAGCCGCCGCCTACTTTGATTTTGTAATCGTAGATCTCGGGTCGCTTCAGAATATCTCTAATGATTTATCAGATCGCAGATGGTCATCGCAAGTTAAAATCTGGGTCAGTCGCTTTGCTCACTCTATTTTTATCTCTTCTGGTTCGGATCTTTTGCAAGCAAAGCGATTGAGAGAACTCTGTGATGATTTAGCTGATGTGAAACTGCCAGCCGAGATATCACTTTTTATAACGCCTACCGATCAGAGAAGCAAAAGAGAGAGGATTCAAGTGGCAGATTTTCAACCTTTTTCTATTCGCGATGTTCAGTATCTTCCTGTGGATTCAAAGCTGTGTGCCGCAGCGCGCAAGGAGCGGACAACTCTCTCGGAAGTAAACGCAAAGGCACCCCTTCGTAAGGCAATCGCTACAATCGCATTGCAAATTACAACCTAGGGCACATTTCTTATACCCTAAGCGCTATGCGCGGATATCTACCAGTTACGGCGGAAGAGATCTCATCCTTTCTCCGTTCCGGTTCTATGGAATGTGGTCCGCTATATGCTCCAACAATAAAATTCTTAACCGCCAACAATGACTTAGATGAAGAACAAGGTGAGTATCTATTATCAATGCTCGCTGCTGATGAAGCGCTGGAAATGCGCGAGGACGGCACAAGTAGCGCATTCTTACTGGCTTTAGAAATATCTGATTCGCAAGTTGCCGAACACGGTGAAAACTTCGTTAATCTGAAAGAGAATGGCCGCTGGGAAGATGTGCAGTGTGCCTTTTTAGTCTCACCAGATGGTGATGAGTTGACCTGGTTTGCCACCCAAGAAATTTCGGCGGCCCTTCCACAATGGCTTAAGAGTTAGCTGATGCCGCAACTAGATGGATTTCTTCGCGATCGCAGCCCTTTGGATGCTGATCAGAAAAGAAGAATTCGTGAGCTAACTGCAGATTGGCAGCTGCTCGCCGACCTCTCGTTCGCTGATCTAATTCTTTGGGTCCCGTTACGAAAAGATTTTAAGAGTTGGCCAACCGGTTACGTCGCCGTTGCGCACATAAGACCAACAACTGCCGCGACAGTATTCCCGCAGGATGTAATCGGAGATGAGATTTCTTGGGGCTCACGTCCGCGAATCGATCAAGCACTTTCGGGGGCAGAAATAGTTAGAGATGCCCAGCCTGAAAAGTTTGGAGAATTGTTAATAAAAGAGGAGACAATTCCGGTTATTTACAAAGAACAAGTCATCGCAGTAATTTCTCGCCATCGCAACGCTGAACTAATGCGTCAACCAAGTCGATTAGAGTTAAATTACCGCGAAGTTGCTCATAATGTGTATCGAATGGTTGCAGAGGGAACCTTCCCTTATGCAGAGCACAGCGAACTATTTGATCCAGCAGCCCGCGTAGGAGATGGCTTAATTCGCTTAGATGTGAGCGGAGCAATTATCTACGCCAGCCCAAATGCTAAATCGGCATTTAATCGAATCGGTTGGGCGGGGGAGTTGGATGGAAATATTTTGGGTGAAATCGCGAGAAAAGTCTCGCAAATCAAACCCGAAGCGCACGAAGAGGCTATGGAAGTAAGTCTTAGCGGAAAATCACTTCGCAGAGTAGAAATTGAAAATACCGGTGGAACTATTGATTTGCTAGTACTGCCACTACTAGCTGGAGGAGATCGCATAGGGGCGATCGTTTTGCTGCAGAACGTTACTGAACTTCGCCGTCGTGAGCGGGAACTAGTAACAAAGGACGCCACGATTCGCGAAATTCATCATCGTGTTAAGAACAATCTGCAGACTGTTTCCGCTCTACTTCGATTACAGTCACGCCGAATTGAAGACCCCGCGGCGAGTGCAGCGTTAAATGAAGCAGTTCGTCGCATAGCCTCAATCGCACTTGTTCACGAAACTTTATCTAGTAGCACCGAAGCATCCGTTGCCTTTGATGATGTCTTAGATCGCCTCGTTACACACGCCCTCGAATTGAGCCCCAGGATGGGGGAGTTAAATATCTCTCGCCACGGAGAACTTGGGGCTCTCGATCCACGAATTGCTACTCCGCTTTCCCTGGTTGTTACTGAGTTGATTCATAACGCACTTGAACATGGCTTAGCCGAGTCAGGCGCCAATTTAACGATCGAAGTATCTCGATTAGAAGGTTCGGCTGAAATAGTTATCTTTGATGACGGTGTTGGTCTGCCAGATGGGTTTACCATCTTAGAATCAGCAAATCTTGGACTTCAAATTGTTCGGACTTTAACTGAGAACGAGTTGAAGGGGTCGATAGATTTAATTCGTACTAATCGTGGAACTGAAGCGAAGTTAAACTTTCCTATATAACTTTGAAAAGAGTTAAAGTTAATTAGTTGGAGTTGTTTTGTTCCATCATGCGGGCACGATTGCGTGCGGCACGGCGCTTGAGTGCGCGTCGTTCATCTTCTGAAAGCCCGCCCCACACACCTGCATCCTGTCCGCTCTCTAGCGCCCAGGCCAGGCAAGCATCTTTTACGATGCAGCGGTTGCAGACTTTTTTCGCCTCTTCAATTTGAGTAAGCGCTGGCCCAGTGTTTCCGACTGGGAAGAAGAGCTCTGGATCTTCATCGCGGCAGGCTGATTGATGTCGCCAATCCATGACTGAGCTCCTTAATTGAAAATGTGCGGTAAAGATTAATGAAACGCAACTAGGTGCGTAAGTAGGTAATTCTCCCTGTTAACAGCGAGATAAACAAGGATGTAGCGAAGAAGTTTTCGAATTTAATGGGTGATATGCGTCGCGTGCCCCCGACAGGATTCGAACCTGTGCACCCGCCTCCGGAGGGCGGTGCTCTATCCCCTGAGCTACGGGGGCGCAGGTATAGGAGAAGGCTATCTAATCTTTCATTCTTGACCGAGCGTAAAGAGCAAACTCCTGAAAGAATGCGCGTTATGACAACTTCAACTGCATACTTTGCAACCGGTTGCTTCTGGGGCGCTGAGCGACGCTTCTGGAATCTCTCAGGAGTAGTAAATACCAGCGTCGGATATATGGGTGGTAGCACTCACAACCCGAGTTACGAGGAGGTTTGCACCGGTCGCACTGGGCACGCCGAAATGGTGCAAGTAGATTTTGATCCCAAGATAATTTCATATCAGCGACTTCTTGAGGAGTTTTGGACGATGCATGATCCAACTTCGCTAAATGCCCAAGGCGGGGATATCGGTACGCAATATCGCAGTTCTATTTATGCAACCTCGGCGGAACAAATGGAACAAGCGCTCGCGTCTCGCGAAATTTATCAACGTGCGCTCTCTGAATTAGGTATCGGTGAAATCGTCACGGAAATCTTGGGTGCTGCAGGAGTTACTTATTATGCAGCTGAGGAGTATCACCAGAAGTACTTAGCGAAGAACCCAAACGATTACGATTGCCATTCCAGCACGGGCGTAGATTTCCCACGAGATATATCAAAGTCGGTGGCCAATTGAGCAAGAAGATAGAAGTAAATGAGGATGAGCTAAGGGCGAAGCTGGATCCACTTTCTTATGAAGTTCTGCGCAACGGCGCAACCGAGCGGCCATTTACCGGTGAATACACCGATTCCGAAACTGTCGGAATTTATAGATGCAAAGCGTGTAATTCTGAACTCTTCCGCTCCGAAACCAAATTTCACTCTGGATGCGGTTGGCCATCTTTTTACGCACCGACGACAGATGATGCGGTTACGTTAATTGAAGATCGATCACTCGCACCCCGAGTCCGCACGGAAGTTCGTTGCGCCGCTTGCGATTCGCATTTAGGGCACGTCTTCGAAGGGGAAGGTTTTGATAACCCAACCGATCAACGTTGGTGCATAAATTCAGTCTCAATGATCTTAGAAGCCAAATAATTTCTTTTTGCACTTTCAATAGCCTCTGCCACCTTGCAAGTTACAGGTCCAATGGCGTAGTTTTACAGTCTCTTGCAGGTTTTTACATTGACTTGCAGGTCCTTTAGATCTGAGGAAGAGCGAAGCAAATGGCAGGAATTAAGGAAGTTGCGGAAGAAGCGGGGGTATCTACCGCCACCGTTTCGCGCGCCTTGCGCGGCTTCCAGCATGTAAATGATGAAACCCGCGCAAAAATTATGGCTGCGGCAGAAAAGCTTAATTATCCAATCGCGCCAATCCAGAGCAAAGGCCATCTAGGGCGGACAAATAGCATTGGAGTTGTTGCGCCGTATATTTCACGTTGGTATTTCGCGCAGGTTATTAGCGGTGCCGAACAAGCTTTACGTGAAGCCGGTTTTGATTTACTTCTTTATAACTTTAGTCAGATGAAGGGGCGCGAGCGACTCTTTCAACACCAACATTTAAAGGGTCGTGTAGATGCGTTAATTGTCATCAGTTTGCCGCCGACTGAGGAAGAGTTTGATTCAATGCTCAACCTTGGCGTGCCGGTATCGCTGGTGGGAATGCATCACGAAGGCTGTTCCAGCGTTGCAATTGATGACGTTGCTGCAACGCGCACTGCTACGCAGCATTTGGTAAATCAAGGACATAAAAGAATTGGCTTAATGTCGGGGCGTCCCGATGATCCATTTAATTTCAGCGTTCCCCAAGATCGCCGCAAAGGTTTTATGCAAGTACTTGCTGAAAATGGTTTGGAATGGGATCCATCTCGCGAAGTACATGGTGACTTCACTATGAATACAGCATCTCGTGCGATGGATGATCTACTAGCGCGTCCAAATCGTCCCACCGCAATTTTATGCGAATCTGATGAGATGGCCTTTGGTGCAATGCAAGCGGTGCGACGCCACGGATTAAAAGTTCCTGACGATATTTCAATCGTTGGATTTGATGGACACGAGATGGCCGAGTATTCAGATCTCACAACAATTGAACAACCTACGCAATTAATGGGTGAAATGGCCGCTTGGTCAATTATGGAGAGACTGCGAAAGCCAAGCGCTGCCCCTAAATCAATGATTTTGCCCACGACACTTGTAGTGCGCAACTCAACTCGTCGCCTTTCACCAGACGAGGCATAAATGGCTCTCGATAAAAATTACGATGCGATAGTCGTTGGAGGTGGCCACAACGGTTTGGTTGCCGCTTCCTATTTGGCTCGCGCGGGAAAAAAAGTCGTACTTTTAGAAGCAGAAGCGGAACTGGGCGGAGCAACGACGAGTGTGCGGCCGTTCCCAGAATTTGATGCGCGTCTATCTCGTTACTCATACCTGGTTTCGCTCTTGCCGGACCAAATAGTTGCTGATCTAGGAATCAATTTCAAAACTCTGGAACGTTCAATTGCTTCATACACGCCATATTCAAAGAAGAGCAGCGGCGCAGCTGGTGGGCTCCTTATCTCGCAGAACTGGGATGAGCGCACGGCGCAAAGTTTTCAAGAGTTAACTGGATCAGATGCAGAGGGCGTTGCTTGGCAGCACTTTTACGGAGAGATTGCCGAACTAGCGAGAAGAATCGCACCATCTGTGCTGCAACCTCTTAAGTCCGCGGAAAAGTTAAAAGAAGAAATAGCTTTGCCGCAGACTTGGAGTTATTTAATGGAGCGACCAATCGGAGAAGTTATCCGAGAACGCTTTAGTGATGATCTAGTTCGGGGAGTAGTACTGACAGATGGGCTAATCGGAACATTTGTATCAGCCGATGATTTACAAGCAAACCGCTGTTTTCTTTATCACTTGATTGGAAATGGCACCGGACAGTGGCGAGTACCGCAGGGTGGAATGGGTGCGCTAGTAGATGAGTTAAAGCGAGTCGCGCTAGCCGCAGGCGTTGAGATTTTACTTAATTCACGCGTAACTGAAATAGAAAGCGATGCCAGTGGAGTATCTGTGAAGACGAGTAACGGTCAGAAATTCGTGGCTCACGATTTACTCTTTGCCGGTGCACCTCAAACTTTGGCACAGATTCGCGGAGAGAGTAAACCAAAATCTCTTGAAGGATCGCAGATGAAGATAAATATGTTGTTATCTCGCTTGCCAAGACTCAAATCTGGAGTGGATCCACGATTAGCGTTTGCCGGAACCTTCCATGTAAATGAGAGTTACTCGCAATTGGAGTCGGCTTACCAAAGAGCTAAATCAGGGAGTATTCCAAGTGATTTACCACTTGAGTTGTACTGTCACACTTTGACTGATCCAACTATTCTCTCGCCAGAACTGAACGCTAAGGGCTATCAAACGCTGACGCTATTTGGCTTACACACTCCTGCAGCGCTATTTGATAAATCTCCAGAAGTTGCTAAGGCAGAGGCCAAGAAAGCGGCAATCGAAAGTTTAAATCAGTATTTACTTGATCCGATCGAATCCGTTTTAGCGGTATGCCAAGATGGATCACTAGCGATTGAAGCAAAATCTCCGTTAGATCTGGAGAGCGATATCGGTCTACCGCGCGGCAATATTTTTCATCGCGACCTTGATTTCCCATTCATTGATGGCTCAGGCGCAGATTTAATTTGGGGATCAGAGACGAGCGATAAACATATCTACCTGGCAGGCGCAGGTTCACGACGAGGTGGTGGAGTTAGCGGAATTGCCGGCCATAATGCGGCGATGGCAGTACTCGCCAACGATTAGGCTTAGGCCATGGATTCCAAGCAACCACATCTGCGCCCCGAGACTATTGCGATCACTGCGGGTCGCCCAGAAGTTGGCGCAGATAGCGCGCTAAATCAACCGATCTCACTTAACTCAACATATGTCGCAGGTGGTCCGGTTGGTTACGGTCGTTACGGAAATGAAACTTGGACTGCTTTGGAAGTTGCCATCTCTGCACTCGAAGGTGGTAAAACTCTTTCTTACTCATCAGGAATGGCAGCGATTAGCGCAGTATTTTCTACTCTTCCCGTTGGAGCCAAAGTTGTTGCCTCCGATCAAGGTTATTCGGGGATTATGACTTTGCTTGGAACGTTAAATGCGGCAAAGAAAGTTAACGCTAAATTTGTGAAAATTACCGATACCGCTGCCGTTATTTCAGCGCTGGACGTTGCGGATTTGTTATGGCTCGAGTCACCCACAAATCCCTCACTAGATATCGCAGATTTACCAACGCTTATCAAGGAAGCCAAATCACGAAACATTCTCGTTACGGTAGATAACACCTTTGCCACCGCGCTAATCCAGCAACCCCTTGCAATGGGAGCGGATATCGTAATGAATTCAGTGAGCAAGTATTTAGCGGGTCACAGTGATGTGCTACTCGGTTCACTTTCTACAAATGATCCAGTGCAGTACAAAGCGCTGGACGAGGCTCGTAAATTTAATGGTTCAATCCCTGGACCATTTGAGGCTTGGCTCGCACTCCGTGGCATACGCACTTTCCCATTGCGTTTTCAGCGCGCTAGTGAGAATGCGCTAGAAATTGCTAAACGACTAACTCAACACCCGCTAGTTACTCGAGTGCGTTATCCCGGTCTACCAACTGACCCAGAACATGCCAAGGCGAAGGCCTTTATGAAGGGTTTCGGGGCGATCGTCTCTTTTGAGTTTGCCGGAGACGCCGCTGCAACAGATAAAGTTTGTGAATCTTCCAAGATAGTTACTTATTCAACCAGTCTGGGCGGTGTCGAATCTCTCTGGGAGCGCCGCCGCCGCTGGCCACTTGAAAGCGCCAGTGTTCCGGAATCGCTAATTCGACTTTCGGTCGGGTGTGAAGATGTTGATGACCTTTGGGCAGATATCGATGCGGCGTTGCTCGCTGCTAAAAAGTGAAATCTTTTCCAATAAAGGGTATTTTTATCCTATGAAATTCGTACGCCGCTTCCTTGCAGTATTTGCGCTGCTTGCTGTGGCATTTCAAGCGGTCGGAAGTTTTCTATCTTGGGCACAGCGTCAAGATGATGCTCCAGCTGATGCCTGGATTGACGAAGACGAAGATGAACTTGAGGATGCCTAGGTGTCACAAGAAGGTTATATACCCGGCACTTGCAATTTAGGAGCTGGTGAAGTTAGCCGCCGCCGCATGGTTGCGGTAATTGGTTTTGTTCTTTCACTCTCTGCGTTTACCGCGCTCTTAACAACCAGCGCTTCAAGAGAAACTAGATTTGGAATATTTATTCCTTTATTTGTTATGTCTATTGGTTGGGTGCAATCTCGAAAGAAGTTTTGCCTAGCCTATGGATTTGCCGGCACATTTAACTTTGGAAAAATGGGGGAGATTTCCCGCGTTGCAGATCCTGCAGATAGGGCGGCAGATCGCCGAACTGCTCTTCTTATCTTCGGGCAGAGCGCTCTCTATGCGGCAGCGCTAACTTTGCTTGTAGTAGCGCTACCTGTCTAACGAATAGCAACCCAGGCAGCGCTTGCTGCAGGCAAAGTTAAAGTTCCATTGGCCAGCACAACTTCATTATCCGATCCCAGTTCTAAAGCGCCTGCGGTTGGTATCTTTAAAGTTGTAGTACTCGTGTTTAAATACACAGCAAACTCTCCGCGCGTAAAAGCGAGTAGTCCTGTTTCCCCTCGATCAACCCATTGAATTTCACCAGCGCCTACTAAATTATCTTTACGGATCTTAAGTGCACTGCGATAAAGATTTAACGTACTCGCAGAGTCTGCGTTCTGTTTAGAAACTGAGAACTCGCTCCATTCATTCGGTATAGGCAACCATGGCGAGCCAGAAGAGAAACCGAATGGAGTTTTATCCCCGCTCCATGGCATTGGCACGCGTGCACCATCACGTCCTTTTTGCACACCCTTTGTTCTAAAGAAAGATGGATCTTGGCGAACGCTATCTGCCAATTCGGCATCGGGTAATCCAAGTTCTTGACCGTTGTAGATGTAGCAGGAACCTGGTAGAGCAAAAACAAATAAGGCAAGCGCGCGAGACGCTTTCGCACCATGGCGCGAAGCAACACGGGGAGTATCGTGATTACTCAGTGCCCAAGTTGCAGGAGCATCTACCTGGCCTAACATTTCTAAGGTGTCACTAATACATTTATAGAGATAAGCACCATCGAATGGCGCAACCAGTAGATCAAAGTTAAACACTTGCTGCAATTCATCACTGCGAACATAACGCGTAGCACGCGCTGGGGGATGAACCCAAGCTTCGGCAACTGCCATAATCTCTCGTTGATAAGAATCAAAAATCTTACGCCAATTACGATAAACGGCGTGTACGCCATCACGATCAAAGAAAGGAACGCTCGCTAATAGTTCGCCGCGCTGCTCTGCCGACATCTGAGCATCCAAACGCAATGCATCGCTTAAGCCTTGTGGGTCATGGTGGTCGACCAAGATATTTTCTTTAGCCAATCCGTGGGCCACATCTATACGGAAACCGTCGACACCTAGGTCAAGCCAGAATCGCAGAGTCTCTTCGAAATCACTTGCCACATCTGCGTTCTCCCAATTCAAATCTGGTTGAGATGAATCAAAGAGATGTAGGTAGTACTGAGAGGATCCATCCGAGGTTTTTATCTGCGTCCAAGCAGGGCCACCGAATAAAGAGATCCAGTTATTTGGCGGAGTTCCATCCGGTTTAGCATCATAAAAATGAAAGCGGTCGCGTTCACGCGAGCCGGCTTTAGCTGAAATCGCATCCTTAAACCAAGGATGTTGATCAGAGAAATGATTTGGGACTACATCAACTAAGACGCGTAAACCAAGTTCATGTGCACGCGCGATCATTGTGCGGGCATCTTCCAAATTTCCGAATCTTGGGTCAACATCTCGAGGATCAGCCACATCGTATCCGCCATCTTTATTAGGTGATGTGTAGAACGGGCTTAGCCAAATTGCATCTGCGCCGAGCGCCTGTACATGTTCTAAATTAGATGTAACCCCTGGCAGGTCGCCTTCGCCATCGCCGTTACTGTCAAAAAAAGAGCGCGGATAAATCTGATAGATAACAGATTCCGACCACCAGAGCTTATCTGAAATCATCTCTTGACGATAGAGGAGGCGATTGAGCGTTCCAAATGAAAGGAAATGCAACTACGCGCATTGTTATATCGCTTTTATAACAATTAATTATTTTTTCGGTGCTTGTGGCTTCCCTGTTTGAGAGCTCATTTTCTTTGCATTACTCGGCACTTTTCCTGGTTGCGTCGGAGCGAAAGGAGGAGCCCCTAAGGCTTCAATTGCAGAATCTCGGGCAATTGTTGCGGTGATAACCGCATTTTGCTGGGCCTTCATACTTTGCCGTTTTTCCTTTTGTGTCTGATCAACCGATCTTGCCGTACGGGCTTCGGTTAGAGCTTTATCTATCGCCTCTTTATAGATTCGATTTATCTCACGTCGCTGATCTTCATAAATTTTGAAGTCTTTGCGAAATTGCTCTAAGGCAATTTTGTATGCAGCCTTCAAATCAACTTTATTTTGGCTAGTTGGCGCGGGGGTCTTATTGTCAGCTACGGCGGATGAAGCAGAAATTAAAGGTGAAATGATTAGCGCTGTCGTAACAATCGCAACTCGACTAATTCGCATTTCGATCCTCCTTTTCCTTGGGTAAAGTATCTGCCAAGACTTTGTGAAAGTTCGGTGAAAACGCCTTTTAGTTGCTAATTTCTAGCCTGCACCTTGGCTATTTGCGTGAAGACATGCGAGGCTAGTGCCATGGCCGAACTGATTCTTATCGTCGATGACGAAGCCGGAGTTCGTGAACTATTGGGCGATGCTCTGCGTATCGCAGGCTTTGAAACCGCAACCGCCCAAGACGGTATGTCTGCCTTGACGGCAATCCGAACCAAGAAACCCGATTTATTGATTATTGATATCAATATGCCGCTGATGGATGGATTTGAGTTGGTGGAAAGACTTCGTTCAATGGGCGATAACACTCCAGCGCTTATGCTCAGTGCCCGTGCGGACAGAATCGATGTAACTCGAGGCCTGACTCTTGGGGCCGATGATTATGTAACGAAACCGTTTGGACTGGAAGAACTTTTGTTACGAGTAAAGGCAATTTTGAGGCGTTCGCAAATTTCCGAAAACATTTCGGCGCAATTGCGCTGCGGACCTATTCTTGTGATCGAATCTAGCCATACCGTTAAGTTCAACGAAGATATAATTGATCTATCACCAACTGAATTTAGACTTTTGCAAGTCTTAGTCGAGAACAAAAATCGAGTTCTGAGTAAGAGCCTACTTCTGGATGAAGTCTGGGGCATAACCTTTGAATCCGAAAGCACAGTTGCCGATACATATATTTCATACCTTCGAAAAAAACTACACAAGGATGGATTCGAAGGGATAAAGACGGTTCGCGGCGTAGGCTTCGTAATTCAGGAGCCTAAGTAATCATGAAGAAAACCGGTAGTAGATATGCAGCGATCTCAATTCTTGTAACAACTATTCTCTCGAGTGTAATCGGTGGCTTTGCAACGATTGATGCTAGAAATTCTGATTTACAACAAATTGACCAATCCATCAATCTCATAGTGGAACGCGTCAATTCTTATCCAGCAGAGGCGATAAGCGCTGCAATTCTCACCATAGATGAAGAGAGCCTAGATTTAACTTTGGCGCTGGTCACGAAGGAGGGAGACGAAACGGTTATAAATGAATCCCATTTAATTTATCCCGGAATCAACTCCATGGCGCTAGTTAAGAAAGCTCTCACAGAGCCGATATCGGTTGAGGCTGCAAACCCCTTCCGCCTCAGAGCCATCGAAATAGCAGGCGGTGACTATTTAATCGTCGCTGCAGATTTGCAAAAATTGAATACTAATTTGAGATCCAATTTAAAGAATCTCATTGGCTTCACTATTGCGGCGAACGCGTTCGCTATTTTTATCTCAATTCTCTTACTTCGACGCCACGATCGTGGCCTGGATGCGCAGGCTTTGCAGAGAATGCAGAGGTTCTTGGGTGATGCCTCGCATGAACTTCGTACGCCGCTGACTGTAATCAAGGGCTATAGCGAGATGCTTAGCAAGGGCCAGATGAACGATGTAGTCGATAGGGCGCGGGCATTCTCGCGGGTAAATTCTGAGATCGAACGTATGGAGAGCTTGATCCATGATTTGTTATTGCTAGCCGAACTCGGTGAGAGCCGACCGACTACTTTTGAAGTGATAGATCTAACTGAATTAACAAGAGCACATGTTAATGATTTTGAGCTATTCAATACCGGGCGCAAAATCGAAGTCTCACTCGAAGAGAGTTGTGAACTGAAAGGTTCACGCGAGCATTTAAATCGATTAATCCAAAATTGTCTATCTAATATTGTCCGACACACACCAGCGGATGCGGCTGTTTCAATAGCGCTAAAGAGCAAAGGTAAAAAGGTGCATCTAGTGATAGAGGACGGTGGCCCGGGCCTGCCTGAGAGCGCTTATCGCACTGAGATTGCGGCGATGAATAGATTTGATCCATCACGCTCACGCGATAGCGGCGGTTCAGGCCTTGGCATGAGCATCATCGCGGCAATTGTTCAAGAACATACTGGAAAACTTGAACTACGCAAGAGTGATTTAGGAGGCCTTGCTGTTGTCGTTGAATTAACTAAGTGATGGCTTTCGCTTGGCAGTTACCAGCAAGCTTGAGACAGTAGCAATAGCTAGTACACCGATGATCACGGAGAGGCTCTGGGTGATTGTAATCTCCGGAATTTCAAATCCAATCACCTTGTGAATGCCCACTGAGTGGAAAGCGTGGAAAGTAAGTTTTACTCCAATGAAACCTAGAATTATAGATAGACCTTGCCCGATGTAGATAAGGCGCTGCATTAAACCGCCAATTAAGAAGTAAAGCTGACGCAGACCCATTAAGGCAAATACGTTCGCTGTTACTACGACATAGACATTCTCTGTGAGCCCAAATATGGCTGGGATCGAATCGAGGGCAAAGAAGATATCGGTTGCACCCAAAGCAATTAGCGCAATAGTGAAGGGCTTTAGGCCTTTGGACTTCAGAAAGGTAACTAACCTACTTTCTTTCTCTTCTTCGTCTGCGTCGCTAGAACTTTCAAAAAGCAAATGAATGGCTGTGAAAATAAGGAATGCTCCAAATATAAAAAAGATCCACTCGAATTGCTTTATCGCAGCAGCGCCTAAGCTAATGGCAATAATTCGGAAAACCAACGCGATCAAAATTCCAAAAAGTAGAGCGAGTTGTTTACTTTTCTCTTCAATCTTTAATCTTGTAAGAATCAGAACGAAAACAAATAGGTTATCGAATGAAAGAGAATATTCAGTCAACCAACCAGCAAAGAACTCCTGTTGCGTTTGTGAATCAGTCCAAGTTCCAAGATGAATTCCGAATATGATCGCCAAGGTTACGTAGATCGTGCTCCAAATAGTTGCCTCTTTTAGAGATGTGTTTTGGTTGCGCCGAGCAACCGCCCAAGTAAAGTCGAAGGCTACAACTACTCCTAAAAGTGCTGCGGTCAGGATCCAAGCGTTGTTTGTAATCACGTGCAGAGCGTAGTGCATTGGAATCTAAGGTATTTTAAGTACATGGATTCATCACTTGATGCTGCGCTCGTGGAAGTGGGCGCAGGCTTGGAAAAGTCAGATGAATTCGTGCGCTTGGTCTTATCTGGTCGGCGTCGCAATATGCAGACTCCAACAGAGCGAATCGATGTGAAGCCGGTACTGATAAAGGGCGAGATAAAATATCAACTCTCACAGAGTCATGGTCGCGCAGTGACCTCGAAGAACTATTCTCCTAAAGAATTTATAGCTCTTAATCTCCTGGAATCTGGTTTCGCAAATATATTGCTTGAGAAAAGAGACGGATCCATTTCTATTCGAATTACCAAGAAGGGCGAAGCCCTAGTACATCGAACCAATGAAACCTTTCAGGCAGATCTTTCACATGACCGTACAAAAGCCAGACTATTAGTTCCAAGTGATCCATTCTTAATTGAGGTTGGGATTTCTGATAAATCCGGAAAAGTTATAGCCGGCAAGAACGATAAGTATCTTCAAGTCGAAGAATTCTTAAGGCTGCTAGTTCCTTCACTAACTTCAGCGATCTCTGTCGGCCATATTCAGAAACCAACTGAGGCGAAGCCGCTATCTATTGTAGATTTAGGGTGCGGTCACGCCTACTTAACATTCGCCGCCCACCAGTATTTGATAGCGCAAGGTATTCCCGTAAAGGTCGTCGGGATAGATGTGAGAGAGAGCGCTCGTGAGCGCAATAATCAGATCGCTGAAAAGTTAGGGATCTCAGAGAGCATCACTTTCTTTGCGGAAGAAATTTCACAGACCACTCTAAAGTCTGCCGACGTAGCAATTGCATTGCATGCTTGTGATACCGCAACCGATGATGCAATTGCTTGGGCAGTTAACGCCGACGCCAAGTTAGCGCTGATCGCACCTTGTTGCCACCATGATATTCAGGCCCAGATGAACGAGATTCCAGAGCCTTGGCAAATCGTCTCCCGTAATGGAATTATGAAAGAACGGCTTGGTGATTTGATTACCGATGCACTGCGCATGCAAATCTTGAAGTTACTGGGCTATCGCGTCGAAGCAATCGAATTCATTGGGGGAGAACACACCCCTCGCAATTTGATGATTCGTGCAGTAAAGACTGGTGCTATCGCAGATAGCGCTGAGAAAACACGCTACGAAGCGATGCTCGCACTCTGGAAAGTAAAGCCTGCTCTAGCAAGCCTGCTCAACCGTTAGACTTAAACACATGTCCAAAGTACTCGCATCCCTGCCAGTCGGAGAAAAAGTAGGAATTGCATTCTCTGGCGGCCTCGACACTTCTGTAGCTGTCGCGTGGATGCGTGAAAAAGGTGCGATCCCTTGCACCTACACCGCAGACCTCGGTCAATACGATGAGTCAGATATCGATTCAGTGCCAGTGCGTGCCAAAGAATATGGTGCGGAAATTTCTCGCTTAGTAGATTGCAAAACTTCACTAGTAGAAGAAGGATTAGCTGCGATTGCTTGCGGTGCATTCCACATCCGATCTGGCGGTAAGCAATATTTCAATACAACTCCACTTGGCCGAGCAGTTACCGGAACTTTGTTGGTGCGCGCCATGTTGCAGGATAAAGTTGAAATTTGGGGCGATGGATCTACTTACAAAGGTAATGACATTGAGCGCTTCTATCGTTACGGATTACTAGCTAATCCAAATCTGCGTATTTACAAGCCATGGCTAGATGCCGATTTTGTTCGCGAACTCGGTGGTCGCAAGGAAATGTCTGAATGGTTGGTATCGCATAAGTTCCCATATCGCGATAGCGTCGAAAAAGCTTATTCGACAGATGCCAATATTTTAGGCGCAACTCATGAAGCGAAAGACCTTGAAAACCTTGATGCATCTATTGAGATTGTTAACCCAATTATGGGCGTTAAGTTCTGGGATTCATCAGTATTGATTCCAAGTGAAGATGTGAAGATCCAATTTGTTCAAGGCCGACCAGTTGCCATTAACGGCAAAGATTTCAAAGATGTTGTTGCACTAATGAAAGCAGCGAATGATATTGGTGGACGCCACGGACTTGGTATGGCTGATCAGATCGAGAATCGAATCATTGAAGCCAAGAGTCGCGGAATTTATGAAGCACCTGGCATGGCCTTGCTGTTTATTGCACACGAGCGCTTGTTAAGCGCGATCCACAACGAAGACACAATTGCTAATTACCACGCCGAAGGTCGCCGCTTAGGACGCTTGCTTTATGAAGGTCGTTGGCTAGATCCACAATCACTTATGTTGCGCGAATCTCTGCAACGTTGGGTGGCTTCTGCTGTCACGGGTGAAGTGACAATTCGCCTGCGTCGCGGCGATGACTTCTCAATAATTAATACAACGGGCCCAGCCCTGAGTTACCACCCAGAAAAACTCTCTATGGAACGTACCGAAAATGCCGCTTTTGGACCGGTTGATCGAATTGGGCAATTAACTATGCGTAATCTAGATATTGCAGATACCCGTGCCAAGTTAGAGCTGTACCGTGATCAAGGTCAATTAGGCAGTGGTGAATTTAAACTAATCCGAGAAATTGGCGAAGGAGAGAAGAAATAATGAAACGCGGCCTTGCAGGAATTTTAGCTTTTTCATTGGTACTACTAACTGGATGTGGAGATAACGAAGTGAGTGCAACCGCAGATAATTTGCCGACAGTCACAATCAATATGGGTGAAGCTCCCACAATTGGCGCACCGAGTGGGACTCCGCCAACAACTCTAGAATCAAAAGATATAGTTGTTGGAACGGGCGCGGAAGTATCCTCGACTTCTATAATTACATTTCATTACACACTTATGACTTGGTCGAATGGCGCGTTAATCGAATCTTCTTGGACCAGCGGAACGCCTGCAACTTTCCCATTGACGCAATTAATTGTGGGGTGGCAGCAAGGTATACCGGGAATGAAAGTTGGTGGTCGACGTTTACTAGTAGTCCCACCTGATCTTGGCTACGGTGCGCAAGGAAGCGGGCCTGTTGGTCCCAATGAAACCTTAATTTTCGTCATGGACATAGTTAGCGTTGCTTAACAAGCCTTAAATTGCTATGAACTGGCGGAGGTAACCGCAACACTGCCCGAAGCGCTAGAATAAAGGTGTTGTTTTTCGGGGTCGATGTAATTTCGAACCGGCAGTTAAAGTCTGCGACCCGGTCAAGGCCATTGACCGGTGGATTGGGTGAAATTCCCGAACCGACGGTTAAAGTCCGGATGAGAGAAAACCAACATGTAGTCGACGCATGCTTTGTTATTGGTTAATCCAAACAAAGTTTTATTGCGTCGGCTCGTACCGCTTTTCCACCCCGAGATGCAACATCCGTTCTCGAATAAGGGTGTTGACGATGAAGCAAGTACTAAAGGCAGAAGCTGCGATGGCCCGTGCCATCGATTGTGCTCGCCTTGGTCTTGGCAAGACATACCCAAATCCAATTGTTGGCGCAGTGATCACATCAACAACTGGAGAAGTAGTCAGTGAGGGTTTCCATCAAGGGGGAGATCACGCCGAAGTAATTGCTATAAATACTGCGGGAGAAATACCAGCAGGAGCAATTCTTTATGTGAGTTTGGAACCTTGTAACCATCACGGCAAAACCCCACCGTGCGTGGATGCGATCATCAAATCTGGAATTAAAAAAGTCGTTTACGCAGTTAGCGATCCAAATCCTGCAGCAGCCGGGGGAGCGGATCGCTTACGAGCTGCGGGCATAGAAGTGGAATCAGGAATTGGTGAAGTGCAGGCACGCCTGGAAAATCGTGGCTGGCTCACGAAGATGGAACTTGGACGTCCCCGAGTTACTTGGAAGATCGCTTCAACAATGGATGGGAAAGTAGCCGCGAGTGATGGCAGCTCCAAATGGATTACTGGAGAACTCGCTCGAACTTATGTTGCGCAGATGCGCTCGCAATTTGATGCAATTATTACTTCCACAGCAACAGTGATTGCTGATGATCCTCTGATGACGAGCAAGGGCTTCGGTAAGAATCCGGTTCGCATTGTTATGGGAAGAACTGAGATAAATGCAGGGGCGCAAATTATGGATGGCTCAGCAGAAACTATCTTGATCAAATCTCAAAACCTAAAGGATTTAATCGCGTTGGCCAACGAACGAGGTTTTAATCAAGTATTAATCGAATCAGGACCAACTTTCGGCACTGCTCTTTTGCGCGAAGATTTGATCGATGAAGTTGTGCTCTTTCAAGCGCCAACTCTCTTTGGATCCGGGATGCCAGCAATAGGTGATTTAGGAATAACAAACATATCTGGACGATTAGATTTTGAGATCTCTGATGTAGAGATGATCGGTTCCGATTTAAGAATAACGCTTATCAAGAGCGCAAACATTTCAGAAAGTGGGCGTTAATGTTTACCGGACTTATTCAGGCAGTGGGACGAGTTGCAGCTATCGAACATCAGGAAAGTAGCGCGCGGCTAGTAATTGCGAGTCCAGATATCGCTCAACAAATTGCCCAAGGTGATTCGGTCAGCGTGAATGGTGTCTGCCTCACAGTTGTTTCCTTTGACAAATCTCAATTTGCCGTCGATGTAATGGTGCAAACTCTTAAGTTAACAAGCACTGGTTCACTTGAAATTGGATCAGATGTAAACCTAGAACTTGCGACCCGGACCGCTGATCGTTTGGGAGGACATATAGTGCAGGGACATGTGGATGGTGTGGCAACCATTTCGCTGATTACCGCTGATTCGCAATGGACTCGGATGGATCTTGCAATTCCAAAGGGTTTAATGAAATACGTAGTTGCCCAAGGATCTATCTGTCTCGAAGGTGTTTCGCTCACTGTCGGTGAGATAAATGATCCAGCCGATCAAATCTCTGTCTGGCTTATTCCGGAAACTCTTGCAAAGACCAACCTTTCAAAGAAGATGCAGGGTGATCAAGTAAATGTGGAAGTAGATGTTCTAGCTAAGTACGTTGAAAGACTTATTGCACGAGGACAGGTAGATAGATGAGTAATCTGGATAAAGTTCTTAGCGAATTTAAGGCGGGTAAATTCATTGTCGTCACAGATGATGAAAACCGTGAGAACGAAGCGGATCTAATTCTTTTAGCGGAAAAATCGACAGCGGAGAATATTGGCTTTATGGTTCGCTACACCTCAGGTGTTATCTGTGGCGTTATCACGGCCGAAACCGCCAAACGTTTAAAACTTCCGCTGATGGTTAAGCGCAACGAAGATAATCACAGCACTGCATTTACGGTCACCGTTGACGCTATCGCAGGTCGATCAACTGGTATTCCTGCCCAAGAGCGTGCAAATACTTTAAGAGCGCTAGCCGACGCTAATTCTCAACCGACAGACTTTGCACGCCCCGGACATGTTTTTCCTTTGATCTCAGTTGCTGGTGGCCTGCACGAGCGTCGTGGACATACGGAAGCGAGCATCGCTTTATGCGAGCTTTCAGGTTCAAATTCTGCAGCCGTTTTATCTGAATTGGTAAATGATGATGGATCAATGATGCGCGGGGCGCAGATTATGGATTTCGCAGAGCAACACGGTTTGCAAGTAATCTCAATCGAAGAACTTGCACGTGTGGCTCCAAAACCTCCAATTAATGAAGTTCGTGGCTTGGATTGGGCTGATCTTCCATTAAATGATGCGACTTGGAAGATTTCTACATTTATCTCCCCAACAGGTGCCGAGCACGCAATCCTCAAATTTGGCGCTGAAGGCGCAAGTCAACCTTTGGTACGAATCCATTCAGAGTGTTTAACGGGAGATGTCTTTGGATCAAAGCGCTGCGATTGTGGATCGCAATTACAAGAAGCGACACGTTTAATCCAAGAGAGCGGCTATGGTTACATCATTTATCTGCGCGATCACGAAGGCCGGGGGATTGGATTAGCAGAAAAGATTCGCGCCTATGTTCTGCAAGATTCTGGTCAGGATACGGTTCAGGCAAATATCTCGATTGGTCAACCTGTTGACGATCGCACATATGAAGATGCCACTAATATTCTGCAGTTACTACAAGTAAAGTCATTAACGCTTCTTACAAATAATCCCGAGAAGATCGCGGCGATCAAAGGTTCTGGCATCGCGGTAACAACCGCACCATTAGAAGTAATTGCAAACAAACATAATCAAAAGTACCTGGAAACCAAGCGAGATAAACTCAATCACGCGTTAGGAGCGCTCTAATGGCCGGCCACTCACCTGATTTTAAAATCCCACAACTTCCCCACCTTAAAGCGGTAGTAATTACGGCAGCATGGCACCCAGAAATTTGCGATGCACTAGTTGCAGGTGCATTGCGCGGCTTCAAGGCCGCTGGTATCAGTAACCCAACAACTCGCACTGTTGCGGGTTCATTTGAACTTCCACTTGCAGCGCAATTAGCTTTCGATGAGGGTTTTGATGTTGCGGTTATCGTTGGCCTAGTTCTTCGTGGTGAAACACCGCACTTTGATTATGTCTGCCAAGGTGTAACAAAGGGCGTTATGGATGTTTCACTCAGCCGATCTAAGCCGATTGGTTTTGGCGTATTAATGTGTGACAACCTTGCACAAGCAACGGCACGAGCTGGATTGCCGGGAAGTAAAGAAGATAAAGGCTATGACAGCGCACTCGCCGCACTTAGTGTGATAACTAAAGGTTAGGTAATGCCAGAATTACCAGAGGTCGAAACGGTTAGGCGCGGCCTAGAAAAACTCATCAAGGGTTACACGATCACCGCAGCGCATGATCTTCATCCACGAGCGCTCAAACCAGAATCCATTGCACCTCTAAAGACTATAAGTGGTGCAAAGTTCGTCGATATCAAGCGGCGCGGTAAATTTCTCTGGTTTGTTTTAGATCGCCCACAGGTATTAGTAGCCCATTTAGGAATGAGTGGACAATTTTTAATTCACCAAAAAGATCGTCCAGAAGCTAAGCATGTTCGAGCTAAATTTGAACTCGCCAAGAATCTTCGTAGACGCGAACTCGTATTCAACGACCAACGCACATTCGGCTGGGTTTCGGTGGAAGAGGTAAGCAACGGGATTCCTACATCTGCCCAACACATAGCAACAGATCCTTTTGATCCGCAATTTGATAGATCTGAAACGATAAATAAATTTGCTAAGCGGAATATTCGTATTAAGGCGGCGCTTCTCAATCAAGAAATAATGAGCGGGGTAGGAAATATCTATGCCGATGAGACTCTCTGGCGCGCCAAAGTTCACCCCGAGATTTCAACAGCCGATCTGAGCAAGAAGAAGATTGCTTCAATAATCGATTATGCAACTGAGGTAATGCAAGAAGCGATCGAAAAAGGTGGAACTTCTTTTGACGATCTCTACATTGATGTCAACGGAGAAAGTGGGTTCTTCGAGCAATCACTTGCCGCCTATGGCCGTACCGACGAGCCGTGCCCTAGATGCGGTACCCCAATTAGGCGCATCACCTTTGGCGCTCGTTCTTCTCACTTCTGCCCAAGGTGTCAACGCAAAATTAATTAAACACTAATTAATACCCTGTAATCTGCACCTATGAGAATCCGTACTCGCAAATATAAGGCTTTATTTTTGGCGATCGCCACTTTATCTGTTGGCTTTCCAACTATCGCAAGCGGGGCAAATCCCGAGACAGTCAAACTAACTGTTCACTATCAGCGCGTTGCAGCAGATTACGAGTCCTGGAATCTGTGGCTTTGGAAGAACAAGTTAACTGGAGCCGATGATGACGTTAGTAAAACAGGTGTGCAATTTACCGGCGACGATGCATACGGAAAGATTGCCACAGTTGAGTTAACCGGGATGGATAAGTTCGATGATTTAGGAATTATTGTTCGTAAAGGAGAATGGCTCTCAAAAGACGTCCCAGAAGATCGATTCATTACTAAATTTGGCGCGAATGGAGTTACCGAAATCTGGTTACGACAAAATGACCCGACTATTTATTACGAACTTCCTACAACTGCAGCTCCAGCTGCCCCCGATAATAAATTAGCCAAGCTATACGAATCAGCTGAGTTTTCAGAAAAGTACACATATACGGGTAATGATCTTGGAAATACATATTCGCCAGCTGCAACCAAGTTCCGAGTTTGGGCGCCAACGGCAATCGCGGTGACTCTTGTTACCTATGCAAAGGCAGATTCGCCGCTTTCTTCTGCCCTTGAAACCAGAATGACATCAGATGTAAACGGCACTTGGGTTGCAACCCTAAAAGGCGATCAAGAGGGATTGATTTACAACTACCGAGTGACTCTAGAAAGTGCGACCAATGAAGCAGTAGATCCCTATGTTCGCGCAACAACGATCAATGGCGTTCGTGGCGTCGTCATTAATCTAGAAAAAACCAATCCAAAGGGTTGGAAGAAATCAAAACCAGCGTTTAGCGGTAAAGCAACCGATGCGGTTATTTACGAGCTTCATGTTCGAGATCTTTCAATGGATTCGTCTAGCGGGATTTCTGCAAAGAATAAAGGGAAGTACTTAGCCTTCACAGAATTAAAGACAAAAAGCGGCGGAGTCTCTACCGGAATTTCTGCAATCAAAGACCTTGGAGTCACTCACGTAGAGTTATTGCCTATCTATGATTTCGCATCTGTAGACGAAGCGGCACCAACTTTTAACTGGGGTTATGATCCAGCAAATTACAACGTGCCAGAAGGCTCATATAGTTCAGACCCAGCAAATCCAACTGCTCGAATTACCGAACTCAAGCAGGCTATCCAATCTATGCATTCCATCGGATTACGCGTCAATATGGATGTTGTTTATAACCACGTTTATGACACAAGTAAATTCAGTCAAAATCTAATTACTCCAGGATATTTCTTCCGCACCGATGAGAATGGTGCGCTGACAAACGGAACTGGTGTCGGAAACGATGTCGCCTCTGAGCGTCCCATGGCTCGCAAATTTATAGTTGACTCGGTTAAGTACTGGGCGACTGAATATAACCTCGATGGTTTCCGTTTTGACTTGATGGGCATTCTGGATGTTAAGACCATGAATGAAGTTACTGCTGCACTTAAGGTAATTGACCCGACAATAATAATTATTGGCGAGGGCTGGGAGATGGGGACTTTAGATAAAGATCTTCGCGCTAGCCAGACAAATATTGCTAAGTTAAATAACGTTGCGCACTTTAATGATCAAATTCGTGACGGCATTAAAGGATCGGTCTTTAAGGCATCCGATACAGGTTGGGCAACTGGAAAGATCAGCGCTGTTGGAGACATCTATCCTGGAATCGTGGGAAATACTGATTACAACCCAATGTTCTTGAATAAATGGACAACCACAGCGCCTGGCCAATCGGTAAATTACGTTGAATCGCATGACAACTTAACGTTGGCAGATAAGTTAACTGCCAGCGTTAAAGGAATTTCTCCGGCAGGAGTAGCCCAGTTGAGCCAGTTTGCTACATCCATCGCATTCCTATCTCAAGGAGTGCCATTTATGCAGGCAGGTCAAGAATTTCTGCGCTCCAAAAATGGGGATGACAACAGTTACAAATCAGATGACGCCACAAACTCGATTAAGTGGAGTACAAAACTCAAATACAGCGCTACCGTCAATTACTACAAGGGTTTGATTGCACTACGTGCGGCACATCCCGCATTTCGAATGACTACCACTGCGGCGATAAAGGCAAACATCAAGTTCTTCAAAGGCACTGACACTCTGATTGCGTATTCAATCAACGGCAAAGCGGTAGGTGACAAGGCGAAGACAATCGTTGTAATCCATAACGCTGATTCTGCAAACGCTACATTCACTTTGCCGAATGCAAATAGCTGGAAGGTAGTTGCTAAGGGATCCCAGATCGGCACAAAGACCCTTCAAGTATTAAAAGCTGGAAAAGTCGCTGTCCCAGGCCAGTCAACTATGGTCTTAATTCAGTAGCTATGGGACCAAACTGTCGTCAGACCGCTTGGCAACCGAGTGATCGCTCCTACGAATCTACCTGAGCTTCTAAGAATTCGAGAATTTCTCGCTGTTCGATTCCCAAAAAACCATTCTGCGGAATCGCGGCTAGCAAACTCGAATTCAAACGTGGAGTAGGTCTAATCATCTCGCCCCATTTGTTCTCTAACTCGGCAGGCGCTTGGCGACAACACTTCGCATCGGGACAGTAGGACTTGTATCGGATGCTCGAATCTCTTCCTCGGAAGTACTTAACTGACTCGAAGTTTGTACCGACACTGACCGAGAAGTCACCTTGAGCGCTCGTTTGGATTCTCGATGTGCACCAATAAGTTCCTACCGGCTTGTCGGTGTATTGGTGATACGGTGTAAATCGATCTTTAATTGTAAAGACTTTACGGGCGCTCCAGTTGCGGCAAACAATCTGACCTTCCACTGAACCAAAGACATCTGATGGAAACGTTACGTTGTCATTCTCGTAAGCCTTAGAAATTGCGCCGCTTTCGTGCACCTTAAGAAAATGTACTGGCAAGTTGAGATGAACCGTCGCCAGATTGGTGAATCGATGAGCGGCATTTTCATAGCTAACACCGAAGTAATCACGGAGGTCTTCAACAGAGAGCTCTCGCTTTTCCTTTGCGTCTTGCAGAAATTCAACTGCATTCGCCTCAGGCATCAACAACGCACCTGCCAAATAATTTGTTTGCACGCGCTGCGACAAGTAATCGTGATAATCTTTTGGCGAAGGATGCTTTAGAACGTGACCGGCAAGTGCTTGCAATAAAATAGTGCGAGCATCGCGACCTTCACGCCGCATCGGCAGATAAATCCGCCCGTTCTTTTCGTCAGTTATGACTCTTGTTGATGCTGGTAGATCTTGAACGTAATGCAGAGTGAAGCCCAATTTATTGGCTAGCTCCGCCGTTAGGCGTTCCGAAAGCGGCCCTGAGCTGTGATCTATTTTTGCTAATAGTGTTTTTGCTTCCTCTTCTAAATGCGGAAAGTAATTATTGATTTTTCGCATTTCTTTTCGGAGTTCTATATTGACTCGTCGCGCTTCTTCAGGCGTTGCAGAGCGCTGCAAGTGCAGCCTTTCAACTTCGCGCTGCAGGCCAAGAATGATTTCAATTATGTTATTGCTGACAGTTTTTCCAATGAATGCATCCGGTAAACCTAAAGATGAGTAAAGTCCACCACGTTGTGCACGTTCAATCTCAAGTTCATTCGCTGTTCGTTCACTTAATATTTCAGAGTTAAGCAATTGTGTTAATGAAACACCAAGTGCTTGAGCGATCTTCTGTAATTGTTGAATTGGAGGAGTGCGCTTTCCATTTTCAATTGCCGAAATTTGCGATGGTGCGCGTTCAATTGCTCGAGCGAGTACTTCAAGGTTCATTCCTTGCTTGGTTCGCAGTTCTCGAATCCGCCGACCGATGATCAGTGGATCGAACTCTTTCTCTAAATCGCTCATAATTAATTCTGGCATCTACAGCAGAATAGTGGAAGTTCTATTCTGCAGAAATATCGGATTATTTCTGTCTGGAAACGAATGCAATTCCTTGATAAGTGCTCAATACTCAAGTTATTCGACCAAAGGGCACAAAAACCCTTGTTTTTCACACAAATAGAAGGAGTCAGTAATGAAGAGCCAAATCGGGAGCAACGCCCAGACCGCAGAAGAATTGCAAAAAGAGTGGGATACCAACCCACGCTGGGCGGGGATCAAGCGTGATTACACCGCTGAAGATGTGGTGCGCCTGCGCGGCTCGATTACTGAGGACTCCACGCTAGCTCGCCGTGGAGCCGAAAACCTCTGGGATTTACTGCACACCGAGAAATGGGTCGCGGCGCTTGGTGCCCTAACCGGTAACCAAGCAGTTCAGCAGGTAAAGGCTGGGCTTAAGGCGATCTACCTCTCCGGCTGGCAGGTCGCAGGCGATGCCAACCTTTCCGGACACACCTATCCAGACCAAAGCTTGTATCCAGCGAACTCAGTTCCGGCAGTTGTTCGCCGAATTAACAATGCGCTGATGCGTGCCGATCAAGTTGAGCGCGTTGAAGGTCCGGCGAGCCTTGATTGGCTTGTGCCGATTGTTGCCGATGCTGAAGCCGGTTTTGGTGGTCCGCTAAATGCATATGAATTAATGAAGTCAATGATTCAAGCAGGCGCTGCCGGAGTTCACTGGGAAGACCAACTCGCTTCAGAAAAGAAGTGCGGTCACTTAGGCGGAAAAGTATTGATTCCAACACAGCAACACGTTCGCACGCTAAATGCGGCACGACTTGCAGCAGATGTTGCTGGCGTTCCAACAATAATTATTGCTCGCACTGATGCGCTCGCAGCGGATCTGATTACTTCAGATATCGATTCACGAGATGCACAGTATGCAACAGGTGAACGTACCAGCGAGGGTTTCTATCGAGTTAAGCCAGGCCTAGATGCTGTTATTACTCGCGGATTAGCTTTCGCCGAATACTCAGATCTAATGTGGGTTGAAACTGGCGAACCTAATATCGAGCTTGCACGTAAATTCGCAGAAGCGATACATGCGAAGTATCCAGGAAAAATGCTGGCATACAACTGCTCACCATCATTTAACTGGAAGCGCCACCTTAACGATGCGCAAATTGCAACGTTCCAATCAGAATTGGCTGCTCTTGGTTACAAATTCCAATTCATCACACTGGCTGGATTCCATGCACTCAATCATTCAATGTTTACTCTCGCCAAGGGCTATAAGACTCGTGCGATGAGTGCCTACGTAGAGTTGCAAGAGGCCGAATTTGCTAGCGAGGCTGATGGTTACACAGCGACCAAACATCAGCGTGAAGTGGGCACTGGCTACTTTGATGCAATCTCTACTGCACTCAATCCGAATAGCGCCACGCTGGCTTTAGCGGGATCAACTGAAAACGAACAATTCCACTAATCATTTAATGAAACTATAGGGAGAAGTCAATGTCACACATTTCAATTGCAGGAAAGATGCATCCTCGCTTTAACGAGATCCTTACTTCAGATGCGTTGGCATTTGTTACCGAACTTCACGAACTCTTTTCGGGTACTCGAAGTGACTTGCTCGCCCACAGAATGGTTAACCGAACTCACTTTTCTAATGGACGCCGGCCAACATTTCTAAAATCAACGAGCCACATTCGCGAAGATGCCAGCTGGTTTGTTGCTGGCCCTGGACCTGGGCTTGAAGATCGCAGAGTGGAAATCACAGGTCCTACTGATCCGAAAATGACTTGCAACGCCATGAATTCCAGCGCCAAAGTTTGGTTAGCTGATCTGGAGGATGCGACTAGCCCTACCTGGGAGAACATTATTGGGGGACAAGTCTCGCTCTTTGATGCGATCCGCAGACAACTTACATTTGATTCAGGTGAAAAGATTTACACAATCACCAATGAAAATGCGCCAACAATTGTTATGCGCCCACGTGGGTGGCATATGGTTGAAAAGCACCTTCTCTTTGTGGACCAGGAAGATCGTGCGCGTCCAGCTGTTGCTGGACTAGTTGACTTCGGTCTCTACTTCTTCCACAACGCAAAAGAATTGATCGCTCGTGGAGCAGGTCCTTACTTCTACCTGGCGAAGATTGAATCGCACCTAGAAGCAGAGTTGTGGAACAACATCTTTACCTACGCGGAAGAGCGTTTAGAGATTCCTTATGGAACTATTCGTGCGACAGTACTTATTGAAACCATTCCAGCAGCATTTGAAATGGATGAAATTCTTTGGGAATTGCGCGATCACTGCGCTGGCTTAAATGCCGGACGCTGGGATTACATCTTCTCGATCATTAAAAACTTTGCCGGATCCGGAAAGCAGTTCTTGACTCCAGATCGAGCACAGATCACTATGACCGTGCCATTTATGCGCGCCTACACCGAACTTTTGGTATCAACTTGTCACAAACGAAAAGCTCACGCTATTGGAGGAATGAGCGCTTTCATTCCAAATCGCCGAGATAAAGAAGTGACCGACCGTGCGCTGGAGGCAGTTACTATCGATAAGGCCCGAGAGGCAGCAGATGGTTTCGATGGAACTTGGGTGGCTCACCCAGATTTAATTCCTGTTGCGCAGAAAGAATTCGATGCCGTTTTAGGTACAAAGCCAAATCAACTAGATCGTCTTCGCGATGATGTTCATGTCGTTCCGGATCAACTTCTCGATATTCAATCTATCGGTGGAGATGTAACAGATGCTGGGCTTCGCACAAATGTGGCTGTTGGGCTTCTATACATTGAATCTTGGCTCCGCGGAACAGGAGCCGTTGCAATAGAAAATTTAATGGAAGACGTGGCAACTGCTGAAATTAGTCGCTCGCAGATTTGGCAATGGATTCGTTACGAAGTGGTTACTCGCGAGGGAACCCACGTAACTCGCAGTCTCGTTGAACAAATCATCTTCGACATCATTAACGGACTAGAGCGAAACGAAAATGATCGCTTTGAAGATGCGGTTGCGATCTTCCGCCAAATTTGTCTGGATGAAGATCACTTCCCGACATTCTTGACGCTTTCTGCGTACTCTCAGTTCATGGTGAGTGCAGCTCCTGGTCACTCAATAAAGTAAAGAGCCCCGAGAATCGTTCTTGCTTAGTTACAAATCAGAACTTAATGGTTTGTAACTTTGCAAAACGCTCAGCCATTAATCGGTATCCCGCTGAATTTGGGTGCAACTTATCGGGCATGAGGTCTACATCGCCCTCATTCATAAGTTCTAGACCATTCATGTAATGCAGGTTTTTGTCTGCTCGCTTGGAAACGACCTCTTCTAGTATTTCCCTTATGCGAACAAGAGTGAGCACACCGCCAGCCAATTCTGCGGGGCGCTCTTTTGCGAATAACAGTTCGCCATCGATCATGATTGGACCTGGAGTTGTTTCGTGAAATGGACACCAGATAGGCGAAATAATCAGTATTGGTGTGGTCGGGTGCTTTTCACGGATGGTGTCAAGCAAACTGTGAACCGCCGGAATAAAGGCTCTTTCGCGCATCGAGTCAGCATTTACTAGATTTATACCTAATTTGAGTGAAATGAAGTCCGCAGGAGTGTTTGCGATTGATCGCGCAGCGAAACCATCCAATTGGCATTCTCCAGCAAATCCAAAATTGATTACATCTAAATTCATCAACTGTGCAGCGCGCACTGGCCAAATATCCATCGGCTTAACCGCTTCAACACAATGGCTAATTGAACTTCCGTAATGCACCCATTTCTTTTTACCACTTGGACGAGCAGGCAAAATCTCCTTGGATGCGGTTAACTCCTTCAACTCAACAATTGCAGATGAAGGAAGCCAAATCTCGATATCTTTTTCGTTATCTCCAAGCTGGGAAAAAGTTAAAGTATCTGGATCTCCAGGTTCGAGTGTTTCCACGAACACCGCCGTAACACCTGCCGTCAAACGCAGAACATTTCCATGATCTGCCGTCAGAGACTGAACTTCTTTTCCATCAACCAGCAAATCAAATGCTGCAGGTCGCTTATCTTCAGCCAGACCCGTAATAACCATTTTTGAAACTAATACCTTGAGTGAGATTTGATCTGCCGATGTTCTGAAACGAATTCGTACACCTGATGGAAATTTCAAGAACCGTTCAATGCCTGCATCCGCAAATTGAATGCGCGTCCAATCTGGCAACCGCCGAGGCGTGACCCAACCGTCGGCGCCCTTGTCATATCCCAGCGCCCCAACAATCTCTATTTTTGAGTCCAATATTGGATAGGTAAACATAGTTATCTCCTTATTGTTGGTCTGAAAACAATGGTCCTGACAACGTCTGGTGTTAGTTTAGGTATCGATACGTCCTTCTTGCAATAATCCCAACCGTGCAATCTGTGCTCTTCTACTAGCGCGGTGAAAGATTCGCTCTCAAGTAATCAATGGCCTGCTCCGCAACACCAATCTCATTCAGCCCAGCGCCAAGATTTGAGAGCTCTATCGCAATAGGTCCATCAAATCCCCGTTCAATCAGGCGATTAATGCGTTTGGCTACATCGATTTTTGCAGTTCCAAAGTTGACCGTTGGCCACCATCCAATTGGCGCGCCCGGTGCGTTATCTGGCATTTGGTCTAACTCTTTTGCTTGAATCATAAAGATGCGTGAAGTATCGATATCTTCCATCAATTGATTTAGGTCATCTCCGACTCGGAAAGAATTACCGAGATCTAGACATAGACCAAGATATTGATCATCGATTCCCGCGATTATGTCGAGTAGGACTGGAACATTGAAGTCTGCATGGTTTTCAACCGAGAGGCGTACCCCTAACTGGCGTGCGCGCTTGACCAGTACTTCTAATTGATCACCGATTCTTTCCATTCGAATACTTGGAGCTTCATCAAAGTTGAAGTGGTTTCCGAAGACGATGCGCATTTGTTCTAAGTTAAATTCGGCGGAGCGCTCTAGCCACTCGGTCGCACTTTTAAGGGCATCTAGATTTTTACCGCCGTTAAAGCCATTTGGGTGGCCCCAAGTAAAGGCGAGGTAATTTTTGCTATCACTCGTCCATCGCTTGATCTCGTCGTAGATTTCGCTATCGCTTAAATCTAGGTACGCAGTCTGAAGCGTAATCAGATCGAGATTGTGCGCTCGTGCAAAATCGATGAAATCTTTAGTGCCCCATTTTATTTCAGAAGGCACTTCCCATTTGGAATTCTCGCCGAAGAAGCGATGGAAGGAGAAACTATCGATGCCAAATCTGACATCGGTCATCGAGATAGCCATCCTCCGTCGACCGGCAAGATCACCCCGTGCATATAGTCAGATGCTTCAGATGCTAAAAACAAAGTTGGTCCAACCATGTCTTCTGGCAATCCCCAACGCCCAGATGTCAGACGGCTAAGAATCTGATCATGGCGAATTGGGTCAGTCCAGATATGGCGGTTGAGTTTGGTCTGGATATATCCCGGGGCGATCGCATTGACATTTACTCCAGATTTCGCCCATTCGTTAGAAAGTGCTTTGGTCATCTGGCCAACGCCGCCTTTAGCTGCCGCATAAGTTGAGGCATTTAACCCGCCCTGGAAGGTAAGCATCGATGCAAAGGTGATTATCTTGCCGCTGCCTCTTTCAATCATTTCGCCCGCAGCCGCTTTGGCTAATTGGAAGTAAGAACTTAGATTTACCTGGATCTGCTGCTGCCAAATTTCATCGCTAGTTTCAATCGCTGGTCCTGGCTTAACGCCACCGTGCGCAATGACTAGTACATCAATTCCACTCAAAGTTTTTTTCGCCTGATCAATAAATATTCCACAATTCTTCGGATCTGAAAAATCTGCAACGACGTGGTGAAGTTTTGTGCTGGGAGAGTCGTGTTCAGCGAGATACTCTTTTAGGGAATCAAATTGTGATGTATCTCTTACTGAAACAAGGACTTCTGATCCAGCATCAATAAAACCTTTAACGAGTGCACTTCCGATTCCACCTGTACCACCGGTGATGACTACACGGTTTCCTTTTATCTTGAAGCTACTCATCAGCGCTCTCGCAATCTTATTTGTAAGTAAAATAATCGTTGATTTTAAAGCGTTGTTATTCTATTCTTTCTTCACCAGGTTTTGCTACTTTCTCAGTTCGACTTTTCCTGTCATCAAGTAGTTAAACCATCTCACAATCTACATTTACAACAGTTTAGGTTGGTCGACGAACAGGCTTGAGGTATTTATGCCGACCTGGTTTATCGGACCGCTTTATAAACCCCCCGGCTTGTAATTTGGCGAAAGACGACTTGCAGAAGCTGGATGTGGCGTGTCCGAAATCCAGCGGCTGAACTTAAGAGGTAGTAATTCCACATTCGCCGAAAGCGCTCGTCATAATTTGGAATCTCTTTCCACCTCTTATTTATGTTCGCATGCCACTGCAATAAAGTCTTTTCATAATCTGGGCCAAAATTATGGACATCCTCGATTATTACCTTTTTCTCAACAGCCTTTGAGATTTGGGCTAATGACGGAAGGACTCCGCCAGGAAATATATAGCGATCAAAGAAAGGATCGGTCACTTGCTTAGTCTCATTCGATGCAATTGTGTGGTGCAGCATCATCCCATCGGGTTCGAGAAGCGAAATACACTTTTCAAAGAAGGTTTCAAGGTTTTTTGGGCCGACATGTTCCATCATTCCTACAGAGACTATCCGATCAAATTTGCCAGATAAGTCTCGATAATCCATCTGGAGATAATCAATCTTTAATTTAACATTCTTGGCTCGGGCAAGTTCAATTTGATTATCTGCCGGTGAAATTCCGGTACCAATTATCCCGTAGTTCTTGGCGGCATAACGAAGTAGACCACCCCAGCCACATCCAATATCTAATAACTTCATCCCGGGTGTTAATTCAAGCTTGCGACAGATCAAATCAAATTTTGCAATCTGAGCCTGATCTAGAGTTTTTGCACTCTTCCAATAACCGCAGGAATATGCCATCTCTTTATCAAGCATTCGTGAATACAAGTCATTTCCGATGTTGTAATGATGCTTGGCATTTGCCGCGGCTTTTACTTTTGTCTGTCGATTTAAAACTGTCGATTTAATTGCGTGGCCGGCAAGCGAGATTGAGAATGGGACTTGATCTAAAACATTTATCTCTAACAACTTAGTTAAGAATTGGTCTATTGATTCGACATCCCACCAACCATCCATGTAAGCCTCGGCTAAACCTAATTCGCGTTGAGAGATTATGCGGTTCCAGAGACGATCATCGTGGACTTGGATATCCCATGGATTCTTTCCATTAATCTCGACACCGGCCAAAGCCAGAATACTCAGACTCAGCTGCTTAGAATTCACGCGAAATATTGTCTTATATCTCTTCGAATATAAAAAGGGGTTTCTAAATTTTTTCGGTGCCACTGGCAAAGAAAATGACCGAAGCGGTACGCACTTTATATTGCCAGAACAAGCGCCAATCAAGTCTTGCTTGGAGTGGGTTGTGAGGGACTCGAACCCCCGACCCGGTGATTAAGAGCCCGGTCAGTTAGGTTTCTGCGCGCGTCCCTATGTATCTGGAGTTAGCCATTTGGAATGGCTGCATCCAGGGCAGCCTTGCTTGCAAGATCACGTGCTTTCGCCGCAGCAAGATCGCTGGCTTTGTAATCTGCTGCGATTTTTCTTCGAGTAGCGATGTAAGTTTTCAAAGCTTCGGTGACAAGGGTGCTTTTTCTCTGATAGGCACCCATCTTTTTAATGCGAACTACCTCTGCATCAAAAGTCGCTTTGCTTTTTGTAAGCTCTACTCGCCATTTAGTGCGGTTATCAATTAAAGCTTTTCGGTAAGCCTTGGCAATTGCAGCTTGCGCGGCTGCGTAAGTAACATCTATGGTGGTCGTAGCTGTCGCCTGTGTGGATATAACCGGGCTGAGAACTGTTGGAGTTGCCGTCACTGGAAATACTGCTGTGACGACCCCTGAATTAGCGTTGTGTGTAACGGTTGTTGCACCAGAAACAGTAAAGAAGTTTGCACTAACTCCTGTAAGTGTGTAGTTGGAAGTCGCCGTTAATGTGATTGTCGCTGTGTACGTTGTACCAGGTGCAAAAATCGTTGGCGCATCCGACCACGAAACAGTTCCGGTATATCCCGTTCCAGCAGTTGTTGTGCTCACAGGGGTTGCACCAGTAACTGGTGCTGTTACACCCGCGATTGCAGCGATGTTAACGACACCCGCGATAGCAAATGTTCGAATCACATCTGAAGCAGCTTCGTAGTTTGCATTTCCTGCCTGGCCAGCAGTAATCGAACAGGTCCCTGATAAAACTGCTGTGATAATAAATCCTGAAACTGTGCAAATACCTGTCGTTGTCGATGTCAGGGTCACTGTCAAAGATGATGAGGCGGTCGGGGTAACTGTCTGAGTTGATCCGCCTACTGACATAGCCGATGGTGTGGCAAAGGTTATGGTTTGTGTTGGTTTCGCAGTTGCTGGAAACACTGCAGAAATGACACCTGAGTCTGCAGCGTGAGTAACCGAGGTCGCACCGGAAACCGTAAAGAAGTTCGCGTTAACACCTGTCAGCGAATAGCCAGATGTTGCTGTTAAAGTAATTGTTGCGGTGTATTGAGTTAATGCAGCAAATGTTGATGGCGCTGTCGACCAAGAAATAGTTCCTGTATAGCCAGTTCCTGGGGTAACGGCAGTAACAGGGGTCGCTCCCGTGACAGGCGCCGTTACGCCGGCAATAGCGGCTGATGAAATTGTTGTAAGTGTTCCAAATGCTCGGATAGGTCGGACGGGCGTGCTGCTCCCCTTGTTAGCTTGACCTTGGTTGTAATTGTTTCCCTCATCCCAAGCCTGTGTTGCACTGATTTCAGAGGATGACCAATAGCCAGCATTTGCTGCGAGCAGATTTTGTTTAATTGTAATTTCACGTAATTCATTTTTTGAAGGTAGATACCAATCCGTTAAGTTGTTAGGACCTGTATATGAACGCGCTAAAGCTGCAGCTGAACTACCTGGCAAATTTCCACCGTGATTCACGATAGCCACTGAGTTCTGATAACCCGTACCAATCGCTGTTCCAGTTGCACCGGCTCCAGTTACGATCATCTCTTGATTGCCTCGTCCAGGACCTGGATCAGTATCGCTTGCCCAGGATGTTCGTGGATCTTCGCCACCGTCAAACCACCCCTCACGCGCAGCCTCAAGATACCTACATACCGAAGACAATGACGGGCCACATCGGAATCCGTTGGTATTTACATAAAAAACCAGCCCACCGCCTGGTCCGATATCGCCGACCTGGCAATTAAGGGTAGAGCCATCACACGTCGTTCCGGTTAATGTCACCGTTGATGTAGCAACAGTTAATCCAACTGCAGTATAAGTAATTGTGTAAGTGGATCCCAGGGTTCCATTAACACCTAGGTTGCTAAATGTTGCAACACCATCAGATGCGGTGGCCGTTGTTGTTCCAACTAAAGTTCCACCTGCACTTATTGTTGCGGTTACCAACGCAGATGACGCAACGGTGCGATTGTTTACATCTTGAATTGTTATCTGAGGTTGACTAGCAAAGACGGTATTTGTTGTAAGTGTTCTTACTGGTGCACGCGTAATTACAACTTTAGTAGGAGTCCGCGGTAGACCAAATGCCCGAATGGCTCGGACATAGTGTGGCTCTGTTTTAGGTGTTAACTCCGGAAAAGAGTTGAGATCAGTAATATCTTTTCCCACTGCCTCTACACCTGACGTCGACAATTCGCTAGAGGACCAGTACCAACCGAACTGCCAATTCACACTATCGAACTCCCCTTCGTCAAAAATTATCGAAGTAAGCTCAACTAGCTCATCTTTGGATGGCAAAAACCAGTCTGACTTTGAGCCACCTGTATACGCCCTGGCTCTTACCGCGGCAGAAGTAGCAGCCAGGTTGCCACTTTGATTTACGATGGCAACAGAGTTCTGATATCCAGTACCAATGCCTTCTCCAGTTGCATCAGTAACTTGGATTGATGTGTTTGCACCAGTGGACCAGGTCCTGCGCGGGTCTGTGCTTCCGCCAGACCACCCGTTGGGCGCTGCTTCAAGATATTTGCAATCAGTTGAGCACATCGAACCTATTGCACCCAATTGAGTAAATGTCCCATCATTTGGTGCAACGTAGAAGACTCTTCCACCTCCAGGTCCAATATCACCATGGAGGCACGGCCCCCCTTGCGCACAAGTTGGCGTCGACGCGACTGCTTGTTCTGGTGCAGCCGTGAATGAAAGTAATGTTCCAACCAGTGCGATCACGAGCAATGTGTGATGGACTTGTCGAAGCGGCGTAGATTTAAACTTCAATGGTCTCTCTCCCTTAGCCCCACGATTGAATAATCGTGGTTACACGGGCAAATAACTCCGTAGGAGTTGGGGAAAACGACCGAATATGGTCTGGATTTACAACCTTTTCCGGCGCTTATTTCGGCGAAGGCTTATCTCAATGACTGATTACTGTCATCATTGTCGTGTGAAAAATGCACGTTTAATTCTGGTGGAAGATGATCCATTTACGCGTGCAACCTTGGGAGATGCTTTAGCTCAGCATGGCTTTGATATCCGAGCCCGGGTGGGGACCGCCTTTGATGCTATCGAAGCCCAGCAAATTCATGATCCGCAAGTTGCCTTGTTAGACCTCGATCTTGGAGTTGGTGCATCTGGAGTCGATGTCGCAATAGCTCTGCGAGAAAGGAATCCAAAAATAGGAATAGTTTTTCTTACAACATACAAAGCCCCTCGGTTGATTAACTCGAATTTACCTAACTTGCCTCAGGGTTCCATTTTTCTAAATAAACTTGAAATTAATTCGACGGCAAAGATTGCAACGCAGATTTCTCTAGCAATCCTTAAGCCGCTGGCAAAGCGAGCCTTACCGTGGGTGCGTAGTGGACCTTTCAGCACTATGCCTGCAGCACAAATCGAGATTTTGAAGGATATTGCTGCTGGGTTAAGTACTACAGAGATTGCCCGGACTCGAGGTGTCTCGGAACAAGCTATTGATAAATCAATCACCAGAATTTCAAAAAATCTCGGTATTCCTAAATCTGCTGATCAAAATCTTCGAGTTCAGATAGTTCGGGCATACTTCGAAAACAAGGGACAAGGTATTTAGGTGACACGAACGCCTTGGCTTTCCTGGAGGCTATATTTCTTAACAATTCCTATTGATCTCATCGTCTTGCTGTTGTCCAGCGATCATGCAAGTACAGGTTCTAGAGATTTTTCAAATTGGGCAATTCTTGCACTAATCGCCCATGGGTCGATCGCACCAGTTATCGCGGTTGCTCTTTTCTTCACCTCAAGAGTTAATCGTTGGGAGGCCGACCTATTTGCGCTCATCATTTTGGGTGCTGTCCGTGGTGTAGCAATGAATGTTGGCGTTATTGTTTTAGATTTAGAGCCGACAGTTTCTACTGTGTATAAGGTGTTTAACTCTGCGATATCCCTGCCTTTGTGGTTCATAGGCATTGCGAGCTTCGTTGAATCGCGGCGCCAGTATCAACAAGAGTTTCAGGCGCTTTTCCTGCGATATGTGCGTAATGAGCAATCAATTGAGGGTAGTCAACGTTTAGATTTGGCCGAGGTGCCGGCGGGGGAGTCGATCAAACACCTTCAATCTGCAACAACAGAGTTAGCTCATGAAATCGAAAGAGCCTTAGACCATCCAACATCGCAAGTAAGTTACGCACACCATAAAAGCAAAATTCAAGATTTAATAAACAAAGAATTACGGCCAGCCAGTGCCAAGTTGTTGAATGGCTCCGCCTTTTCCGCTCCCAAGCTTTCCATTTTGACTTTGCTAAGAATCTCAATACTGGAGCAAAAATTAAAGGTCACTTCTGCTGCTTTGTTCTTTAGTCCATACATCTTTATTGGACTCAATGGGACTCAAGGCTGGAAGTTGGCAGCCGCAGAGACAATCCTCGCTACATTCTTGAATATTCTGATTTACATCTTATGCGAAACACTTTTTAAGAAGTCACTCTTGAGTCGAAGAAGCACAAATATTGCAATAATTAGCTTTAGTTTTGTAATCCCGTTCATTACAATTCTCTTTTTTTTCCCAGCCGATCTATTCTGGACAGATAGCGTTGCAACTATATTTGTTTACCAGTTATTTCTGTCCTCTTGCCATGTTTCATTCCTTTTGGCTTTTAATCTGCATAAATTGTTGGGCGAGCAAAGATCCATCGTGCTAGCAAGTTTTGAAAGAATCATTCAAAGTAAAGAATTCTTGCCTATTTTCAACTCCAATTTTGCTGCAGCTAGAGATATAGATTTTGCACGCTATCTGCATGGTGAATTGCAGGCTGGATTAATTGCTTCAAGTTTACTTCTAGAACGAGCCTCAAAAACAGGGGATGCCGATTTAGCGCGCCACGCATTAAAGAGTGCGGTGGATATTCTTAGTCAAGATCATGCTCAAGTTTCACAATCTAGAGTGTCCTTCCCACAGGAGAGATTAGAAAAGATATCTCTGGGTTGGCGTGGAATAGCGGAAGTGAGAATTGATCTGGACTGGATTGATGATTTAGAAATTTCAACACAAAATGATGTAATCGCATTAATTGATGAGGGTGTTTCAAATGCAATTCGCCATGCTAAAGCGAGCCTGATTTCAGTTACCGGTTCTTGGGTGGATAAGAATGTGAATATTGAGATCAAATCCAATGGAGCAGGGATGACACAGAATGCACCTGGCTTGGGTACCAAGTTGTTTACGGAATTGGCTACGAGCTGGGATTACTCCCGCAATGGGGAACAGAACTTCTTGAAACTTACGATTAGAACCAATACTTAATGCTCTCGGGACTCACTTACATAAGTGGGTTGTGAGGGACTCGAACCCCCGACCCAGGCATTAAGAGTGCCTTGCTCTACCAACTGAGCTAACAACCCATTCAAACGTTTGAATGTTTGAATGCAGAGCAGACCCTATCAGGACATCGCGCCTTGTCTAACACGCGCCGTAAGGCGAAGATGGTGACATGAGCCGCTGGCAGATGCGCATTTCGGTGCTATTGGTTTTAGGCGTAGCGATGGGTCAAGCACCACTTGAGGCTTCTACAAAAACTGCGGTGGCGGTATTGGAAACACTGGCGGTGAAAGGTAGAGCACCAAAGACAGGATACGAGAGATCGCAATTTGGTCCGACGTGGTCTGATGTGGATCGCAACGGTTGCGATACTCGAAACGATATTTTGTATCGGGATTTAACGTCGAAAACATTTAAATCTGGAACGCAAAATTGTGTTGTCCTATCCGGAATCTTGATTGATCCGTATTCGGGGGAGAAAATCTCGTTTTTGCGTGGGGTCGCAACAAGTTCTGATGTGCAGATAGACCATGTGGTGGCCTTGTCTAATGCCTGGCAGACCGGGGCCTTTAAGTTGAGTTATGACAAGAGACTCGCCTTTGCCAATGATCCAATGAATCTGCTGGCGGTTAAGGGACGTTTGAATTCACAGAAAGGCGATGGTGATGCAGCAACGTGGTTGCCACCTCGTAAAGATATTCGTTGTGCTTATGTTGCGCAGCAAATTGTTGTGAAAGCAAAATATAAGTTGTGGGTTACGCCTGCTGAGAAAGCAGCGATGGTTGCCTTACTTGCTAAATGTCCAGGTTTTAAAGCGCCAACAAATTAGGAATTAACTAGTGGTTTTCCTTATAGCGCTTATATGAGGCGTTGATTTCTAGCTCTGCTTCATCGTGACCGACCCATTCGCCACCTTGAACCGATTTGCCGGGTTCGAGTGTTTTGTAAACTTCAAAAAAGTGCTTAATTTCAGAGAGCTCAAAAGCTGGAACATCGCTTAGGTCCTGCAGGTATGTCTTGCGAACATCGCCAGCTGCTACACATAGCAATTTGTCATCTCCGCCTGCTTCATCGGTCATATTCAACATTCCAATTACACGGCAAGAGACAACACATCCTGGGAAAGTTGGCTCATCTAGCATCACCAAAGCATCAAGTGGGTCGCCATCTTGTGAAAGCGTGTTCTTTACATAGCCATAGTCATACGGGTAACGAGTTGAAGTGAACAACATTCGATCCAATCGGATTTCACCGGTTACGTGATCGACCTCGTACTTATTTCGAGACCCCGCTGGGATTTCAATGATTACGTCGAAGATCATAATTACCGCTCTCGTTTGGAAAAATAAAACAGAAAAACTTGGGGTGAGCGACGGGGCTCGAACCCGCGACATCTCGGACCACAACCGAGTGCTCTACCAGCTGAGCTACGCCCACCATGTGCTGATTGAAGCCATATCTTACCTGTTATCCAGACTTACTCGTTCCCTGTAACGCTCGGGATGAAGAGCGTTGTGCGGTAATACGCCAGTTCCGCGATCGAATCTTGAATGTCGCCTAAGGCGCGATGGTTGCCGGTCTTGGCGGGGGCGGCGAAATAGAGTTTGGGATACCAGCGCCTTGCCAACTCTTTAACCGATGAAACATCAACGGTTCGGTAATGCAAGTACTCGCTAAGGCGCGGCATATCTCGTGCGATGAAATTGCGATCAACGCTTACTGAATTACCGGCCAGTGGTGATTTACCCGCAACTGTTCCTGTGGTTTCTAAGTAAGCCAAGATTGCATCTTCGGCATGGCTGGCAGACATTCCATTTGGAATTTCAGTGATCAAACCAGATGTGGTGTGCATCTGCGTTACATATTCATTCATCCCGGCCAATTTTTCGGGGCTGGTGCGGATCACAACATCAATGCCTTCGCCAATTACATTTAGATCTGAATCTGTTACGAGGACGGCGATTTCGACCAGGGCGTCATTGACCACGTCGAGGCCGGTCATCTCGCAGTCAATCCAGATCAGGTGGGGCAATTCATTGGCCATATCAGTGAGTTTAAAGCAATAGTTCACGCTTGTTTACCATCTATTCACCTTACGTTTCCACAAGTGACAGCCAATGGACGCACCCAGTTGCCAACATACAGTCCTGTCTGGGGCTTCTCAGGTCGGTTCTATGAAAGGGTATTTTTATGAGTTCTATTAAGAAATCAGTAACAGTCATTCTTGGGATAGCTCTTGCTACTTCACTGCTTGCATCTCCCGCGAATGCGAATGAAGTTAAGAATGCTGCACCGTGCGAGCGCCGCGGCGAAGTCGCTGTTGCAAAGGGCATTGAGTACAAGTGCTCACTATCTGGAAAGAATCTGCGATGGAAGAAAGTTGGAGCCGCTGCCGCTGGCGCAACTTCGACTGCTGGAAACTCCACTGCCTATGCAAACATTTCAGGAAAAATTTCAATTGATGGCTCAAGCACGGTGGCTCCACTAACTGGTGTTGCAGCAGAAGCTTTCCAAAAAGCTTCTAAAACTCAGATAACCGTTGGCATTTCAGGTACCGGTGGCGGGTTCTCTCGTTTCTGTAAGGGCGAAACAGATATTTCAAATGCATCTCGCCCAATCAAGTCAACAGAGGCTGCAGAATGTGCGAAGAATGGAATCAAGTACACAGAAATGATCGTTGCAAACGATGCCTTGACAGTTGTTGTCAATAAGAGCAACACCTGGGCTGTTTGCCTAACTACAGCAGAACTAAAGAAGATTTGGAATACTGGAAGCACAGTTACACGTTGGAACCAGGTTCGCTCTACATTCCCTGCTCAAAAGATGGTTCTATACGGTGCAGGAACTGACTCAGGAACCTTTGACTACTTTACAGAAGCAATCAATGGAAAAGCACAGGTCTCTCGTAAGGATTACAATCCAACAGAAGATGACAATGTGACAGTAAACGGTGTACGTCGCTCAGTCGGCGCAACCGGATACTACGGTCTTTCTTACTACCTCGAAAATACAGATGTGAATAAAGCGGTACAGATCGATGGTGGCAAGGGTTGCGTCACCCCAAGCGCTGCAAACGTAATCAATGGAACCTACACACCACTAGGTCGCCCATTGTTTGTTTATGTAAAGCACGCGTCAGCCAAGTCAAACCCAGCAATTATTCCTTTCTTGACTTACTACAAGGAAAACCTTGCTGCTTTGGCGAAGAAGGCTCAATTTGTTGCTCTAAGTACTGATCAGCAGAAGAAGCTAGAGTCAGAACTTGATGCAATCAAGAAACTAGCCTAAATTTTAGGTAGTAGAACCGTACGATGGAGGTTGAAATGTACGATCTGTCTCAGGCAGATAGGACAGGGAGTGCAAGAGCAGAAGGCGTCTCATTGGCGCCTTCTGCCCACCTTCGTCGACGCAACTTAGTTCAGAAAATTGCAGTAAACATTATGCGTGCGGGAACAGTAGTAACTGTCGTCATTACTGCGGGCATTATTTTTTCATTGATACCGCCGACAATTCAGCTACTTGGCGAAATTGGTACTCAGATTTTCGGGACTTCCTGGGCGCCACTCTTTATTCCGCCTGAATTCGGATTGCTCCCACTCATAACCGGTACTTTCGTTATCGTATTAATTGCAATGATGGTTTCCATTCCATTTGGTTTGGCAGCCGCTCTCTTTTTGAGTGACTACGCTTCCTACCAAACACGTCGCTTTGTAAAGCCAATTTTAGAAATTCTGGCTGGAATCCCAACCGTAGTACTTGGACTATTTGGACTCTACTTCGTTAATCCAAAATTAGTTGAAAAATATTGGCCGATCGGTGAGTCAGTCGGATACTCGGCACTCGGTGCAGGTCTAATGACGGGAATTTTAACTTTACCGATTGTTGCATCAGTGGCAGACGATGCGCTCTCTTCCGTTCCTCGCGCGATGCGCGAAGCTGGTTACGCACTCGGGGCTACGCGCCGCGAAGTAGCGACCAAGGTAGTTTTCAACGCTGGAATCTCTGGAGTTGTTGCCGCTGTTATTCTGGCATTTGCACGGGCTTTTGGAGAGACAACGGTTGCGCTAATGGTTGCTGGTAGTTTTCCAAAACTGTCGGGTAATCCCGGTGATCCAATGCAGACAATGGCTTCATTCATTGGGTTCGCAGGAATTGGCGATCAGCCAACGGATTCGACCGGTTATCGCACCATTTTTCTTGTAGGTGCGCTGTTATTCCTAATCACCCTAGTTTTCAATCTAATCGGTAACCGAATAATTCTGCGCTACAGAGAGGCTTACGAATGAGCTCACTTTCTCTGGCTTCGAAACTTTCTCCAATTAGAAAGCTGAAGGATGGTTCTTTTAGACTATTCCTAACCTTTAGCATTGTTGCAGCCCTCAGTTTCATTTTCTTTGTGGTTTATACACTTTGGAATGATTCGTACTTTTTGCTTAATTCAGATTTACTAACAAAGTTTCCATCTAATGACCCAGATGACGTGGGATTTCAATCAGCAATCTTTGGGTCAATTTGGGTTGTTGGAGTAGCGTCCCTAGTATCGCTTCCAATTGGGATTTTAACTGCGATATACCTTGAAGAATTTGCAGGAAAGCGAAACAAACTTACATCTGTGATCGAAACAAATATTCAAAATCTTGCTGGAGTTCCAGCTGTTGTATTCGGAATGATTGGGCTGGCATTCGTTGCCCGAGGTCCACTTTCCTGGGGATTTACAGTTGGATCAGCTGCGATGGTTTTAGCGATGATGATCCTACCTGTTGTAATTATTGTGGCACGTGAAGCGATTCGAGCGGTACCGCCCTCATATAGAGATGGCGCACTTGCTTTGGGCGCAACAAATTGGCAGGCGGTTTACCGATTAATTTTGCCGAGCTCAATTCCTGGAATTGCCACGGGTTCAATCTTGGCGGTCTCTCGCGCAATGGGTGAATCAGCGCCATTACTACTTCTAGGTGCACTTTCCTTCGTGACATTTAATCCAACCGGGCTAGACAGCCAATTCACGATTATGCCCCTTGCGATCTTTAAATATGCCTCAGATTCTCGCGATGAGTTTCATTACATTGCATCAGCAGGTAGTTTAATTCTTATTGCAATTCTCTTTACGCTTAATTTAATTGCAATACTTCTTCGAGATTACGCAAATCGAAAGAGCCGCGTCTAAATGAAAATTTACACAAACTCAAATCATCAAAAAGGGGATAACCGTGAATAGCCAGGTAAACAAGAATGCCAGTTCAGGAGTCCTGGAGTTCATAGATCCCGTCTTTACTCTAGAAAATGTCGCCGTCTCCTACAAAGACTTCGTGGCGGTCTCTGACGTTAGCCTTCAAGTTCCTTCAAAAGATATAACTGCTTTTATTGGGCCATCCGGCTGCGGCAAGAGCACAATTTTACGTTCATTAAACCGCACCAATGATTTGATACCAGGCGCAAAGGTACATGGAAAAGTTCTTTATCACGGGACAGATCTTTATGATTCTAAAGCTAGTGCGGTAGAAGTGCGACGACGTATCGGTATGGTTTTCCAAAAGCCAAACCCGTTCCCAAAGAGCATTTATGAAAATATCGCTTTTGGTCCAAAAGTAAATGGTCGCCCTAGTAAGTCAGAACTTGATGCAATAGTAGAGAAGTCACTGCGCTCAGCCGCACTTTGGGATGAAGTTAAAGATCGTCTTAATGATTCGGCGCTTGGGCTCTCAGGAGGTCAGCAGCAACGTCTATGCATCGCTCGTTCACTAGCGGTAGAGCCAGAAGTTATTTTGATGGATGAACCTTGTTCTGCTTTAGATCCGATTGCAACAGCACGTATTGAAGAATTGATGCTACAACTCAAGGATCAGTACAC
>Ga0315902_10000853_pt1 | contig 50665 bp, 46 predicted proteins | sample LakEriMetagenome_9_FD_203523 | JGI IMG/M metagenome (GOLD analysis project Ga0315902, IMG submission 203523) | Freshwater fungal communities from buoy surface, Lake Erie, Ohio, United States - Buoy 12 MA117 | ecosystem: Environmental > Aquatic > Freshwater > Lake > Lake biofilm | place: USA... | reverse complement strand
TTATATCATTAATAGCATAAATTAGCAAAACAGGCAAGCTATGGTGGAAATTTAAAGTTTTGACCATATTTATTCTCTGGTTTAAAATAGTAATAACATGAATTCAGATTTGCAGAGTTGGCTTGATTCAGTTCTAGGCCCTAATTTTATTGAAAATGTGAACAGATCGAATGGAGATATTTTTGTTATTTTCATGATTAGTGCGCCTTTGTCTTTGCTGCTTTTCTTAATTTTCAATAGATACAGACACTGGATTTTAGTTGATCTTGGAACCCACAAGTGGCTTGTTAAATAGAATATTGCAAAATTGCTTATCTTAAAATAAAATTTTATTCGTAATTAGAAATGTGGATATTTAGGGTAAAATCATTCTATATTAGAAACATCACAGGCGACACGCCTTATGTAACTTACCTTATCTTATACTTACGGTTAAATTAAAAGCCCCCGGTTTAAAGGAGGGCTTTTTCTATTTTAGCAGTTTCTTAAGATATTCCGCCAGTCATTACTTCGTCTCCGGCTTCTAGTTTGATTACTTTTATACCTTGGGTATTTCTGCCTAATTGGTTAATATCGTCGGTGGAAACGCGAATTGTAATTCCTTTTTTGGAAGTTACTAAAACACTTTCTTCCTGACCTGTAAGAATTGTTACCAAAACAGGTTTACCATTTTTCTTGCTTACATTCAAGGTTTTAACACCACTGGTAGCCCTATTTGTTCTTCGGTAATCGGCAAGATAGGTTTGTTTGCCAAAGCCTTTTTCGGTAATAACCAACAAGGATGGGAAGATTTTTTCTTTGGATGGGGCTTCGTCTAAATCTAGACCATTGGTTTCTTTTTCTTCTTCACCACCATCTTGGAAGTGGAAGTCTGATACTTGTAAACTAATTAATTGCTCTTTGGCTTTTAATTTCATTCCACGAACACCCTGAGCTGTTCTTCCTAATGCAGAAAGCTGAGTTCTAGAGAAAATTACAGTTTTACCGTTATTGGCAGATAAAACAATGTTATCTTCTTCGTTTAAACTTTGCAAAACGCCAACTAATTCATCACCCTCTTTCAAAGTAATAGCAATAATTCCAGTTTTTCTTAAGTTAGAAAATTGATCCAAGTTAGTTCGTTTTACTGATCCTTTTTTTGTGGCAAAAATTAATGAACCTTCTTTGTTAGTGTCTTGTTCTTTGGTTAAACTTAGAATGTTTGTTACTTGTTCACCGTCTTTAAGTTCTAAGTAATTAACTAAACTTTGACCTCTTCCTGTTCTACTTCCACTTGGTAAATCGAAAGCCCTAGATTTAAACACACGACCGTAATTGGTGAAACAATATAAATAATCATGGCTGTTACAAATTAAACTGCTTTTTACCCAGTCTTCATCTTTAGGATTGAAACTAGTAATTCCTCTTCCTCCTCTACCTTGCTGCCTGAAAGTGTCTAAAGGCAAAACTTTCATATATTGTGAAGCAGTTAGTTGAACCAATACATCTTCAGCTTCAATGAAATCTTCCTTGCTGTAATTATCAATAGAATGGGCAATCAAAACTGTTTTTCTTGGCGAAGTAAACTTGGCACTAATTTCATGTAATTCTTCATCTAAAATAGATCTTCTCTTGTCACTGCTTTCAAGAATTAAGCGAAGCTCGGCAATCAAAGTAATTTTAATTTGTCTTTCAGATTCAATCTTGTTCCTGTCTAAACTGGTCAAAGTTTGTAATCTCATTTGTAAGATTGCTTCAACCTGCCTATCTGATAGATTAAATCTTTCTTGAAGTTTCTCTGCAGCTTCAGTTTTATCGGCAGAACCACGAATAAGTTTAATTACTTCATCAATAAAGTCTAGGGCAATTTTTAAACCATCTAAAATGTGCAATTCATCTTCAGCTTTCTTTAAGTCGAATTTAGTTCTCCTAATAATTACTTCTTCTCTGTGCTGGATAAATTCTTCCAAAATTTGCTTCAAATTCAACAATTTTGGCTGTCTTCCTTTGTCTACTAAAGCCAATAAGTTAAAATGCAAATTCATCTGTAAATCGGTTTGTTGGAAAAGTTGGTTAAGAATTACTTCAGGACTGGCATCACGCTTGGTTTCCACCATAATACGAATACCTTCTTTGTTACTTTCGTCGCGAATATCACGAATACCTTCAATTTTTTTGTCTTTAACAAGTTCCCCAATTTTAGCAACCAAATCTGATTTATTTACCTGATAAGGAATTTCAGTAATTAAAATATGGCTTTCTCCAAGTTCATACTTAGACCTCATGGTGCATTTTCCTCTTCCAGTTTTATAGGCATTTAAAATATCTTCTTTTCCATAAATTGTTCCTCCAGTTGGTAAATCTGGTCCTTTCACAAATTCAGCCAATTCTTCAATAGAAGCTTCCGGGTTATACAATAAATGCATTAAAGCCTGGCAAACTTCACCTAAATTATGTGGAGGAATGTTGGTGGCCATTCCAACAGCAATTCCAGTTGCTCCGTTAATTAAAAGGTTTGGAACTTTAGCAGGTAAAACTCTTGGTTCTCGCTGGGTTCCGTCATAGTTATCTACAAAATCTACTGTGTCTTTTTCAATATCCTGAACCAAAAACGGAGTAATTTTATCCATTTTGCTTTCTGTGTATCTCATAGCCGCGGCTGAATCTCCGTCCACAGAACCAAAGTTTCCCTGACCATCAACAAGAGGGTATCTTAATGAAAAGTCTTGGGCCATACGAACCAAAGCATCGTAAACTGCGGTGTCGCCGTGAGGGTGATATTTACCTAATACTTCTCCTACCACTTGGGCACATTTTCGGTATTTTGCCCCTGGGGTTAAGCCCATTTTTTCCATTACATATATAATTCTTCTGTGAACTGGCTTTAAACCATCACGAACATCAGGCAAGGCACGAGCTGCAATAACACTCATGGCGTAGCGTAAATATGAAGATTGCATCTCTTCTTCCAAAATCTTGGTTTGTACCCTTCCTTCCATATATTGGGCTAGGGTATCTTGGATATTTTCTACAATATTGGCTTCAATGTTGGTTTCTTCGTTGGAAACTGCATTTGTTTCAAAGTTGGAATCTTGGTTGGAAATTGAATCATCAAAAAGTGAATCGTTGGGCATGCTTTAAATTTCCTTGTTCGCAAGCAGTTTGTCAAGGGAATGAGGGGAAGATGACAGGATGGATGTTATGGCATGGAATTATTTAGAAAAATTACATGTGGTTTTGACAAAACTGGGCTTTGGCTACAAATTTGGTTCAACCTTTTCTTATTGTATTTATGATTGTTCAAAGTAACTATTTAACCGACTTTTTGTCTGAAACCAACTTGGTTTTAATTCAAGAAGACTTTGGAAATCAGCTTTACGATTTGCTTGCTCCTATTCGCAATACTTTAAATAAAGATAAGGAAATTCTAAGCTTTTCTTTGGCAAAATATTGTGGGGCTGAAACCAACCTGGCTTTTTATTGTCAGTGGACAAGTTTTACGGTGAATTTAATTCATCATCAAGAGGTTTTAGAGGAAGAAAACAAGAACTATTTTAAACGAAAAATCCCGGTAAGACTTCGCGGCGTTCCTGGGCTTTATGATATTTTAAAAGATGATATTAAAAACAATATTATTCCTCAGCAAATGGCTATTATTCAGGCCAAGCAAAAGCAATTGTTAGTAGATATTTTAATGGCAAGTCCTGAACTTCAAAAATATTTACAACCAAATGTGTGGAATCAAATTCAAGCCGCTATCCATAATTCCAAGAAATTTCTGTATGAAGAAGATAAAACTACTTCGGCCTATATTGAAAGTTTGGGTTGGCGGGAAAGCTTTGTGTTAATTGGTTTGCCTTGCTTACTTGGCTTTGTTTACTCTTTTTCTAAGGAAGAAAACCCTATAAACCCCAAGGGAGTAAAATGGACATTATTGGAAGATATTATGCATGGAATAAGCATTTTGCATCAAAGTGCTATAGATTTAGATTTCAGAACTTTTATTTATTTAAGCAGGCTAAGCGACAAAGAAGAGTTTGAATGGTGGCAAATTGGTAAAGAACAACAAATTAAAATTGTTCAAAACAGCGTTGCTTCAGCAGAAATTGTTCAAGGAATTCGCGAAAAGATAAAGAATAAAGTATTGCAAGATTTAGAATCATTAATTTTCCCAGAAAAGCAAAAAGAAATGATAGCCGATTTAATAGACTGGGCCTTCAGCATAAAAATTCAATAAAGGAAATGTAGAGGCGATCGCGGATCGCCATGGAACACTGAGGTTAGTACCAGCAACTACAACCCCGTCACCCGAAACCACCCAGACAATTTTCCAATCAACCAAACCAAGTTATGCACTTTTGACAGTGCTTTTTTTGTGTGATAAACTATAATAAATAGGATATTAAATCCTAAATCAATATGCCAATATCAGAACAAGATAAATTAAGGTTACAAAAGTATTTAGACAGCAAAGGTCTTCCACCACTAGGTGAGGCTGCTAACTTAAAATCTAAGCCATCAGAAGAACAGGACGGAATGCCTGACATTTTAGGCTTAATTGTAGAAAGTTTATACACTCAAACTTTGCAAAATAGTGTTGAAATTGCTACTAAAACTGAAAAAGAATTAGAAGTTTTTAAATCTAAACTAGCAGTTCAAATTTTTAACCAAGCTTTGGTTCTTGCTGCTGAAGATCAATCAAATTTTGATAGGTATTTAGTTGGCGAATTAACCGAAAGCGAAAGTTTTGAAGAAATAATTATAAAAGTTGGGGTTTACATTCAAGGCTTCCCAGAATTTGCCTATAAATTAGTAGTTTACACCATTGCTACCTATATTTTATACTGTTTACAATACAAAATGGTGCCAAGCGAAAGAATTTTATCAATTTACTCAGTTTATTTAAATAATTAATTATATGTCAGAAATACAAAGCCCAGAAAGAATATCAGGCAAAGCTTCACAAGAAGCGACTCGTTTAAATAGTTTATTAAAAAATAATGACTTAATTACTACACAAAACGAAAGGGACGAAATTAGATTTATAGAAGACAGAGTTGGTAAAGATATTGCCGACGCAGTTAAAACACCAAGCAACATTTCTCCTCAGCAAATTTTGTCTACTGCTTTAAGACCTTTATTTTTAGAAGGAAGTTATAGAAGCTTCGAAATTGAACAAGATAGAATAATGGCCGAAGCTAAGGGAAAAGGTAGGAATTTTTTACAAAACACATCTAGGTGGTTTACTAGCACAGTTGGAAAAACTTTTGAATCAACTTATATGGGTGTTTCCCACGCTGCAGAGGCTTTATTAAATGCTGGTGGTAAAAAATTAGGTAAAGAAGACTGGGGGTCAAACAACATGGGTAGCTTAATGAAGCTAACAGGAGATATATTTTCTGATAGTGAAAAATACGGAAGTGAAGAATCTATTAAGTCTGAATTAAGAAGTAGAATAATTTCTACGATAATGTCGGGCAGGGCTAAAATTGAAAATAAAAAATTAGGTGTTAATATTGACACCGACTTGCTTACTGGTGAAGGTGCTCAGCTAGCTTTGGCGCTTTCAGAATTTGGCCCATTTAACAAAAATAGTGATCAGGTTTTAGAGACTGTAAAATATTCAGATCAACCAAAGTTTGCAAGCAAATTAGATTATGTTTTAGAAAAATTATACAAACAAATTGAAGTTGCTAGGTTTAATGAAGCTCAAATTAACGGAATTGAACAATCAATTGAAGCAGAATTGTTAAAAGATATTGTTCAAATTCAAGATAAACTAAAATCCAGTGGAACAACAGGAGTCAGAGAAGGATTCAATTTAGCAGCTTTTGGAGCAGGATTAGCTTTAGGAACAGTGAAAACTACAGTTAATTTGGTAAAAACTGCAGCTGGATCAAATTTGGGCGAAAAAAGAAGATTGGAAATTATTACGGAAAGTGTTGTTGAAAGCCCTGAATTTTTAAATGTAAAAAACAAAATTCAAGAACAATTAAAGTCAGGGGCTTTGAATCAGGAAAGTGCTGATTTATTAGAAACTCAAGTGCTTAATAAAATAGCGTATAATTCGTACCTAGAAGTTGTTAAAGAAGCAATGAAAGTAAATAAAGAAACAACAGCAAGCCTTACAATGGGCGGTGTTGCAGGCTTTGTAAATAATGCTGTAAATCAAGGATTTGCTGTATCTGATATTAAGGCTTTGGCTGGATATGGTGTTCCTGAACAAGAATTACAACAGTTAATTATTTCAAATAAACAAGAGCAAGCAAAGTTTAAACCGGAAGAGCTTGGTGAAGGTGCTTTGGCGCTTTATAATAGTGTTGAAAAAGTATCGATTATTCCAACAAATGGTACTGCAGAATTTGCAGAAAAATTAAGACAAAGACAGATAGAAATTACCGATAGTGCTGCTAAGGTTACTGGTAATTTAGTTGTTGAATTGGGAAAACAGGTTAGGGATTGTTCAACGACTATGGTGGCTTCAACTCCATATATTGCTGGCGCAGGTGCTTTAACTTACGGCGTCACAGGTGGTAATTTTGGTTTTAGCGTAAATAAGGCAGATGTTACTGGTGGGCTCTTCCAAGAAAATAACTTAATTCAAAGCAGATTTGATAAAGGTTTAACTTTAAATGGCGGAGATATGACAGTGGGTGAGCAGTTTACCAATGCTGGGTTTAATTTACTTGCCAGGGCTAATGGTACAGGGAATATGTTCAATATGTTGTCGATGCCTTTAACTGCCATTGATAATATAACTGGAAGGCACATTCAGGGTGGAATTTCCAGTGGTATTGAAAATGTAAAAACTGCAGGAAGTAGAGTTGGAGAATTTTCAGCAAGAGTTGCTAGTGCAACTTGGATGGATGTTCAAAAATCTGTTGTTCAAACATTTACTTCTGACGGAAAGGCATATCCATCTGAAATCAACGGCACCCTACCTCAACCAGCCAAAGCTAATTTTGGCGATACTTTGGCCCAGGTTGCAGGAAATGTGGCTAATGGTGGGACAGATAATTTTAAGTCTGGTGATACAGTTAAATTACAAGTTGGAGGGTCTGCTTTAGACGGAAAAGTTTTGGGTAGAGTTGGTGGTGACGATAATGTAAAAGGTGCGGCCGTAATTAGACCAAATTTGGAAGGTGTAACTGTAAAAGAAACTATCGAGGCAGGAAATATTATTCCAAAATTATATGATGCTAACGGAAATGAGATTAAAACAACATTTAGAACTGCTTACCTAATGAAAGATGATGGAAGTGGAAATGTTGCCACTGATGCTAAAGGAAACAAAGTAGTAGTTTTTGTTACTGATGGTGACATTGCAGGAGCTAAACAGCTTTCTGGAAAAACAATTTCCAGCTCTCCAACCGTTCGTGCTGATAACAATACAGCCGTCAATCCTGCTGTTAAACCAGAAGTTATACCTCAAAATACTGCTAAACCAGATGTTAAAAACAATGTTGTTCCAAGTAATCTTTCTGGTAACTTTAGACTAACAGGTGGTGGAGAGAATGGCTTGGCTAACAGGCTAATGCAAGCAGGCCTTGCTGTGGAAAAAAATGGCGGTGTATTTATTACGCAGCCTACAAGTATAAATATCAATGGAAGGAATATAGTAATTCCTGTTGGGCAATACTCTGCTTTAACAATTGCAAATGCGGCTAGAATTTCAGATACTAGTATTCAAGGATTAAATAATAATCCTGTTGCAGTAAGTTTTGGTTCAGCAAGTCCAGACTTAACAACACAGCCTAAGCCAGTCGAAGTTAAATCACAGGTGACTTCAGACTTTAATTCTGCAAAACTAAATCAAAATAGTGGATCACTAGCTGGAAACTTGTTAAATGGTAAAGCTACAATTGAAAATTCTAATGTAAATGCTGACAGAATTAATGGTTCAAAAAACAACTCTGGTTTTGCTGCTTTAAATGATTTAAGAAATAGGGCAGGTGATGTATTCCAAACAACCTTTAAACCTGCAAGTGTTGAACCTGCTCCAAGTGCTTCTGCAAAGCCTGTTGAGGGAAATAAAGATAATGTTGGTGGGTTAAGAATTAATGTAGGAAACACTGGAACCAACTTCAACATATACAATAATGCTGATTTAGCTGCTACTATAGGTAACGGTAACTATAATAGTGGAATAAGCAGACAGGTTCTTCAAGAAGTAGTAAGGCAGTCAAACCTTGCAGATTTACAATCAAGGGGTACTGTTCAAAGATTAGCTTATTTAGCTGAAAATAAATTACCTCTTCCACCTGAACTAAAAGGTTTAACATTAAGCAGCGGTGCAAAGGCAGACTCTGTGTATGAAGGCTTTGTTCAAAATCCTGCCGATGCCAAAGAAGTTTTGAAAGGGGTTTCTTCTAATGCAGGTGCGGCAGTTAATATAGCAACAGAAGACAAAGGAAGCTTTATGGTTATGCCTGTCCCTAACGGCTTAATGGTTAACGCCCAAAGGAGTTGGAATAATTTGGTTCAAACCATTACAGTAAGTTCCATGACTACAAGTTCTGGAGACCCAACAATTGCACTCCCAAATAATGGTAAAGACATTGCTTCAAATAATGGGGTGAAAGTTGAAAATGGTATTATTACTGCAAGAATGGGTGTTGATTTTAAACCATTAAGTAAAATTAGTTTAAACATGGGAAATGGTATTAATGCTGTAATAGATGCTACACAATTTCCAAAGCTAATGGAACAATTAAACAGTAGAAAAGAAGTGAAACTTTCTGATTTGTTAAGAAATGTTGCAACTACAAACCCTGAAGTGGCTAAGGTCATTGGGGCTATCGATACTTCAAAGCCAGTATCAGCTGAGGTTCTAACTATTAAAGCAAAAGACGGATCTCCTGTAAATTTGTTTGATGCAATATATAAAACTAGAGGCTTGTTTAATGTTATTACAACCGCCTCTGGGGATACTCTTAACGAGAGTCAGGTAGGATCTAGTATTAGAGATAAGAATATTTTAGGAACATCACTTAAAATTTTAACAAATGCTACACCTGAGCAAAAAGTGGCTTTTATAAATGGTCTAAAAGAATATTCTGGTAAGACACTTGGAGTTAATGATATTGCTAATTTATCAGACGCACAAAGAGCAAAATGGACTTTAGCAAGATTGTTTGAGGAAAGAAATCCTGGAATTTTAAAGCAGGATGTAATTACCAACGAAGATTTGTTTAAGCTTGCATCTGGTCTTAATTTTAGTGGTACAAAAGTTTTAGAGGGAAATTTGAAGGCGGATGTGTTAAAAGCATTTAACCATAATACAACCTTGCATCCTAATTCAATCCCTGCTGCAATTCTTCTTAGAATAAATAATTCTGAAAGTTTAGCAGAAACTATTAAGAATGTTGAAGATGCTGAACTATATGTAAGAAGGCAGAATAGAGATAAAATGCCTAATGGGTGGAGGCCTTTCTTAAGGGAAGATATTAGTGCAAGATTACGTGACATTGCAGTTGTACAAGAGGCAATGGGTGAAAAAGCTGCTGAAATTACCAAAGATCATACTTATCAAGGAACGATTGGTTTAGAAGGCTTAGGTTACAAAGAAAACGCCTTCTATAACATGTATAATTTAAATATACTTCCAAAGGAAGCTTCTGATAATTTCTTCAAAGCTAACGAACAAAACCCTCAGGTGAAAAATGTTGCTTATAATGCTTATTCCAACATTATGGGAATACCTATTGATGGTGTAAGAACTGGTCCGCTTGTAAATAAACTAGCTGTATCTGTGTTAAGCCAATTTTTACCTGTTTCTTTTGCTTATAGCAGAGATCAGACTATTACTGATTCACAGAGTGTATTTAACTTGCCACAACAAGATTTGGCCAGTGCTGAAAAAGTTACAGCTTTAGCAATTAAATTTACTGACCCTGAATTTGCAAAAGCCTATGCTAAATTTATTTCTGAAAAGCGAACACCAGAAGAATCTTTAACTTTGGCCTTAGGTGCAAAATCTGACCCATCCACTGGAAAATGGGTTGTTGAAGGAAGGAATGGTTTTAAATTAACATTTAATAATTTAGATGAATTTAATAAATTCTCAAAAATGGCTAGACAAGCTACAATTCAAGTTACAGGAACAGAATCTCAGAATGCTTCAAGTAGTGCAGGTGTAAAGGTATTTGAAAATAACCCAGTTGCTTCTGTTGAACTTGGAGGAAGTACCTTAACTGCCAAAGAGTCTGAAGAATTAAGACAATATTTAGGGAACGAAGCGAAAAATTATGATGAAAATATGGTAAAAGCCAGAAAAATGCTAGTAGAAGCTCAGGCTAATAGAGATCAAGTTGCTGCAAAATTAACTTCAACTTTCAGTGCTAATTCATTAAGACAAGCTATGGGACTTGGTACTAATGGTTTTTTGGCTACCCATGGTGAATATAAAGGAGGTAATAAAGATGGTGTAATTTCTTCAACAGATAATGACACCCAAGCTAACGCAAATCCTGATGATGTAAAAAGATATTCAAAAGAGTTAAATGAATATCGGTCTGGCAAAAGAACTTCTCTTCCCGAACCTGTGATGGCTTATTTAAAAATGTGTGGTAACCTAACACCAATTTTTGGACAGGATATTCCTCTTCAAGCCTCTGGTGAAATTAGCACAAACAGAAAAACAGTAACTGATGTTAATGTTCAAAGAAATGTTGATAAGGGTAACGAAGAATTAACTGCTGCCGTAGTTGTTAAACCAAAACCACCAGAAGAAAAGAATGAACCTAAAAAAGAAGAGCCAACACCAGAACAGAAAGAACTTCAAACTGAAAATACAGTTCAGAAGTCTGATCCTAACTCTATTGCTCCAGGAAAATCTACTAATCCTCAGCAAACTGGAACTGGGGTGGATGTTAAAGCTCCAACACCTAGTGCTACACCGGGAGGAAATCATCTTAATGTGCAGCCTGCCGGAACTAATGCCAATATTCAAGCACCTACACCAGCTGTTCAACCTGGGGCGAATGTTAATGTTCAACCTCTGCCACAAGTAGCTCCTCAACCTGTAGCTCCAATACCTTCTAACATTGCTCCTCCAACACCAAGTATCCCTCAAGTAACACCAATAACACCAAATGTTCCAGTTGTACCTGCACCAGCAGTGTTGCCCCAACCTCCTGTTGATGTTGTTCCTGTCGTAGTTGCCCCTCCATCAGTTCCATTTGAACTTGCTCCTTCTGCTCCAACAGTTGTTGCACCTGTCGTTAACGCGCCATTACCATAGCAAAGAAAACTTGTTGACCAAACCAAAAAAACATGAAATAATAAAACTATAATTAATCATCCATATGAATAAACTAACTTCCACAATGCTACAAATTCTTTCTGTTTTCAGTTTAGGCGTTTTAGCTATTTCCCCAATAAGTGCATCTGCTTCAACTGCTTTGCCTTCCTCTTCCGCCAAATTCGGTATAGATATTACATCTTGCCGTGCCACCTTTGATTGGACAACCTATATTGCCGATCAACGCGCAGGTAGAACTAATTCTAACCCATACATTGATCAAGGTTGTTTAACCCAATTTTCTGCTGCTATTGATGAAAATAGTAACGGAATTTTAGACACAGGAGACTTAAAAGTTACACAATATTCTCAGTTTAATGTTGGTGCAGCTTCAGTAAAGACTGCCTTTGGAACAGATCCAATTCTTGGAATTTTCCCAACAACTGTTGGAACTAAAACTTTTCCAGCTCAAATGGTTAACACTTTCACTAACGCTGGCGCAGTAGCTGGTTCTAAAGCCCCTACTAATCGTGCAGTTCGTGCTGGTTTAAATTCTGTATTTACAACAGGTCAATTCTCTGAATTATTCTCAACTTCTGGTGGTGCAGCTTCTACAAGCAATATGCCAAGAATTTTTTCAACTGGTCCTGATACTTATAGCTACTTCCAAAACAAATCTAATTCAACGCAACAAATTGTTGCTTTAAGTGCATGTTTAACTAACGGTGCTTACGATTTTAACTTATGTTCTAGGGTTGATTCAACTTTACCTAACTGTTCAACAAACGGAGCTTTTGATTTTAGCAAGTGTTCCCGTGAATATCAAGGTGGATGGTGTTCAATTTCTGGTGGAAACATAACCGTTCGTGAGACCAGGGCCGGTGTTGCTTTCAATCCTTCTAGCTATGGAAAAGATCCTGCAAACCCAAGTGCAGCTTGTGCAAGAGCTGGTAAAACAACAGTTGAAGAACAAAATCTTTCTGTTTACCAATTCGTTTACGAGTTTAAATATCCAACAACAGCTCAGTGTGCTGATTACTTTGGTGTAGATGCTGCAACCTGCAACACTTTCTACCAAAAAACTTATGGACAAGATTTAGCTGGTGATACAAGCACAACTTCTGGAACAAGAACACTTTCTGTTTACACTTTCTATGGAAGCATCGACGATATCTACACTAAGTGGGTAGGTTGGGTTAACCCAGATGTAAATGGCCCTAGGGCAACATCCACAGACGGATTCATTAGAACCTACGACGGTTTTTCAGTTTACGAATTATAATTGTAAGGTTTAATTGAATACAACAAAGTCGATTGTAAACATAGCCAAACAAAAAAATTCATCATAACAATATCTTAGAGTTTCAAGCATTCCCCCTTTTGGGGGTTGTTTTGTTGCCAATAAACTTGGTTTTATAAATACTTGGAATAATGTTCAAAGATAATAAAATTGCCTCGCTGGCTTTAAGGTTAATGCTTGAAACAAGGCATAATTTGTATATAACAGGCGACGCTGGAACGGGAAAAAGTACACTTTTAAAACACTATTTAGAGGAAGTGAAAAAGAAGGTGGCAATTTTGGCTCCAACTGGAATGGCTGCTATAAATGTTGGTGGGGAAACAATTCACAGCTTTTGTAGGTTAAACACCGACCCAGCATGGCAATTGTTGGAGGAAGGAAAAGTTAGCAAACTTCGTGATAATAGAAGGGTAAAATCTGTAGATGTTTTGGTGATTGATGAGATTTCCATGGTTAGAAGTGATATGCTAGATTTGCTGGATAAGTTTTTTCGATTAAATAAAGAAAAGCCTAGATTGCCTTTTGGTGGTGTACAACTAATATTATTTGGCGATCATTTTCAACTTCCTCCAATTTTAAAACGCGAGGAGAAAGAGGAATTCATTCGTCGTTACCAAAGTGAATATTTTTTTGGAGCAAAGTGTTTCCCAGATATATTTCTAAAATATATTAAATTGGAACATAATTACCGGCAAAGCGAAGCTGAATTTATTAAGTTGCTGAATTATTTTCGTTATGGTGTTGCAAACCATGAATTAATTACTTGGGTTAATTCGAAATTCTTGAACAAAGATGTTAGTCAAGAAAAGCTTCCCATTACCATTACTACAATTAATAAAGATGCAGCAAATATTAATTTTGATGAGCTGGAGAAAATCCCTCAAATCGAATATACTTACAAAGCAACAATTGTTGGTACATTTGGCGAAGAGCTTTACCCCACTGAAAAGTATTTAATTTTAAAGGAAGGGGCACAGGTGATGTTTATTAAAAATGATCCAGAGAAAAGGTGGGTGAACGGTACAATTGGAGTGGTGGAAAAGCTGGAAAAAGATACGGTACTTGTTCGTTTAAATAATAAAAATGCTAAATTGGTTGAAGTTGAACTTTCTACTTGGGAAAGCTATAAATATGAATATGATGAAGAAAAAATGGAAATTGTGAAAAAGACAGTGGGAAGTTTTGTCCAATATCCGCTGAAACTGGCTTGGGCGGTAACCATTCATAAATCGCAGGGGCAAACCTTTGATAATTGCATAATTAACATGGGCAGAGGAGCTTTTATTTTTGGCCAAACCTATGTGGCTTTTAGCAGGTGTAGAACAATGGAAGGTGTACATTTAACAGTTCCATTAAAATTATCAGACATAAAAGCCGACCCAAATGTGTTCGCCTTTGATAGGAAAACTTTGTGGAATGTAGTAGGTCTGGATGATAAAGTAGGGAATGAATTGTTGTAGGGGATTAATAGTACTCGACCGAAAAGATGAATTTTAACAAGGAAATTTGGGGTTTAAGTCATCAATTTCCCAATTCAAAGGGTTATTAAAAATGTATTCCCGAACCCGATTAAGATCTTTCTCATCCCGAATAACATGATCATAAAAAGACTTCTGCCAGATTGTGCTGTAATGATAAATCAAATAATCCAAAGTTTCGTTGTAATTTCGGGTATGGTGGGTTTCCAAAGAATTTACCGTAGGGGCGATTCCCAAATCGCCTTTGCTGGGCTTGGTAGCAGAGAGAATCTTTTTATAAGCCACAGATTTAAAAGTTCCAATAATCTTTGATAAGTTGGTTATCTTCCCAGTAATTACAGAAGTAGGAGTATCTAAAAATGTTATTATTCCGTGAAAATGATTGGGCATAACAACATAATCTAATAATTCAACATTGTTATAAAAATTTGATGTATTTAACCATTCTTGTGAAACAATCTGTCCTATTATATTCAAATTCATTTTGGTCGTATTCAGGGAGTGAGTTAGGAAAGCAGGGCTTTCCCCTACGGTTTGGTTTGAACCATCGGTTACATCCCCAAAAATACACTTCCTATCTTGAACACAAATTGTTACAAAAAAAGAATTGTTATTAGAGTATAATCTATCATCAGGTAACCTAAGCTTTTTTCTACTGTTTCTGTTCATCTTTAAAACCCAACAAAAATATTTAAGGTAAACAATGAAAAAATATGTTCATAGATTGGACTGGTTGGATGCGGTTAGGGTGGTTTACCCAGTGCGGGGGGATTTATGGTGACTCGTTTACTTTGCAAATTGGGAATGGCAAGCATTCCCCTACGGTTAAATTGATTTGTTTGGGGTTTGGTTTAAGCAAATGTGTTTTAAAATACACCCAAAGTTTTCCGCCCAAAAAAATAATCCCTAACTTCCACGCCGATTGGTGAAGGTTAGGGGTAAGAACTTAGGTTCTAATTGTTTATGAGAGGGACACCGTACTTGTCGCAATCTTCACGCTCAACACCTGTAGCTTTCCATAGACCAGTTGTGGTTTGGCAGAATGATACGTCACGTGTTCCTGCCTCAAAGAAAATCTGGTTGTTAAAGATCCGCCTTGAGAAAGTTGCCCATTTTTCCCTAATTTGAGTAGAAATAGTTTTGCAACCTTTGCGACCTTCCATTTCCTCAGCAGTTGGGTATTCATACCCTTCATCACCCTTTTTTAGAAGGAGGAAGCAGGCATCAACTTTTTTGAATTGAGAGACTTCTTCGGTGTTGCAAAGAAGTGGGTTGTCGCAAGGAACTGCAACATTTTCTTGAGCCAAAACACTAGAAACGTTTCCACCGAAATAAGTAAGGGCAGAAATTCCACCAGCCAATGCAAAACCAGCAACCAATTTTTTAGCAAACGACATAGCAATATCCTTCTAGATTTTTAATCAATAATTTTCAATTATACTAGGTCATAACAACCTTCTGTATACTTTAAGTAAAGCACTAAAAGTGTCTTTGGTCAAGGGTTTTTGGGTTTAAATCCGTTAATTTAGGAGGGCGAAATTGGGTTTGGTTTTGGGGGTGGGTTACCCACAGCCGGGAGGATGAATCCTTCCCCTACGATGGAAATTGACATGTTTGGGGTTTAGGTTGAGATTTGTGTAAATCAATTTATGAACAATTTACCAAAGGCTGGTCAGTTTTATTACCATTTTAAGCATCAAGATAGCGAAGGTCTAATGCATTATCTTTTTCAAATTATTGGAACTGCTATTCATAGTGAAGATAAAAAGGTTTTTGTGGTGTATAAATCTTTTGATCCGAATAGTTATGCTGCTAAAAATGGCCTCGATTATATAGTTCGGCCTATAGAAATGTTTATAGAAAATGTGGAAAAACCAGAAATAAATTATTTTGGCCCAAGGTTTAGATTGGTGGAGGATGTCGAGGTTGTCAGGAGGTTGGAGAAGGGTTTGAATTAGTTTATTGCTTTTTCTTGCCCAAAAATTTATTCGCCATTAATATCAAATTAGTAATCTTAAAATAAATGACACAGCTTAAAAATATTCGTAACTTTTGTATTATTGCCCATATTGATCATGGGAAAAGTACCTTGGCAGACAGGCTTATGGAAATTACTGGAACAATTACCAAACGAGAAATGAAAGAACAAACCCTGGATAAAATGGATTTAGAACGAGAGAGGGGAATTACAATTAAGCTTCAACCAGTAAGAATGGATTATACTTACCCTGGAGTTAAACCTTTTTCTAAAGAAGAAATTGAACTTAGAAATATTGAAGAAAATATTGATGTAGCGGGTTTTATTAATCAAAAGTTTATTTTAAATTTAATCGATACTCCCGGTCATGTTGATTTTGCCTACGAAGTTTCGCGTTCACTCGCTGCCTGCGAAGGGGCAATTTTGGTGGTGGATGCAACACAGGGAATTCAGGCCCAAACTTTGGCCAATCTGTATTCGGCCATGGAACTGGATTTACAAATTATCCCAGTTTTGAATAAAATAGATTTACCAAACGCCGATATTCCAGCCAGAAGTGAAGAAATTGAAAGAATTTTAGGTTACAACCGTTCCCAAATTTTACATGTTAGTGGTAAAACAGGGCAGGGTGTAGATAGATTATTACAAGCCATTGTGGAAAGAATACCTAGTCCTAAGACTATTGAGTAGGAGGAAAGATATTTGCCAATAATGGAAAAAAACTAAACCAGTTTATAGTCACTTTTGGTAGGTTTAGGTTGAATATTTTAGATATAGCGATATTTTGTTTGGGTTTTAATTTATTTTGTTTTTCTATAATCTTGGCAAAGCAAATAATTTTACCTGTACAATTTAAACCTTGTTGGAATAATAAAATTACTATATTCTTAATTATTTATCAACTACTGGAATTTGCCATGCTCCTGGCACAACTTATTATGACAGAACTAAAAATTTCACATCCTTTAATTCTTTGGAAGAATGTTTGAATAGTGGGGGAAGACTGCCAAAGAAGTAATAAAATCTATTTTAATTCAACAAAGGCGATGGTGAACATCGCCCCTACGGTTGTAATTTTTGATTTTGTCGATTATTTGGGATTTTGGCGATCCGCGATCGCCGCTACGCCTCCGTTTTGCCCGATGCCCTAGAATGGCATTTGGATGTTTATGTCATCTACATTGATGTCTGGTAATTCTCCGGCTGGTTTGCTTGGTGCCTCGGTAGCAGGGCTGGAAGACATTGAGCTTGAAGAATTACTATCTGTGGCTACAGATTCTGATCGGTCGTTTGAGGATAAAATTTCCAATTCTTTAACAACTACATCGGTTGCATAGGCTTTGGTTCCGTCTGGTTTATCCCAAGATCGGTTTTGTAATCTGCCTACAATGGCTACTTTAGTTCCTTTCTTAACATATTGCTCGATAATTTCGGCAAGTCTTTCCCAAGCACTAAGGTTGAAAAATTGGACAATTTCCTGACCGCTTTGGTCTTTACCTTCGTTTACAGCGATGGCAAAACTTGCTACTTTCTTTCCGTTGTTGGTTGATCTTATTTCAGCATCTTTTGTAAGTCTGCCAATTAAAAATATTTTGTTCATATGATTGTTATTATATTATAGGGGTTTTGTGGATAAATTAATTCATTTCTTGGTTTTCCGCTTCTTCTATAGCAGAATTTACTTGGCTTACAGAATTTTCATCTTTATGGTTCTTGTTCTTGGAAAAGAAATTGAATACAACAAAAAGTAAATAAGCTAAAGCTTCGTAAACAAGCCAGAATAGGGCTAGAATTCCAATCAAAGTGTACCAATCAAACAGAACTGGAGTTTTACTTCCAAAATATAATCCATAAAATGTAATTGTGAAAATTAGACTTATGAATCTGGCTATGGTTTCTTCTAGACCGGCTAGAAAGTTTTGTGGCAACATACAGTTTATTTGATTAAAAAGGCTAAAAATTTATTTGGGTAACATTAATTGGTATACCACATTGGTGGGTATAGGTGGATTTGAACCGCCGACCGCAGACTTATAAGATCTGTGCTCTAACCAGGCTGAGCTACATACCCGTATCTGTAGGGTTTAGCAAAATAGTTCCATTGTCAAGAATTTATATGTTCAAGTTTGGACTAACTACTGGTTTTTGAATTAAAACTATATTTCGACTCTTCTTTCATATTTAAACTATAATCTTGAATGAATCTATATTTTAAGAAATATTCCTGTAAATAGGTTTGACAATCCAAACAGCTGATACTAGTTATAAGTCATCATGCGTTTTTTACAATCGTTCATTCAAGGTTTAATTGTGGCAATTTTGCCTTTGCTTATTGTTGGTTTTAGTATTGCTTTTACATTACCGAACGCCAGTATCCACAAAGATTCTTTAATTCAGGAAAATTTCTACCAAAAATTAAATGATCAATTAAAGAAAAATTATGCTAATACTCCTGGCAGTAATCAAGTTTTAGGTTATTTAATAATTGGCCCCGTGGTTGATAGATTGGTAACTCCTGATTGGCTTAAAGATGTTTCTGAAAAAAATATTGATTATATTACTAGATGGCTAAATGGTGATTCAAATATTCTAAGTTTTTATTTACCAACAAACGAAATTGAAACTGCCGTTCGTTCGCAATTAGATATTCAAACCGATAAATTGGTTCGTGATAATAATTTAAGTATTCCAGAGTGTGATAATACCGAAGTTACCAAGTTAAAAACAGAAGGATACGACCCTTCCCAAACTTTTTGTTTACCTAAAGAAGTTAAAGATGGAAGTAAGAAATTAAGTGATGTTCTAGATATAACCCAGCAAAGTGGTTTTAATTCATTGGATAGCATCATCAAAAATAATCCAATTTCTTCACTTAGCGACCAAGTTCGGGCTGATTCTGTTATAAGCGGTGCTAATCAAGTTACATTAAGCAGATTAAACTGGTTTAGGGATCAATTAATAGCTTTTAGAGGACAAGTTTTGGTTTTCTTTATAATATTTATGCTAGTTTTAGCTGCCGATATTACTTTGGTAGTTTTAAGTAAGAAAAAAATTATTGCCCACATTCGCAGATTATTCTGGTTTATTTCCACCAGCACTTTAAGTTTGTGCATTTTCTGGTTAGTTTTAACCGGCGGTGTAAGCTATTTAGGATCAAGCTTAAATCTGTTAATTTTACCAGGCTTTGCAACAACTGAAATTGTTAATTTATTAGCCTGGAATGTTCTAAGATTGTCGTTTAATTTGGTTTATCCAGCTGTCCTAATCTCAGTTTTAATGTTGTTTGTGAATTTGGTTGTATTAATTTTAGAAAGAATGAATTTATTCAGTGGGGTTAAGGTAAAAAATGCTAAACTTGCAAATAAACCAGTGGCTTCCCCAGAGAAAAATCCTACTTTTGATGGTCAATTTAAAACCATGTTGAATATTAATATCAACACAAATGGCAATGCACCAACACCAATTCATTTAGAAAAAGCCGATGAGGAATTTAGCTTAAATAATTATCCTCGTGGTTATCAAGAACCTGCTGCTCCTGTAAATAATAATGTACCTTTGGTTAGTAATAATCAAACTCTAGAAAATTTGAAATCAGCGACACCTGATCAAGATTATCAAACCGTATCTATAGAAACTCCACAGCAGCAATATTCTGCAAATCCTGCTCAAACAAGCGTAAACAACACTCCAGTTAACCCTCCAAGCTCAGTTCAGAATACTGTTGAATATCCAAATAGCAATTCTGCACCAACAACCCAGCCAAATAATGTGGTAGAAACAGATTCCACTAGTAAAAAATTCCTTGGTTAAGTTTCAGTCTTTACCGAATTTTGCTTTTAAGTTAAACTAAAATAATTATGTTTAAATCTAATTTGCAAGATATTGCCGGGCTTAAAAAGTCGCTTAGACTTACAAATTATGTGGCAGCTGCCTCTTTGTATCTTAAAAGTAATTTTTGGTTAGAAAATAAGTTAAACTCGGCTGATATTAAAGAAAGAATTATAGGGCATTGGGGAACAGTTCCTGGTCTTAATTTGGTTTATGCAGGTTTGAATTGGTTGAATTTTAATTTGGAGAACGGTGGAAATGTCGAAAATATCGTAAACGTCGAGAAGGTTGGAAATGTCGGTGGCAAGAATATGTTGTTGATTGTTGGGCCTGGGCATGGGGCTCCGGCTATTTTAAGTAATTTGTGGCTGGAAGGAAGTTTGGAAAAATACTATTCGGAATATTCAGCCAATTTAAAGGGTGGCGAAAATTTAATAAAAAACTTTTCATGGCCTTCAGGGTTTCCAAGCCATACTTATCCTGGACTTCCTGGAAGTATAAACGAAGGAGGAGAGCTTGGTTATTCACTGGGCCTTGCTTATGGGTCTATTTTAGATAAGCCGAATTTGGTAACAGTTTGTGTGGTTGGGGATGGCGAAGCAGAAACTGGGGCTTTAGCAGCTTCTTGGCAAAGTAATAAATTTATTAATTTTGAAAAAGATGGAGCAGTTCTGCCAATTTTACACCTGAATGATTATAAAATTTCTGGGCCTACAATATACAGCAGAATGAGTGATGAAAGTTTATTTAAATATTTTGAAGGCTTAAATTATCAGCCATTTTTGGTTACTCAAAATTATCCAACTTCGCTTATTTCCGCAGGCTCAGATTCCGAAAAAGAAGATGAATGGTTGAGGGATTACCTAGACACTTTGGCTTTGTGTTATGAACAAATTCTGAATTATAAAACTGGAAAAACTTCAAAATTACCTGTTTTATTGTTACGAACTTTAAAGGGTTGGACTGGGCCAAAGTATGCTGGTGGAGCTAAAATTGAAGGTAATAATTTGTCACATGGCATTCCTCTTAAATCGCCAAAAAATAATAAAATAGAACTGGAAATTTTAGAAAATTGGTTGGAATCTTATAAAGTTCAGGAATTAATCAATACCTCTAATAATCAAATTCAATCAGAAATTACCAAGCTTTTGCCCTCTGAGAAAAACAGGTTAGGCCAGTTCCAAGAAGCTCTTACTGTTGCCTGCAAACCATTAAACTTCCCAGATTTTATAGAACTTGAAATCACTACCTTAGTTAGAGGCCAAAATGGAAATCAGCTTGTTCACCTTTCCAAGTTTCTAAAAGAAATTATTTCGGAAAATCCAACCAATTTTAGGGTTTTTTCCCCAGATGAAAGTGAATCCAACCGTTTAGAAGATTTGTTCAACAGTTCCAACCGGGTTTTCAACCTTCCTTTAAAAGAATGGGATGATAATTTAGGTGCTGAAGGGCAAATTATGGAAATGCTTAGCGAGCAAACACTGCAAAGTTGGATGCAAGGTTATGCTATGAATGGAGGGCATGGAATTTTGTTTTCCTACGAGGCTTTCCTAGCTATAATTATAAGCCAAATAGATCAGTACATAAAATATTCCAAACAGTGCCTAGAATTTCCTTGGCGAGGCGAAAGACCAAGTATGAATTACTTTGCAACCAGCACTGCTTGGAGGCAAGATCATAACGGTTTTACTCATCAAAATCCTATTTTAATTAACACTTTACTTTCAAAGCAGGCCAGTTTTGTGAATGTTTATTTTCCTGTAGATGTGAATGTTGGTTTGAATACTTTAGAAACAGCCCTCGGAGCAAACAATACTGTTAATTTAATTGTTGCTGGTAAAACTGAATTACCACAATGGCTTAATACCCAAGAAGCAAAAATCCAGGTTCAGCAAGGAATTATGGAGTGGGAATTTGCAGGAAGTAACAAGACAAGCATAGCCAATAACAAGGCATTAAGCTTGGAAGAAAACAAAACTGATATTATTCTGGCCTCAGCCGGTGATTATCAAACTTTGGAAACCATGGCGGCTATAACTTGGTTAAAAGAAAACGCTCCAGAGCTTAATTTTAAATATGTGAATATTAATCAAGCTACTTGTTTTGGTTTGGGAAATGTTCAATCCAGCCAGCAAGCCGAAGAATTATACTCTAAAACTTTTCCAGCAGATGTTCCAATTTTAATTAATTTCCATGGTTACCCTGAAGCTTTAAAACAGGTTTTATATAATTCAAGCCTAGCCAGCAGAACCACAATTATTGGCTACACCGAGCATGGAACAACCACCACGCCTTTTGATATGCAAGTTTTAAATGGAACATCAAGGTTTCATGTAGCTATAAAAGCCCTGGAATTAGCTTCAAAAACAAATGCGGTTATAGCAGAAAAATCCAGTAAATTAATCGAAACCTTAAACTCCAAACTAATTGAACACAGTAAATACATTGTGGAAAATGGTGAAGATTTACCGGAAGTTTTGAATTGGAAGTGGAATAGCTAGGGCTTGCCTAAAACTTGAGCGTGCTAATATAATGATTACAAATTGAAGTGAATATATTAAACTTAATATTACACATTTTAATAAATTGAAATCTAGTCCGAAAATAATATTCTATGCCCCACTATCTTGCCCTAAACAAAGGTTCATCTTCTTTAAAATTTTGTCTTTATTCCGAAGATTCGCTCAATCCAATTATTTCAGGTAAATTAACCAATTATTCCCCTGAAGAATTTAAGTTTTCTTACCAAATTGGTGACGCAAATAACTCGTCCGTTTTAACCAAACAAGATTATGCCAACGGACCTATATTTATTCTGGAATTTATAAAAAAGCAAGGCTTAGTCAATAATTCACAAGCAATCACAATAATTCATCGTATTGTGCATGGTGGAAATCATTTTTTCACTCCAACAATTTTGAATCCTGAAAACATCTACAAGTTGGAAGAATTAAACTCTATTGCCCCTCTGCATAATCCGCCTGCAATTGCTTTGGTTAAACTTATCCAAAAAGAGTTTCCTGAAATTAAACAAATCGCAGTTTTCGACACAGCTTTTCATCAAACTCTGCCAGAAATTAATCAAATTTACGCCCTGCCAATACAAGCTTATACGAAGTATGGAATAAAAAGATTTGGCTTTCATGGGCTTTCCCATAAATATGTTTCTTCCCTTTACTATCAACTAAAATACTCTAATTCAAACGAAATTACCAATCCTCAAATTAAAATTAAACAGTCTGGAAAGATAGTTACATTGCATATTGGAAGCGGCTCAAGTTTATGTGCAATTGAAAATGGGAAAAGCTATCAAACAAGTATGGGTTTTAGCCCGAATGAAGGTTTGCCAATGGCAACCAGGTCTGCGGAGGTAAACTTAAATGCCTTGAATTATTATAAAGAAAAAGAAAATTTAGAGTGGGAAGAGCTTGGAACAATTTTAAACAAAAAATCTGGGCTTTTAGGAATTTCGAATTATACTGGAAATATGGTATATTTGGTGAAAGATTACTCTACCAACCCCTCAGCCAAACTTGCAGTAGATTATTTGGCTGAAAGAATTGTGGAAAAATTGGGATCGTTTATCTCTGTGTTAAATGGTGTCGAAGCAATAATTTTTACTGGGGCAGTAGGGGAAGGTTCCCATTTAGTAAGGCAGAAAATTTGTGATAAATTTGCATATTTAGGTCTTTTTCTAGATAAAAATTTAAATATCAAATCGGACGAGCCAAATAAAAGTGTTAAAATATCTTCGGAAATATCCTCTGTAAAAGTCTATATAATTCCAACCAATGAAGAATTGCAAATGTTAAATGAGGTTAAAGAATCTTAAAAGCAAATTAAAACTTTACAATCCGATTAAGATTAATCTTGTTTTTTGTTATGCAAATAATTGCCACCAACTTAATGAAAAAATTTGGCTCGAAACTGGCAGTTAAAGATGTTAGTCTTAAAATTATTCCAGGGCAAATACTTGGCTTGCTTGGGCCAAACGGGGCTGGTAAATCCACCACTATCAAAATACTTTCGGGGCAAATTGATGCAGGCAGCGGTAATATTCAAATTGATGATCAAAAATATCAGCAAATTCCAGATAGTTTGCGTTCTAAAATAGGGGTTATGCCTCAGGAAATAATTTTATGGGATAAACTTAGTGTAATGGAAAACCTAAAGTTTACGGCACAAATTCAGGGAATGAGCAAGCAAGACACAGATTTGCAAATACAAAATTTGGTTAACGGTTTGAATTTAGAAAAAGAAATAAATACTTTGGCTGAAAATTTGTCTGGTGGTTACAAACGGCGTTTAAATTTAGCAATTTCCATAATTCACAACCCAAGTCTGGTATTTCTAGACGAACCTTCACCGGGTATTGATCCACAATCTAGAAGGTTTTTATGGGATTTTATCTATCAGCTTAAAAAGCAAAATAAAGCTGTAGTTCTTACCGATCACTATTTAGAAGAGGCCGAAAAGCTTTGTGATTATGTAGTAATTATTGATGAGGGTAAAGTTATTGCCGAAGGTACAGTCTCGGAGTTAAAAATTAAATACGGAACAGGAACTTTGTTGCAAGTTCAATCAGACAATCTAAATTCGGAAAAAATTATTGCCTTAACCACCACATTTCCAGAAGTGAAATTTTCTAACAAAGGCTTTTCCGTTCTAGCTGATGATACAGTGGAAATTTTTGAAAAGCTTATTCCCCAGCTTAAAAATTTAGACATTCATACCAATCAAATGGAACTAAGACAGCCTTCCTTGGAAGATATTTTTCTAATTTTAACCGGTAAAGAAATAAGAGAATAATATGCAAAAAATTATCAGCATCGCCATCAAAAACTTGCTCACAGTTTACAGAGATTTAAAAAGTTGGTCTATTGTCTTTATTCTACCAGTGGCTTTTATTGGCATTTTTGCCTTTGTATTTAACAGAAGTAACGACGATGTAAATTTTAATCTTGGCTATATTAAGTCTGAGTCCAGTTATCAAACAAGTTTTGTAAAAGAGATATCAAATTTAGAAAATAAGAAACAAGTAAAATATTTTAATGTCTCAGAAATTAACTCGATAGAAGAAGGTAAAAGCAAGGTTCAGTCTAAGTCTTTAGATTTAATCATTGAATTTGTTCCAGATAATAAAGTTAAAATGTACACCGATACTTTTAGCACAAAAGGAAATGTTGCAGTTGGAATAATGACTCAATTTACAAACTCTTTCTTTACCCAAACCCAACCAAGGCTTGAAATAATCTCAACTTCCACCGCAAGCAATGAAACCACAGTCTTTACTTATTTAGTGCCAGGTTTAATTGTTTATGGCATTTTAAACTTGCTTCCCCAGGTAATTTATATGGTAACCAGCGAAGTTAGAAACAAAAGTACTTTTAGGTATTTTACCTCTAAAATTAAAGCCTGGCAGATTATTCTTGGTCATTTACTAAGTCAGTCTATTATCGCCTTTATTCAAACCATTATATTAATTATAACCGTGTTAATTTTTGGATATTCTACCACTCCCAACGCTATACTTCTTGCATTGCTCATATCTATCCCCACAAATTTATTTACAGTTGGAATGGGTTTGGTGATTGCCTCAAGTTTTAAAAACGACAATTTGGCAGCCAACATAGGTTCGCTCGTTTCTATAATCCTAGGTTTTCTATCAGGGGCATTCCTTGCTTTCCCTGTTGTAAAATTATTCGGAAATGTTACCTTAACCCAGTTAATTCCAAGCACCTATGCAGCCGAGGCCTTCAGAAAAGTATTACAATACAACAAAGGTTTTGCAGATATAATTCCAGAACTTTCGGTTCTTACAATCTCCTCTATTATTTTAATCGTGATAGGATCCTGGGCCTACAGTAATTTTCAACTTAAGAATTTAGTAGGGTAAATGGGTGGATGGTTTTGACAAAATTTATCTAATTAAATATTATTGGAAAGTATTTCGGACAGTCCGACGCCCTCCCAGAAGTGGGAGACTTATTTTTGGAAATTAAATTTATTTTTGTTGTATAAATTACTAAAAGCTGTGCAAATGTCATCAAAATCTTTATTATCTAAATTGCCTAATTTGTTTTTTAACCTACGGTAATCAATAATTCTAACTTGAGATAAACAAGCTAGCATAGTTACTCCACCGTGTGTAAATTTTATAAATCTGCCATTTTCTTTTATACTGCCATTCGCTTTATATAATTTTGTGGTGGTTGGAATAATTAAAAAAGAATATTGTGATAGTTTTGTGTGAATTATTGCAGGCCTGGTAAATTCAGTACCTTTACCACTAATTTCTCCCCCAACATTTTCACCAAGTCTGCACCAAAAGATGTTACTTTCTTCAACCATTGGTGGTTTATGAGACTGTCTGTCAAGCTTCGGTTTTAAACTAAACCAATCTGCAAAGTTTTTTATAAAATTTTCCATAAATATATTCAAACAAGAATAGCAGATAAAGTATTTTGTAGTCTATCAATTTTTATGTTCATAGATTGGACTAGCTTGATTCATCAATCAATTTTCTCTGCTGAAACTCCGCAGTAGTTTAAAAAGTATGCGACAATTTTTTGACAAAAACCAGCTTCAAAAACTAACTTAATTAGGCAATAAAATGCCAATAAACTTAAAATTTAAAATATATGTCCAGTTCAGATCACAAAAATATTGAAGGTCAAAATGTACCTCAAGTAACTTTTAAAACCCGTGTACGCGATGAAAACGCCGAAGGCCCAAACAAATTTAGTTGGAAAGATTTATCCACTAACGATGTGTTTGCAGGAAAGAAAATTGTATTATTCTCTCTTCCAGGGGCTTTTACACCAACATGTTCTTCCACTCATCTTCCAGGTTATGAAAATAACTACCAAGCTTTCAAAGACCTAGGGGTTGATGAAGTTGTTTGCTTAAGTGTTAACGATGCTTTCGTAATGTTTCAATGGGGTAAGGCACAAGGTGTAAACAATGTATTCTTGCTTCCTGATGGAAACGCAGATTTCACTAAAGGAATGGGAATGCTTGTTAAAAAGAATGACCTAGGTTTTGGCGACAGATCTTGGAGATATTCAATGCTTGTTGAAGATGGAACAATCACAAAAATGTTCATCGAGCCAGGTTTTTCCGACGACTGCCCAACAGATCCATTCGAAATCTCCGACGCAGAAACAATGCTAGAATACTTAAAATCCAACAGTTAATATACTCAATTATTATACGAACGGGCGATGTATATCATCGCCTTTGTTGTTGGTTTAAAAATTCCCCAAGAAACAAAAACAACCCCTTTTGGGGGTTAAAATGTTTTGGCTCCGAAGACAGGACTCGAACCTGTGACCTGGTGATTAACAGTCACTCGCTCTACCAACTGAGCTACTTCGGAATACTTATTATTCTTAGAAAGAATCAGCGTTTTAGTCAAGTTTATTCTTTAAAAGTGCTTATTTTCCAACTTTTAATTCAAATAAATCGAATCTAAAATGCCATCGGTGAAACGGCTTAATTCTGATAAATCTGGATATTTACTGGTTTGGTTATACACTTTTATTAAATAGTAATTATCTGCTGTTAAAGTGGTGTAAACTTCGTTGCTTGGTAATTTAGAATTAGTATATTTGGTGGCTTTAATCTCTTTTGGCAGGTTTATTATGCTTCCTTTCTGAACCCAATCTGGTCCTAAGTTTTTACTAACTGCTGTATTATAATCTTCAATGGTCAACTTATTATCATATTCAGCCACAATAACTTCAATTCCAGTTACTAATTCTTGCCCATCTCTATTAATTCTGGCTACAAACCTTGTTCCGGATGCTATTTTATTTGGTATAAATTCGAAAGGAACGCTTCTTCTATCCAGTTTAAAAGCACTTGGAGGATTACTTTTTAAAAGCAAGCTAAAGCCATCTGCACCAATAATTATGTTTCCACTGTTTTCTTGAACGCCAGCCACACTTTGGTTTTTTAACTGGGCAATCTGTCTATCTGTTACTTGTTTTTGGTACAAAGTAAAAACACCCAAACCAATAATACTAATCAATAAAATACTTATTAATAGCCATAATTGACTGCTAGGTTTGTGAACTTCTGGCTGTAATCGTTGCTGCAATGAAGATTCTTGGTTTTTAAGAAAATCATCAAAGGAAGAGTTCGAGGCTTGAACCGCCTTTTGAAAGTCTAAATCTGGGTTAGCAGAATTTTTATCCATAATTACTAACTAATTAGTTTTCAAGCCAGTTTTGTCAATGTTATAATTCAGATAATCTTCGATTAAATAGAATTTGATTTTAACCAAAGTTCAAACATAAATTACATCTTAGATAAATGCCCTAGTTATGCTAGGGGCTTTTTTTCTTGCCAAATTTTTCTAAAGCAGGGTTAGTTATGGTATGCCATTTCAATACGAAACTAATAAGTTGATGGAGGCCATTTTGTTTAATACTGTAGAGGTTTTGCCTTCTAAAATTGAAGAATTGGAAAAGGAAGTTTCTGTGCTTGTGGAAGAAGCCAATAAGTCTGGGCAGCCAATTAAACATTATATTGGTTATGAAATTTCTGGAATATTACATTTTGGAAACAACACCTACCAAATGCTGAAAGTGGCTAAATTGCAACAAGCTGGGGTGCAGTGCATGGTTTGGCTGGCCGATTATCACACTAAGATTAACAAAAAGTTGGACGGTAAAATGAGCACAATTAATAAGGTTGCCCATATTTACTTTGAACCAGTTATAAGAAAAGCTGTTGATATCTGCGGTGGAAATGGTGCAGATTTACAGGTTTTATATGCCAAAGATGAATATTTCAGAAAAAATGAAAACGATTTAAGTTTTTGGGATTTTGAATTTGAAGCCGAAGAACATTTATCGGTAAACCGCGTGCTACGCTCGTTAAGTATAGCTGGTAAAGAAGCAGGTGATGAAAGCGATTACAAATTAACCCGATACCCGGGCATGCAAGCTGCAGATGTTTTTTGGCACCAAACCCACCTAGTTCAATCGGGGCTGGATCAGCGTAAAATTTATGTTTCTTGTCGTGATATGGCCGAAAAACTTGGTCCTGAATTTCAGCTAAAAATTGGCGAAACTACTGTAAAACCAATCACCATGTTTACGAAACTTTTACTAGGAATGTTGCCTCCACAAACTGCTAACACCGGAAGCACCCAAGAGGCAGTTTCTAAAATGTCTAAATCCCGCCCTGATTCAGCAATTTTCGAACACGATTCAGCCGAAGAAATTACCAGAAAATTAAGAAAAGCCTATTGCCCAATGATTGAAGAAACTGATTCAGACGAGGAAAAAGAGGAAAAAATTAGAACCAATCCGCTTTTAAACTGGTGTGAAAACCTAATCTTCCCAGCCGGAAAAGTTGTTCAAATAAACCGCCCAGAAAAGTTCGGTGGTAATAAAACCTACACAGATTACAATCAAATTCAAATAGATTTCTTCAACGGCCAGCTTCATCCACTAGATCTAAAAACCGGTGTAGCCGAAACCTTAGCCGAATGGTTCGCCCCAATTAAAGAATGGGTAGAGCAAAATCCAGAAGGCTTGGAGATTATTCAGAAGGTTAGGGGGTAGGGACACTCAAAAGTAATTTTAATGACCAACAACAATGGCCGTCCGAGACGGCCGCTACGATGTGCGTTATATAGAGAGTTGAGTTTATTCCTCGCTGTCTGGGCCTGTTATTTTGTTTCTTAGGAAGGCTGGGATTTCTAGTCTTTCTTCGTCGTAAGAATCTTTCTTTGGTTGTGGATTAGGACTTGAGTTTAAATTACCTCTGTTGTTTTCCTCTCTTCCTCCAAACTTTGGTGGTGTGTATGGAAGTTTAACTTCACCTCGGTTTTGTTGCTGTGAACCGCCGTACATTGCTACATCTTCTTTTTCTTTGGTAAAGCCTGTGGCTACAACTGTAATTCTAATTTCGTCTTGTAAATTAGGATCAATAGATGTTCCAAAAATAATCTTAGCTTCAGGATCGGCGTGGTGCTTAATAATATCAGCTGCTTCAGAAACTTCCAACAATGAAAGGTTTTTACCACCTTCAACATTGAATAAAATTCCTCTAGCCCCTTCAATGCTAAGTTCAAGCAATGGTGAATCAATGGCCATTAAAGCGGCGTGTTTGGCTCTGTCTTCTCCGCTTCCACTAGCTCTACCCATTCCCATTAAAGCAGTTCCAGCGTTGCTCATAATAGCACGAACATCGGCGAAATCTACATTAACTTCTCCTGGAAGGTTAATCAAGTTGGAAATTCCTTGCACAGCCTGTCTTAAAATATCATCAGAAATTTTGAAAGCTTCGTACAAACTGGTTCTTTTGTCGATTAGTTGTAAAAGTCTTTGGTTTGGAACTATAATAACTGCATCAGCGTTGGCTTTCAAGCGCTCGATACCCTCTTCAGCTAATTGCCTTCTTTTTGCACCTTCAAAATCGAATGGTTTGGTAACAACGCCAACGGTTAAAATGCCCATTCTTTTGGCTACTTCAGCAACAACTGGGCTGGCTCCTGTTCCTGTTCCTCCTCCCATTCCGGCGGTAATAAATACCATATCGGCTCCGGCTAGGGCTGCTTCAATTTCAGCCATGCTTTCCTCGGCGGCTTGTCTTCCAACTTCAGCACTCATTCCAGCACCTAATCCTCTGGTTACATTTGTTCCTAATTGAACAATTCCATCGGCATGAATAGATTTCAAGGCTTGCAAATCGGTGTTCATGGCCCAAAATTCCACACCTTCCACACCAATTTCAATCATTCTTCTTACCGCGTTTCCTCCACCGCCACCGGTTCCGATGACTTTTATTTTAGCCGCTGGGCTGAATTTCGAGGAAGAAAGATAACTGTCTGTTCTAGAGTTGCTATCTGTCTTCAAACTTTTAGGAAGCATACTGAATTGGGCAGGTCGTAAATATTATCAATGATAAGTTTTTGATAAAGCTAACTGTAATAATTAATTAGCAAAAACTAGCTTCATTTTTATATGCAGTCAGTACTTTTGTCAAGAACTAAGGAAAAAATGTTAAATTGTATGGATTATACGAAGTCAGAACCTGTATCATCTAAAACCCAACTATAAATTAAATCGGCTTAAAACCTTGTAAAATTCAGTTATTCTGTGTTTCAATTCTGAATTTTCTTTGTCTAATCTTAGCTCGTGCTATATTTTGGCGATCAATATCTTGCAGAATTTATCTTGACCTTATAATTTAATTCTAATTTGTTGAAGTTAATATGAATAAGGAAATTATTGCTAAAATGTTCAAAGCTTATGATATGCGGGGTAGGGTTCCAGAATTAACACCAGAGGTTTATTATCTAATGGGTCAGGCTTTGTTTGAGGTGGTTTTATCTCCTGAAAATTTACCCACTGAAATTTCACTTTTCTGCGATGCCAGGTATTCCAGCCCTATTTTCTATAAAGCATTTGCTGCAGGTTATCTATCTAAGGGCGGAAGTATAGTTCCAATGGGGCTTGCCACCACCGAAATGATGTATGCTTCTTGCATTGTTTTTAATCGGCCAGGGGTAACCATCACAGCTTCACATAACCCAAAGGATGATAACGGTTTAAAGATGATCAAAGCCTATCCACAAATTTTAGGCAGAACTGAAGGCTTAGAAGAAATGATGAACTATGTGCTAGATAGAATTGAAACTTTTAAGCTCGACTTAACTAAATTGCCTGAATTACAGGAAAATATTGGTGAAAAAGCAAAAGTAATGTCATTATTGCTGGATAAATACGCTGAAATTGGAAATCTGGATAAATCTGATGAAGCCCTCGGTTCTCAAAGTCGTAAATTAAAAATAGTTGTGGACACTGCCAATGGAATGAGCGGCTATGTTCTGCCTGAAATTGCTAAACTGTATAAAAATGTTGAATTTATTCCTCTTTACTGGGAAATAGACGGAACTTTTCCAAACCACCCAGCCGATCCTTTTAATCCAGCCAACCTCGTCGATTTACAAGCCAAGGTTATTGAAACTAAGGCAGATTTTGGAATAGGTATGGACGGAGATGGTGACAGGGCAGTTTTAGTTGATGAAAATGGGAACTTGGTGAATTCAGAATTTTTTGTGGCCAAATGTGGAACTTTCTTTATCGACCAAGTCCGTTTAAACTCAACACTAAATTTTAATCCTGCTATTGTGTATGTAACTTCATATTCTAGGGCTTTGGCAGATTCGGTTTTGGCGATCAATGGAACTGCAATACCAAGCAAACAAGGCCATGCTTTTGTAAAAGACGAAATGAAAAAGTACAACGCTATTTACGGCGGTGAAGCCAGTGGACATCACTATTTTGGTCAATTTGGTTACATGGATTCAGGCTTACTTGTAATTGGTTTAGTAATAAACATGGTTGTGAACGAAAACCTGAAAGCTTCTGAATTATGTAAATACTATGAAGATAAATATTTTGTATCTGGGGAAAGAAACTTTGAAATGCCAGAAGGAACAGACTTTGGGGTGATTAAATCAATTTTAAAACAGGAATTTGAAGGAGGAATTATCAATGAACTTGACGGGCTAAGTATGTTTTGGCCAGATTGGAAGTTTACAGTGCGTTTTTCGCAAACCTCCACTAAACCAACCTTAAGAATAAATGTGGAAACCAGAGGCCAAAACGTCGTCTCTGTTAAGCTTTTAGAGATTTTGAAAACCCTAGACATAAATAATTAAAATTGTTACAAAACATAATATGAACCAACCAAATACTGTAACTTATAATAAAAAAGATATTGTCTTAGTGCTTTGTCTTATTGGCTTTGTGGGGCTTGCCGGCTTACACAGATTTTACACCGGCCACATTTTCCTGGGTATTCTATATTTAATTACTGGCGGATTCTTTGGAATAGGAACTTTAATCGATTTAATTATAATAATTTCAGGAGATTATTCAGATGTAAATGGAAAGAAAATCTCGTAAAAGAATAAAATATGAATAATAATAACAGCTATATAAAAAAGTCTAAATCAACAACAATTCTACTCTGCCTGATTGGCTTTATCGGTGTTGCAGGTCTTCATAGAATTTACACCGGTCATGTTTTATCCGGTATTATCTTTCTTGTTACAGGAGGTTTACTTGGAATTGGAACAATTTTTGATTTATTAAACTTAATCTTTGATATTTTCGAAGACAAGGCTGGGTATAAATTGGGTTAAATTTCCTCGTATAAATTTTTTTGAATAAAAGCTAATTTGGAATTTAAAAACCGTTTGCAAAAACACGATTTATGTGATTATTTTTAATTAAGGATTAATTTTGTATTTTTAAAAAGAGAGAAACATGAGAAAAGGTGTTCTAACCGCTGGATTCATTGCCTTGGTAGCCTCTGCTATTTCTACTTTGGTTATTTCGTTTGTTAACCCTAGCGACATAACAATTGTTAATTTGTCGTGGCTAACCAGTTTACAGATTATTATTATTGCGACAATGTTTTGTATTAAATAGAGAAAACACTTCAACTTTACCTGGCCACAATTATGTGGTCTTAATTTTTGGGCTAATTATCTATCTTACCCTTAGTTTTTGGTTATTAACTCAGTTTTACTTTGTAAGAAGTTGGATTCTTTTGACCAAAGAAAGATTATCTCTAAAGTTTAATTATGGAAACACAGAATTTTTGGAAAAGTTTTAATGGGCTAATCTGGGCTTTGGCGCCTATGGAAGATGTTACCGACACTGTTTTCAGGCAGGTTATAATGTCTTGTGGTCGTCCATCTGTAATGTTTACTGAATTTACTAACTGTGAAGGAATGCAGTCTGCTGGGCAAAAAGCTGTTATTCATCGGCTTAAATACTCCAAACTAGAACAACCACTTATAGCTCAAGTATGGGGAATTACGCCTGATGATTATTTCAAAACTGCTAAGTTAATTAAGGAAATAGGTTTTGCCGGAATAGATATAAATATGGGTTGCCCTGTTCCTAAAATCATTAAACAAGGAGCATGTTCGGCATTAATTAATAACCAACCCCTAGCTTTTGAAATATTGAAGTCGGTTAGAGAGGCTGTCGGACCTAATTTTCCAGTAAGTGTTAAAACCAGAATTGGTTTTTCTAAAATACAAACAGAAGAGTGGTTTAGTTTTCTTCTCCAACAACCCATCGACGCAATTACAATCCACGCCAGAACAGTGAAAGAACTTTCTGAACCAACTCCCCATTGGGATGAAGTTAAAAAGGTTGTTCAACTAAGATCCAAAATACATCCAGATTTAACAAAAGCTCCTGTTTTGCTTGGGAACGGGAGTGTACTATCGATAAAGGAAGGTAATGAAATAATAAAAGAAACTGGGGTGGATGGAATAATGTTTGGCAGAGGTATTTTTCAAAATCCTTGGTTGTTTAACCCAAATTATGAAATTGTCGATGATAAACTAACTAATGTGGGTATAAGTCAGGAAGTATCCGTTTTGCAGCGTTTAGAATTAATGAAATATCACCTTAAGTTATGGGAAGAAACCTGGGGTGAAAAAAAGCCTGTGGCTGTTCTTAAAAAATATTTTAAAATATATATTCATGGGTTTACTGGGGCAAGCCAAATGCGATCGGAGGTTATGAATTTATCAAACTTAAATGAAATTAATGATTGGCTGAATGGTAAAATGAAAAATTACTTGACATAAAACACCTAAAATAAGCATTATATAACTTACCTGAGATCATACTATGCCTGCTACTTGTGCCATTACCGGAGTTACCTACATGAAAGTTCACAAAAGAAGCAAATCAATGCAGTCTACTATAACCAAAGTACGCGCTAATTTGCAAAGAATTAAGATTGGGAACAAAAGAATTAAAATTTCAACCAGAGCTCTTAGAACTTTGAAGAAGAAAATTGGGTAGTTTCAAACTACATCATGAACAATAAACTACTTGAAAAAGTTGGTTTTATATTTCTTGCTATTATTTTATTTGGCTTTGGCTTTTATATTGGCCAAAAATATAAACCTACCGATTCTAAAACTTCCAATATCGCAAATTCAGATAACAAGAAAACTGACAACAACTCTCCAAATTTACCAGAAACTTTAATTGGTAAAGAAATTCCAGAAATATTTTGGATCAAAACCGGCAGCGAACCAGTCTGCCCAGAAAATTATCCCATTAAGGGTAGGTTAACCGATGGTCAAAAACTATACTATCTTCCTGAAACAAAGTCTGCAAGCAGGGTAAAACCTGATGTTTGTTTTCTTAATGAAGAATACGCCAAAAACAAAGCCGGATTCATAAGAAAGTTCTAAATAAAATTACTAAACAAGTTAATAAATTTCAGCAGGGCTTGACAAAAGAGGTGGCTAGGATAAGCTGAGAATATGGATCTGCAGGCCGCCCTGATATACTTTGGTTTAGAAAAAATTGAAGATGTAACTTTGCCAGAACTAAAGGCAATTTACAGGCGACTAGCCAAAGAAAAACACCCAGATCAGGGTGGGTCTAACACCGAATTTGTAAGTTTAAGAAAGGCTTTTGTTGTTCTAAAAAATGAACGCGAAAAAATATCTCCAAAGGCTGGTGAAGCAGTAATTGTAACTTCAGAACTTGCTGAGCTTAATAAAGATGAATTGCTATCTAAATATCACAAAGATACTGTAAACCTTCAAAATCAACTTCAAGTTTACGAAAAATCTATAGCCGACCAACAGACTATTTTAACTAATTTGCAAGATCAAGTGAAAGATTTGGTTAATGGTTTCAACGCTGAAAAAGCCAATCTCCAGAATTCAGTAAAAACCGATATTGAAAAGTTAGAAAAGCAATTAAACGGAGAAACTTTCTGGCGAAGAATATTTTTTTTCATGCCAAGAATGAGCAGTCAAGAATTTTGGAATCAATACAATCAAAAAATTCAATACTATTCAGAATTAAATAACCAACTAGACACCAACTTCTTCAAACAAATGCTAGGCACCTACGGCGAAGGGCTAAACGGCTTAAAAGAAAAGATAGGAAAGGGGAAGGTATAGTGTTTTAGAAACATAGCATACTGTCACCCTGAATTTATTTCTGGATCTAAGTGAAGAATTAAGTAAAATGTAAATTTCACTTCAAGTTAATCATACATACAGTCCCAATTCTCCCAAAAATACTTGCAAAACTTAAATTTTTATGCTTAAATTTAAATATTATTTAGGCTAGTATACCAATTTTTGAGAAAAATAATGAAAGTGCTGACTACAGTAATCTCTGCTTTTTGTTTTGCTTTTTTTTGCGCTATCTCTAATGTTAACGCACAAGCTTTGCAAATGTGTTTGAAAAATAGCACTGGCACTACAAAGTACTATGCTTATTTTGATAGTACTTCTTCGGTTGAGTCAATCACAATTCCAGGCAACGCAAATGCTGGAGAGTATACTGCAGTACTTTGCGACGACCTTGATTTTTCTGGTGTCACTTTAACTTTAACAGTTAGTTATGGATCAAACGGAAGACAGGTTCTTAAGTATGTTGCCAAGGTTGATGGCAAGGATGCGGGTGAATTCACCTACCCAGAATATTCTACTGAAAAGGGTATGAACACACACCGCAGATATATTTTTTCAACCAAATAAAAATTGGTTGCTTGAATTTATTATAAAAATACAATAATCCCTTGAATTAACTTTGAGGGAGATTTTTTTAATTATTTTACTAAACTTACTTTGCTTTTGGTTCTTTAGCTAAATGTTTACTTTTGAATATCTGTTTTCGTCATATATTCGCTGGTAGTTTCAAGAATAACTTCTCCCTCTTCATTATACCACTGTAGTTTTGAATAATCTTGGAAAACAAAATTATATTTCTTGTATAAACCCTCGGCTTTAGTATTTATATCATCAACCCACAACCCAATTTTAGAAATATTTTCATTTTTAGCTTCGTTTATTGCAAATTCAATTAATTCAGAACCAAATCCCTTTCCAGAAAATTCATTTTTAACCATTAAATCATAAATAAAAAGTTCATTTGATTCTTTATCAATCCTATAAGATACAAATCCGACAATTATGTTTTCTAACTTTGCTAAATAAACAAAGTCTGTTTTGTTAATATTGAATTCAGTTTCGTAATTAGGGTAATTAAAACGCAAACTAGATTCTAAGTTTAAAAGAGTTATTTTTTTAAGCTCAGGTGGTCTAAAATTTACTTCAATCTCTCTCCAATATGCTGCAACCAGGTTTTTAAGAAGTGGAATATCATTTGTGTTTGCTCTTTCTAGTTGAAATTTTTCTGACATAAATTGTATATGAAATTAGAATTTTAAAATCCTCCAATTAAGGAGGAAATATTATATTTTGATGATGTTGGCTTATTTAGATTTTGGTTTTTTAGCTCCGTATTTACTTCTACTTCCCATTCTCTTTTGTACACCAGCGGTATCCAATTTACCTCTAACGATGTGGTATCTTACACCTGGTAAATCTTTTACTCTTCCTCCACGAATTAGCACAACGCTATGTTCTTGCAAGTTGTGACCGATACCAGGAATGTAGGCGATAACTTCCATTTTGTTAGATAATTTTACCTTAGCAACTTTTCTAACAGCAGAGTTTGGCTTTTTAGGTGTAACTGTGTAAACTTTAGTACAAACGCCTCTTTTGAAAGGTGCGGTTCCTTTTACAACTTTGTTGGTGTTGTTGTTCCAAGAAATTGCCATTGCTGGAGACTTGGTTTTGGTGGTTTGTTTAACTCTTGGATTACGAATTAATTGATTGATTGTAGGCATGAAATTTTATATTTAGTTATTAGTTAGAAACAATCATTTGTTCGTTGTTGGTAAAGTTGTGTCCTTCTTTGAAAATGAATAATCTGTTATTAATTCTTAAATCTTGGTGTCTGTTCTTTGGTAACATTCCGTTAATAGCTTTGTAGATAGGTACTGAAGAATCTTTAGCCATTTGTTCAGGGAAAGAAGTAATTTTTAAACTACCAATTCTTCCACTGTGTCTGAAATAGTTTTTCTTTAAAGCTTTTTGACCTGTAAGAACAATTTTATCAGAGTTTATTACAACTACCATTCCGCCCATATCAACATCGGAAGCATAGTCTGCTCGGTTTTTTCCTGTAAGAAAGTTAGCAGCTTTGGTGGCCAATCTTCCCAATGGTTCATTAGCAGCATCTAGAATATACCATTGTCTTTGTAATCCAGTTTTAGTTGGTCTGGTTGTTTTAGTTTTATTTAATAAAGCTTGTGACATAATATTATTTATTTAGCATCGGTTATAATTTGTACAACACTTTTGTCGTGTATTTCAAAGTTTTCGGCAAGTTTAAGTTGTCTTGTGTATCCAGAGTTTCTGGTTTGAAGGTTAGGAACTACTTCTTCAAGCATTTTTCTGCTTACTGGTTCTGAAAAGTACTGTCTTAAATATTTGAAAGCTAATTCTTTGTTATCTCCAGCTTTTTTAACCATAGATACAATTCTGTCGAATTTTGGTCTGAACCATTTAGCCCTGGTTGTGTAGGTAATAATTTGTCCGCTTTGAATTAACCCAGCAGTTAGATCTGTCCAAAGTCTTTTTCTTTCTTCGGTAGTTCTTTTAAATTTCTTGGTACTTTTAAGATGGCGCATAACTATTTAGTTTTTGGTGTTTTAGCTGCAGCTTTTTTAACAGGCTTTTCAGTTTTAGTTTCAGAATCAACAGACTCTACTTTTTTTGCTTTAGCAGTTGGTTTCTTAACTTCAGCTTTAATTACATCCTTTTCAACTTTTGTGCTTTCTGGCTTTTCCATTTTAGCAAAAGTTCCTTCAACTTGTAATTCAGTTAAATAGCTTCTGTGACCGTACTGTCTGTGATAGTTAGATTTAGACTTAAATTTAACAACTCTAATCTTTTCACCTTTTAAATGGCGAAGAACTTTGGCTTTAACAGATTTTAGATCTGTGTCTAAACCGAAAGAGTAGATTAAATCTAGATCGATAACTGAATCAACTTCAGCTTCTAATCTATCTACGAAAAATTTTTGACCAATTTCCAATGTGTATTGTTTTGATCCTGATTGTACAACTAATGACATATATTTCTTGTGAATTAACTTATTTCCAAAATTTTAACTTTGAAGTTTTGTTTGTTTTGTTTGTAATCAACTTCTTGGTTTGCACTCTTTCCGATAATAGATTGAGCAAGAGGAGATTCATTACTTATTTTGTTGTCTAACGCGTCAGCTTCAGATGAACCAACTATGTTTAATAGCAATGTTCTATTGTTTTCCAGGAATAGAATTTTTACAGTACTACCGATTCTAACAATTTTGCTTGTGGCTAAATCTTTTTCTTCAATAATAACATAGTTTCCTAGAATTTCTTCCAGTTCATTTTTTCTTCCCATCAATTTATCATGCTCGTCTTTGGCTGTATCCAATGATGCATTTTCTGAAAGGTCACCTTCTGCAATAGCTTTGTTTATTGCATCTAGAATCTGAGGGATTTTGACTTCGTTAAGAGATTTCAACTCTTTCTCTAAATCTTTTAATCCTTTTTTGCTTAAGTAGTTAGACATCCGCTTTATTCAGCAAAGAAAAAGAAACTAGTCTTGTCAAGATAAATTGAGTGTGCTAAACTGATAGGGCATGACAAAAATTATTACAACGCTAGGTCCATCAAGCCAAACTTCTGACATATTAGATTACTTTAAGAAACATTCAGTTAGTATTGGAAGACTTAACTTTTCACACAATGTTGCAGCTTGGCACATTGATACTGGTTTTTTGGCTAGAAAAGCTGGCTTAGAACTAATGGTAGACCTTGCAGGACCAAAGGTTTTAGTTGGGGATTTAGAAGCCCCAGTAGAGCTACAAACAGGAAGTAAGGTAATTATTTACGAAGAAGAAAAAATTAAAAATGAACAGTTTTGGTTTAAGCAGGAAAGTGCTGCCTTAACTGCATTACCTTGCATGTTCAAAATTCAAAAGTTTGTTAAACCAGGTAAATCAGTGCTTATTGATGATGGTAAAATTAAATTAATTGTAGATGAAGTTTATGAAGATCACATTGTTTGCGATGTTATTTTTGGTGGAAAAGTAAAAACTCATAAGGGAATTAATCTTCCTGGAAGCCATGTTGATATTCCTTTTTTGGTTGATAGAGACATTGATTTGTTAACAGAAGTTCTGCCAATTTTAAAGCCAGAATATGTTGCCCCAAGTTTCGTTCAAGCTTTTAACCAAGTAGATGAATTAAACACTTTTATGAAGAATATTCTTGATAAGGCTGGTGTTAAAGACTATTTCCCAAAAATTGTTATGAAATTGGAAATGGCATCCGCAGTTGAAGATGAATTGTTAGGTCAACTAATTGAAGCCTCCGATATTCTTATGATTGCTAGGGGAGATTTAGCATTGGAAACCCAACCAATCAATATTTCAGTTCCTTTTTACCAAGAAAAAATTAAGCAAATGTGCAATAAGGCCGGCAAACCATTTATTGTAGCTACCCAAATTTTAGAAACCATGATGGATAGTCCAGTTCCGACCAGAGCTGAAGCTAGCGATTTATACCGTGCAGTAGTAATTGATAAAGCAGATTATGTAATGCTTTCTGGGGAAAGCGCTGCTGGTCAGTTTCCAATACAGTGCGTTAATTTAATGCACGACATGATTACCAAGGCCGATTCAATTAAAGAATTAACCAAGGTTGCTTAGTTTTGAATAATAATTCTTAAACTGCTTATGCCTAAAATGAATTTAAAATTAGTAAACAAGCAGGAGATTTCTAGTCAGGTTTTTCTGAATACTTTCTCAACAAAAGGGGAATTTGAGTATGTTCCTGGTCAGTTTTTAAGTTTTAAAGTTGAAGATAAAACCTTTCGTTCATATTCAATTGTCGAGGTCGCCACAAAATCTAGCTATTTTAATTCAGAAGAACTTAATTTAGAAAGCGGAACTAAGTTTATAAGTTTCGTTGTTAATACCAAGCAAGCTGGGCCTGGTTCAAAATTAATGCAAGATTCACCAATTAACACTGAAGTAGAGGCAATAGGGCCAGCAGGGCGTTTTAGGCAGCAAGATACAAATTTAAACAAGATATTTGTTTGCACTGGAACCGGCCTTGCCCCGTTCGTACCAATGATTAAAGAATTATTTGCAAAACACGACTCCACTTCAATTACAATATACTTTGGTGCTAAAACCAATCAAGATGTTTTTGTGGATAAACTTTTTACAGCAGAGGAACTTTTGAAAATTAAACTGATTGTTTGTTTAAGTTCAGAATCAGGGGTTAAAGATACAAGAAGTGGTTTTGTAAATTCTGCTATTTTGGAAGATGTAAAAAACTATACTGAGCCTGAATTTTATCTATGTGGAAATCCGGCGATGGTGGAATCGGTTAAACTTCTTCTGGAAGAAAAAGGTGCTGATAAAATATATTTAGAGAAATACACTCTTTAAAATAATAATCGATTAAAGTTGTATTACCGAAAATGTCTATTGTCGATAGAAAGAATTATGATACATCAATACTTGATACATCGCGAAGACGAATTGATTCTAGGGTGTCTGGATTATATGAATTATAAATTAAAGCGATTAATTGTTCTGTGTTTAATAAGTCAACTTTCAAGTCTAAACCTGCAAAAGTACCGCCAACTTTATCTGCTCTAGACATTAGCAATTTTCTGTTTCTAATGAAATCTTCCTGCTTTTGTTTAATAATACGGGTAGGGTTTAAAGCTCTGAAGAATCTTCCAAATACACCTTCTTTCAAACTTACAGGTTCGTAGCCAACAATAACATAAAATTCTTTATTCATAATGTTAATGGTAGAAAGCATTTCCTTAATATATTCGATATATTCCTGCATTTTAGCCCTTAACAAATCGTTGGTTTGGCTATCTTCAAGCTGCTTTAGTTTTTCAATATATGGGTTTAAATCCAGTTTTCTACTTTGTACTAAAATTTGAATAGGGAATTCAAGAGAATTTAAAACTCCCTGGAAAGTTCCAATGATCATTTCTTTTTCTTCATTGCTTTTTAAGGCAAAGTTAGCCGAGGACACTGCTAAAACAGCCCTCATTTGGCCTTCACGAAGAATAATTGTACTATCTCTAATTTCACTGATTTCAACAAATCCTAGAGTAGAGCTTTTGGTAGATTGAGCGGTTGCCATTCCATATTATTCTAATCTTAAAGTAAGTTTTTGACAAGGCAGATATTGTGAATTAAAATTGAGTCATTATTTAATAATTATTAAGCTATGCCAAACGAAGAACTAAACCAAGTACCAAGTCAGCCAGAATTACAGCCGCAATTACAGCCACAGCCAGCAGATTTAAACCCAAATTACTATGATCCAAACATGGCGGCTCCAACACCTGCTGCCCCTTTAGATTATTCTGGTTTACAAACTCCTGAAGCTCCTTATTCTGCTCCTGCTCAGGGTGCTTACCAAAATTCTTACGCTGATTACACTCAGACAGCACCAGGTTATACTGATCCAGCACAACAAACTTATGGAGATTATACTCAACAACCTGAAACTATTTCATCAAGCGAGGTTTTTGAAGAGAAGAAAAGCGGAAATAAGATGGTACTTTATGGAGCGATTGGCGTTTTAGTGTTGCTTGTAATTGCTGCAGGTGTCTTAATTTATTTAAATTTCTTTGCTGGAGCATCTACTTCAACACCAACACCAACTAATAATACATCTCAAACAAACAACACACCTGCTAAAACAGAGACAAAACCAGCTGCCCCAACTATAAATACTAGTTTAACCGGAGGCCCAAATACACCAGCTACAAAAGCAAGAGTATTCAACGAGTCTAAATCACCTTCTACTTGGTTGAAACAAAAATTCACAGCAGCTGTGATCGATGCTGATTCTAATTGTATTGTGTCCAATGTTTGTGGTGATTCCGCTGATTCTGACAATGATGGTCTGTCTGTTATTGAAGAATATAACTTTCAAACCGATCCGCAAAATGCAGACACAGATAATGACGGTATTTCTGACGGAGATGAAGTATTTGTATATTATTCTGATCCATTAAAAGCTGATTCAGATTCAGATACCTATAAAGATGGTGCTGAAATTGTTGGTTGTTTCGACCCTAATGTTAATGAAACACCTAAAATGAATCAAACTAGATTGGCTGAAATTTCAACACAAATTGGTTTAAGACCACTTAAAGAAAAAACCAAGACTACATTAACAACTGGCGCAGCAACCCCAGCTGATATTGCTTCAAAGGGCGTTGTAAGTGCTGCTTGTGGTCCTGCTGCTTCAACAACTACCACTCCAAATTCCGGAACAACAACTCCAACTCCTAACACAACAGCTCCTGCTCCAACCACTAGCACAAACCCTGCACCTTCTGGTAACTAGGAAATTTGACCAACTTAGCGAAAATTAGTTTTGTGACAAGGTGATTATAATATTTGGATTAGGTAATCCAGGTTTGGAATACAAGAACACTAAACACAATTTAGGCTGGCTTATATTAGATAAATTAGCTGATGAATTGGGTCTTTCCTGGCAAAATTCACAGTCTGGAATGATGATAAAATACAATGCTGAAGTTGTTTTGTTTAAATCTTCTGGATATATGAATAATTCTGGAAAAGATTTGCAAAAGTTAATTTCGTATTATAAAATTCCTGCAGAAAACCTGGAATTATTAGTTATTCAAGACGATAGTGACCAAAACATCGGGCAGGCTAAGTTAGTAAATAACGGAGGTTCGGCTGGGCACCGAGGCATTTTGGATATACATAAATTTTTAGTTTCTCTAAACATCGAATTAACTCAGCTTTGGAGGTTAAAAATTGGGATCAGACCAATCGGCAATAAGCTAAAAAGTGAAACCTTTGTGCTAACTAACATCGATTCAACAGAAAATGTACAAATTACTGAGTTTACTAAATTATTAAAAGAAGGCTTGCAAAAAAATAATTTATCTAACTTGGTTGAATTACAACAAATAATTAATTCAAAATATGTACTTAAACCAGCTAATTCAACTGAATCAAAGTAATAGGAAAATTGCCATAATTGGCTTTGGTAAAGAGAATCAACAGTTTTTAGAATGGCTTTTAAATGTAGTGCAGTTTAATCCAAGTAAAATTATTTTAGCAGACAAAAATTCGGACATAGCACTTGATGGTAATTTGATTTCCAAATTGGACAAGTCTAATTTCTATTTTGGAGATTCTTACTTAGATTGCTTACTGGATAGTCAGTTAGACTGGGTATTTAAAGCTCCCGGAATTCATAGTTTGAAACGAGAATTTCAGGAATTTAGAAAAAACAAAGGAGACTTTGCAGTTACATCTGGGATGATATTCTTCCTTGAAAAGTTTAAAGATAAAATTATTGGAATTACAGGCACAAAAGGGAAAAGCACAACTTCAAGTTTAACAGCATTTTTAATTAAAAATATTTTGAATCAAAATGTGGAATATTGTGGTAACACAACAGGAATTTCTCCATATTCATTTTGGCAAGATTTAGATTATACTGCCAAGCCAGATGATTATTGGGTTATTGAACTTTCTTCATTCCAACTTCAAGATATTGGTTTTGCTAAATTATCCCCAGCAAGATCGATAATCACCAATTATCACATTGATCATCAAGATCAACACAATAATGTGCCTGAATATTGGCTGGCAAAGGATCAGATTTTTCTTCATGGGGAAAATTATTTAGTGGCTAATCATCAAATTGTTGGTAAAAGTAAGTTAAAAAATGATAATATTTTACTATTTTCTGAAGAAAATGCAAGGCGAGTTACAAGTAAATTAAATTTTCATCTTCCTGGGGAACATAATCTAATGAATTTAGCCGAAGCCTTGGCGATTGTGGCTAATATCCAGAACAAAGATAACAACTCGGTCGATAAGGTTTTAAATTGGGTTGAGAACAATCAATCTGAAATACTCCAGAATTTATCTAATTTTCAGGGTTTACCCCATAGGTTCGAGTTAATTAGACAAGATAAGTTAAAAATTAAAATTAGAAACCTAGATAAAACCTTGAATTTAGTTTGGATAGACGATGGTTATGCAACCGAATCTGATGCAGTAGTGGCGGCAATTAAATCTGTGCCTTCAACTTTTGGTCATTTTTTGTGGCTTTGGCTGGCTGGTGTTGATAAAGGTTCGGGTTTGAAGGCTTTGGTAGATGCAATACTTGAAAAGCAAATTCATTCTGAATTATACAGTGTAGAATATTGTGGAAGTGTAGGCAAAAGAACACTTTCCGAACTTTATGAAACTGTAGGAACTAAGCAAGATTTCCCATTGGTAAAATTGAAAGATACGGTAGAATCTGAATTAAAAAGCTTGGCTTTTGTGGCTGAAAAATTTTCAAAATGGATAGAGAATTATTTATTTGAACTAGAACAAAGTGATCAAAATGATGTTTTAGACGAATTGCTTAGCTTAAATGAATTATCTTTGCATATTGTTCTTTCTCCTTCCGGCTCATCTTTTGATGAATTTAAAAATGCTGGGCACAGAGCAGACTGGTGGGTAGAGTTAGTTAAGAATTTAGCCTAAAATTGCGATCAAATTATATTAATAGCTCGACACAATTTTAAGGTGCAATCTGAACACCGCTTCCGCTTGGAATTCCTGGATTAGTAGTTGTATTTATTCTGTTAGAGCCAGGTTGAACGCCGCCAGCGCCTGTTAAATTAATTTGCCCAATCATCACCAAAAAGAAGAAAATAGCTAGAACAACACCAACCCATCTATAGGCTATAGTTCCCATGCCTGGGCCTAATTTTCGTTCAGCCCAACTGAAGTACCAAATTTGGTGATTAATATGATAGGCATATATTGTAACCCATACTCCAAAAGCTACACCCATTCCACCTAAAGCAAAGTTAAACCAAGTAAAGTACATTTATAGAATTTGTTTAATTTTAGGCCAAGGAAAATTTCTTGACAAGAGGCTAGGGGTGAGGTTTCATAAAGTAAATATTTTTATGGATATAATAGTTCAAATTCTCAGTTTAGTGTTTTGGTTTGTGGTAATTTTATTGCCGTTGGTGGCAATTCACGAATTTGGTCACTTAATAATTGCCAGATTGAATGGTATTAAAGTTGTAGAATACGGTATTGGCATTCCACCAAGAATTTGGCATAAAAAATGGAAAGGGATAGTTTGGTCTGTAAACTGGGTATTACTAGGGGGTTTTGCCAGAATTTACGGAGATCACGATGCTATCGATGAAGCCAAAGAAACTTTTAAAACAAATCCTGAAGAAGCTAGAAAGCAGTATGTTAAAGATAGATTTCAGGAAATTATCGCCAACCAGGAATTAGAATTTTTCCTTCAAGATAATAATCTAGAATACGATGAAAATTGGCAGACTTTCGAAAAGTCTCAGTCTAGTAAGAAAGAAATGGATAAAGTTGAGGATAACAAGGAGAGATTCGAAAAAATGCTTAAGCAATTAGAAACTTTAATTGATTGGGAATTTGATACAAAACTTGAATCTAAAGAAGCTTTTATGAACAAGGCTTGGTGGCAACAAACTTTGGTTTTGCTTGGCGGAGTTTCGTTTAACCTGCTTACTGCTTTTATTCTATTTTTCTTGTTGTTCGGGGTTATTTCTACACCGCCTTCCACAGTTTTGCCAGATAAAATTAAGGAAATTGAACAAAACGCTACAATTACTTCGAAGTCTGAAAATGTAACAATTTTCCGTTTGCAAAAGGACGGCCCTGCTTACAAAGCTGGAATTCGCCCAGGAGATGAATTGATTAGTTTTGGTGGCAATAGTTTAAGCAATCTAAAATCTTTCGATGAATTTAGAAATATGGTGCAGTCTAAAAAAGATGCTCCAGTAGAAGTTGTGTATCGCTCTAAAGCCACTGGCGAGACAAAAACTGAAAAAGTTGAATTAGCCAACTCTGAAGGTCAAGCAAGATTTGGTGTGCAAAGCGATGGTTTTGGATATGTTGTTCAGTTTAAAGTTAACAATGTGTTTAGCGCTGCAGGAATGGCATTTGATAGCACAAAAAATCTATTCGTTCTAAACTTCAAAGTTCTTGGCGATGTTTTTGTGGCCTTGTTGCCTAATACCGCAGACAGATCAGCTTTGGAATATGTTGGTGGTCCTGTTGCGATTAGTTCGGTTAGTTCGCAGATATTTAATTTACAAGGTTTTGGTGGTATTCTAAATATTATGGCAGTCATATCTGTAGCATTGGCAGCTTTCAATCTTTTGCCCCTTCCAGCTCTAGACGGTGGTAGATGGGTAATTATTACCTTAAATCAAATATTAGGAAAAAGGAACAAGCAATTGGAAGGTGTTGTAATCAGCTTTACTTTCTTATTTTTATTAGGATTAGGGGTTTTAATAGCCTTCAGAGATGTTGGTAACTTAGTTTCTGGGAAAGGTTTTTAGGTTAATCTCTAAAGATTGACTTTAATGCATTATATTGCTTCATTTAATCTATGTTAAATGCTGAAAAAGTTATTGAAATTAATAATTTTATAGACAGAGTTCATACGCCGATTATTTGGGCTTTCCCAGTTACTTTGGGTATTTTTGTTTCCTTAGAATTATTTTTACCTAAGAAACAAAGCTTTGAAAATGAATTCGATCAATTTTTTAGCTGGTTAAAATTTTATTTAGTAATTTTTGCTGGGCTTGTATTATCCTCCCAAGGTTTTAGCGGTGGTTGTGTTATCCAAATTCCTCAAAACCTTTTAGCTCAACAATATCTTGGAAGAGATTGGCATCCATACGGAATTGTGTTTAGAGAGAATATTAATCAGGAATATCTTTGGTTATTAAGGCTTTTTTATTTCATCGGGGGGCTTAGCTCGGTATTTATAGTATTTAAGTACTGGGAAGAAAGAATTAAAACACCAATATCCAGTCTAAACCCTTTGCCCAAAACCAAACAATAATATATACTACTAAACATAAGCAGAAATTGTATCTTCTGTCTGAAAATTAAAATTTAAATCGTACCCCTGGTAAGTAAACTGGTGCAGGTTGAACTTGTTTCAACCGACATGTTTGCCCAAAGGGGTGAAACCGCAAGGTTTCGGGGTAGTAGCCACGATCCCCTGATCACCAAAAGGCAACAAGGCAAAGGCCAAAATCCACAAAACAAAAACAAATATGTCTAACAAAGACCAAAATAGTTCAAAAAACAATTCAAAATTAAAAACTGAGAATGTAAAATTAGAGAAATCTAATAATCCAAAATTAAAATCTTTTCTACAATCCAAACAAGGACAATATTCTTTAATCTCTGTTCTGGTTCTTGGAGTTTTATTAGTTTCAGGATTATTTACTTACAATCTTTTAAAACAAGATGACACAGCTCAGGCAGCTAATACTGTAGCTACAGCTTTTAATCCTTCAGATTGTGTAACCTACACAGCCAATGGTGGAACAACAGCATCTGGTGTATGTTTTGTTAAACTATATGAAAAAAGTGGAGTATTATATAAAAGTTTAGACATAGCCCCAGGAGAAGCAGTTAATGTAAGAAACTATTACAATAATACAACAACAGCCAGTGTAACAGCAGCAAATATTACAGACAGCATGCCAGCCAACTTTACCAGAGTTGGAAATGTAACAAATAACTATGTAGATGCAGCACCTGTTACTTTAAACAATAATGTATTTACAGGACAGAACCTTGCAGTAGCCCCTGGTGCTGGTTATTTTGGTTATGCTGGAGATAATACAGTATCGAGTAGTAATTTGGAATTGGGTAGGTTTAAGTATTTAGCAGTAAACCAATGCGACATCAATAAAGATGTACCTTTTCTTGGCGAAGAAAGTTCTGCCATTATTCCAGGCTGGGTAGTAACACAAACAAATACACAATTTACCAATAGCGGAAGTATTACTGGTAATTGCACTCCATCAGCTTTAAGAACTTTAATATCTCAACAAGTGCATATGTTAGAAATAACTGGTAAGAGATATTTTAATGTAGACTCTTGTGTTGTACTATCTTCAGATTCCACCGACGAAGTAACTTCAATATTACCAGGCTGGAACTTAGCCACTTCTGCTACACAGTTTTCTAATAATCCAACAGTATCAACTGGATGTTCTGCCCAATCTGGTGACACACTTTTTAGCGGAACTGTAACTAATCTAGATATTCTTGGAAACAGATACTTAGCTATAAATTCATGTACAGTACAGACATCTACTAGCTCTGGTGATGAAGATGTTTCCATTGTTCCAGGTTGGAATATTGCAACTACTTCAACTCAATTTACAAATAATACTACCACAGCTACTGGTTGTAGCCCACAGTCTGGCGATACTTTAAATGATGCAGGTCAGGTTCTCACTCTTTCAAGCTTAGACACCACCAGAGGCCACGGCTACATCGGCTATACCATGCAAGCTCCAACCACTGGTCTTACTAACGGTCAAACAGTAGGAACAACAGGAACCCTAAATGCAGGTGGTGCTAAAACTTCAGGAGTATTAGCAGATTTAACAATAACCAATGTTCCAACCCCAAACATTTCCTATACTAAACTTTATTCTGTAGATGGAGGAACAACCTGGTCACCTACAGTTTCAGCTAACCCTGGTCAAAGTGTTTTAGTAAGATTATGGAATGAAAACACAGGAGGACTATCAGCTACAGAAGCAAATATTAAAGACAGCCTTCCAGCAACTTTTACCTATGTACCAGGATCAACAAAAAACTGTTTAAACCCATCTACAACAAACCCAACAACACCAGATAATACAGAACTAGTTTGTGATACAGGAACAGCTACTAACAAAGATACTTTATTCACTACACTTACAAATGCCAGTGGAGTTTCTCCAAGTGCAGGTTTGTATGACGGAGTAGGAACTTCTGTTGCTAATGGTGGAACTGCTTTTAATGCAGTTGCTGGGGTTAAGGATATAGGGAGAGTAAAGTATTTATTGGAAAGAGGGTGTTGGGAAAATACTACGCAAATAAGGCATCATATTATTTTAGGTGGAACAATTACGCCTCAGGTTGGACAATATGGAAGTTCAAATGACCCTTCAGGGTGTGCAGACGCCTTTGGTGGTAGCTATGGAACACAAGCAGATGTAAAAAGAGAATACACAATTCCAGTTACTACTGCTAGATACCAAGCTCAAAGAGGGTGTTATGCAAACTCACCTAGTTTAAGGTTGTACTTTTCTTATGCTTTTGTTAACATTCCTCAGGTTGGACAATATGGAAGTTCAAATGACCCAGCAGGTTGCGTAGATGCCTTTGGTGGAACCTACGGAACACAAGCAGATGTACGAAGAGAAATCACACTGGACAAACTAGCTGGGAGATACCTACTACAAAGAGGTTGCTGGGAAAACACAGTTCAATTAAGGCTTTACTACTCAGTGGGATATGTAAGTACTCCAATTTCAGGTTTTGGCAGTTCAAATGACCCAGCAGGTTGCGTAGATGCATTTGGTGGAACTTATGGAACACAAGCAGATGTAAAAAGAGAATATACTTTAGACACCTTAGACGCCACCCGTTCAAAATCCTTCATAGAATACGAAATGATAATCCCAGCAGGTACAGCGTCAGGAAACTATGGAACACAATCTAGTATTAGATCTACAGCTACAGTGCCAGAATTTACATCAGTAAACAGTGGAGCTAATGGAAGTGGAATTACAGTAACAGGAGACCCAGCTTTCTCTGTTAAAAAACTTCTTGCTCTTCCAACTTCAGGAACAGGATCAAGTGCAGTATGTCCAACAAGTACATCAAGTTACTCAACCTCACTTTCTAACACAGCCCCAGGTGCTACCATTTGTGTAAGACTTGCTTACCAGAATAAAACTAGTGGAGCTGTAGCAAACGCTGCTATTACAGATACACTTTCAAGTGGATTCACATATATTAACAATTCAACATCTAACTGTTTAACCCCAGCTA
>Ga0315902_10000849_pt1 | contig 50756 bp, 55 predicted proteins | sample LakEriMetagenome_9_FD_203523 | JGI IMG/M metagenome (GOLD analysis project Ga0315902, IMG submission 203523) | Freshwater fungal communities from buoy surface, Lake Erie, Ohio, United States - Buoy 12 MA117 | ecosystem: Environmental > Aquatic > Freshwater > Lake > Lake biofilm | place: USA... | reverse complement strand
GTTGCCATTTAGCTTTTTTCCTTTGGTTATGTTGGACGCTAGTAAATTTAACAAGCGCCGGTCTTTCTTCTTATACAGCTAGACCCAATCAACAAACCGTAGAGCGGGTACTGCCAAGCGTCGGACTGCCTAAAGTCTAACCTGCTATTGGCGAATTGCGAAAAGAGATGTATAAATCTCTTACTGCAATTGAGGCACTGGTGGGCTGGGGAAGGTCACATCGAGTGATCCCAAAGGCAGGTACTAGTGAGTAAATCTCTTCTTTACGCTGGGCGCATACTTATTTATTCAACCCCGGCAGCTCTGACTCAACATATTGAGTGGGCGATCAGTCAAAAGCTTGGTCAAGTTGTTGATCTAACTTGGATCAATCAACCCCTAAATCCATCCAGCCTGGCAATGGAGTTTGAGTATAAACATCAACACCCAGTTGCTGATCAAATTGCTAACGCTCTTAAGGGCTGGCACTACATTAGATTTGAAATAAGCCAATCAAATAAAAATACTGGTGACATTGTTTTATATCGGGCAACTCCTGATTTAGGTTTGCATCAAGCATCTCTTGCCTCAAATGGTGATGTAGTAATAAATGAAAATCAGGTAAATACCATCTTAAAAAACTCTATGACTCATGATCGTTTAATAAATAACCTTGAGAGTGCACTGGGTAATCAATGGGAGGCAGAGCTTGAGCCTTACCGGATTGCGCTCGCAAGTGGGATGAAAGAAATTGTAAGTAAAAGTGGGTAAGATAAAGGTATGAACTTTGAAGCCAGTGATCGAATTAAATTTGCAGCAAGTATTTTAGCTGCAGCAATTTTATCCTCTGGCTTAACTCTTGGTCTTTATCAGGTCGGCTCAGGTCTTGCTGCCAGATCTGGAAATGCAATTACCGTAACTGGCACCGCCTCTGAAAATGCAACTGCAGATAATGCAGTTTGGAGTTTAAATCTAAATGAATCTCAAACAACCCTTGCCTCATCTGTTAAAAAGATTGATGCCTCCGCTGATGCTCTAAAGAAGTACTTATTAACTGGTGGAATCAGCGCTGATCAGATTGAGCTTGGTCCAATTAACAGTAATGCGGTGATGGAGTATATAAATGGAAATCCAACGGGCCGAATACTTTCCTATCAGGCTTATCGCACCGTAACAGTTAGAACTAAAGATGTTGATTTGGTATCAAAGCTAAGTAATAACATCGGCACCCTCCTTGCTACAGGAGTAAATGTTGGCAACTACGGACCTTCTTATTACCTTTCAACCTTAGATTCAATGCGCGCTAAGTTATTGGCAGCTGCTATGAAGGATGCGCAATCTCGAGCTAAGGCGATTACTGAAGCTGTCGGGGGTGAGGTCGGCGGACTTCTATCAGTTTCAAGTGGACCTACCCAGGTAACAACTAAGAACTCCTTAGATCGTGCTGCCGGGGGCGTTTATGATGTTTCAACAATTGAAAAGACGGTCAACGTCACACTATCTGCCAGTTTTAAAACAAACTAAAGCAACAAAAAGATTGGTAAAAGATATTACCTTCCAGTAGCATCCCAGTATGAAAATCGCTATCTGCATCAAGCAAGTTCCAGACTCTTGGGCTGAGAAAAAGATGGCTGGCGGAGTTTTAGATCGCGCCGGCGTTGATGCGGTATTAAATGATTTAGATGAGTATGCCGTTGAAGAGGCGCTACGAATTGTTGAAGCAAACTCACCAACTAAAGAGGCTGGTGAAGGCAGTGGTCACACAATCACCTTAATTTCAATGGGACCAGAGCGTGCATCTGAGGCAATTAGAAAAGCACTTTCAATGGGCGCAGATGATGCAATCTTGGTAAGTGATCCCTCCCTTGCCGGCTCTGATGCTCTTGCTACCTCACTTGTTTTAGCTGAGGTAATTAAAAAGGGTAATTACGATTTAGTTTTGTGTGGCACAGAAAGTACTGATGCCAGAATGAGTGTAATTCCGGCAATGATTTCCCAACGCCTTTCTTGGGCGCAATTAACATTTGCTGGCAAGGTTTCGGTTGATCCAGCTGCAAGTACTGTTGAAATTGAGCGAATTACCGAGTTTGGTAATCAAGTAATGAGTGCAAAGTTTCCAGTAGTACTTTCAGTAATTGAAAAGATTAATGAGCCGCGTTATCCATCATTTAAAGGAATTATGGCTGCTAAGAAAAAGCCAATCACCACAATGAGTTTGGCAGATACGGGCATTGCAGCTGCAAATGTTGGCGCATCTGCTGCATGGAGTGCGGTTAAGGATGCACTACCAAGACCGGCAAGAGGAGCTGGTGTGAAGTTAACTGATGAGGGCAATGGCGGAGAAAAGCTAGTTGAGTTCTTAGTAGAGAAGAGATTGGCATGAGCAACGTCCTATTTTTAGTAGATCACACCGCTGGAAAGATCAGCAAGGCAAGTGGTGAGCTTGCTACCTATGCAAAATCAATTGGTGAATCTGTTGCGGTAATTTTTGCAGATAACGCCGATGCGATCGCTTCACAACTAAACACATTTCCAGTCGATAAAATCATTACAGTTTCAGGTGAGTGGGATAAATATGGCGCACCTGCAATTGCAGAGGGCTTGTCACAATTAATCGCTGCTAAAAGCCCAGCCGCAGTTTTAATCACCTCAACTGCAACTGGCAAAGAGATTGCAGCCAGAGTCTCGGTAATTACTGGCAGTGGAATCATTACCGATGCAGTAAGTGTTGATAAGGATTTAATTACAACTCAATCAGTTTTTGGTGGCTCAACAACAGTTCATTCAACTGTGACAAAGGGTGTGCCAGTAATAACTGTTAGAGCCAATTCAATTGAGGCAACAATTACTACCTCATCTGCTCCAACTGAAAGCTTTGCTGCCACAATCTCTGATGCTGCAAAGTTGGCACCAATTTCATCTGCAACACCAGTAGTTAAAGGTGGCAGACCAGATTTAACTGAAGCATCCATTGTTGTATCTGGTGGACGTGGCACAAATGGAGATTTCAAACCAGTTGAGGCATTAGCTGATGCCTTAGGTGCTGCAGTTGGTGCATCTCGTGCTGCAACAGATGCAGGCTGGTATCCACACTCAAATCAAGTGGGTCAAACTGGAAAAACAGTTTCACCACAACTTTATGTTGCCGCTGGAATCTCAGGTGCGATTCAACACCGCGCTGGTATGCAAACAAGTAAAACAATTGTGGCGATCAATAAGGATCCTGAAGCCCCAATCCTTGAAATCGCAGATTTTGCAGTTGTTGGCGATTTATTTAACGTTTTACCTCAAGCCACCGCACAAATTATTGCTCGCAAGGGGTAATTACTTGGCTATCGGTGCCAACCTTTAGACTTAGCAAGTGCCAATCTACTTTGATCATGCTGCAACTACTCCAATCTCAGAGGTAGCGATCTCGGCTTTAAACAATCAAATCAAAAAATTAGGAAATGCCTCATCCTTGCATTCAGCAGGACGAAGTGTTCGAAAAGATTTAGAAAGTGCACGGGAGGAGATTGCAAAGGCAATTGATTGCGCGCCCAGTGAGGTTATCTTTACCGCAACCGGCACTGAGGCAAATAACTTGGCAATTAAGGGCTTGTATTGGAAAGCAGCCAAATCAAATCGAAATGTAATTATCACCTCAACCTTTGAGCATCATGCAGTGATGGATCCAATCGCATGGCTTGGCGAACATGAAAATGCTGAGGTAGTTAGCATCAATGTTGATCGAAATGGATTTATATTGATCGATGAGTTGGCGCAGGCTTTAAAAGAACATCAGGGCAAAGTGGCATTTATTTCAATTATGCATTCAAATAATGAGGTCGGCACAATTCAAGATATCCCCAAAATTGTAAAGATTGCTGGTGATATTCCAGTTCACGCTGATTGTGTGCAAAGCTTTGGCAAGGTTGAGTTATCGTTTAAAGATTTAGGGTTAACCGCTGCAACAATTAGTGCTCATAAAGTTGGTGGCCCACTTGGCGTTGCTGCCTTAATTCTTAAACGCGGGCTTGATATTGAACCAATTTTGCATGGGGGCGGACAGGAGCGAGATATAAGAAGTGGCACATTTAATGCGCCAAGTATTGTCTCCTTTGCAGCTGCAGCAAAAGAAAGTGTGGCGGCAATTGCAGATCGAGATAAAAAGGTGAGAGCGTTAAAGAGTGAGTTAATTCAAACAGTTAAGAAAAATGTTTCAGATGCTTGGGTAAATGGTGATCAAATAAATTGCCTACCGGGCATTACCTCAATTACCTTTCCAAAAACAGATTCAGAGGGGCTGCTACTTTTGTTAGATAGCGAAGGTATTGCATGCTCAACTGGCTCTGCCTGCAGCGCTGGTGTGCAAAGACCAAGTCATGTCCTGCTTGCGATGGGATTAACAGAGGATGAGACCACCTCTACATTAAGATTTTCGGTAAGTCATTCCAATACACTCACTGAGATTGCAAAACTGGGCTCAGTAATTGCATCAGTGGTAGCAAGATCTAGAGCGGCGTCAGGTAAAAAATGAAGAAACTAAAAGTAATTGCAGCAATGAGTGGTGGCGTTGATTCAGCAGTTGCCGCTGCCCGCGCAGTCGATGCTGGCTATGAAGTAGTTGGCGTCCACCTTGCCCTATCTAGTAATCCACAAAAGTATCGATCTGGTGCTCGTGGTTGCTGCACAATTGAAGATTCCCACGATGCCAGGCGAGCAGCTGATGTAATTGGAATCCCTTTTTATATTTGGGATATGGCAGAGGAGTTTCATAAAGGCGTGGTTGAAAACTTTTTATCTGAGTATCAATCAGGGCGGACTCCAAATCCATGTTTGCGCTGCAATGAAAAGATTAAATTTGAAGCGGTACTAGATCGAGCAAAAGCACTTGGATTTGATGGTGTAGTAACAGGACATTACGCAATTACAAAAGATGGTCCAGATGGAAAAACCTTGCACCGAGCAGCAGATTTTGAGAAGGATCAATCATATGTATTAGCTGTTCTTAGAACTGATCAAATTGAGGGTGCAATATTTCCATTGGGTGATACGGTGAAAACTGATACTCGCAAAGAGGCAAAAGAGCGCGGCTTATTTGTAGCAAATAAACCAGATAGCCATGACATTTGCTTTGTGCCATCAGGTGATAACGCAGGTTGGTTACGAGAGCGATTAGGTTCTGAAACCGGAGATATTGTTGATGAGGCAGGTAAAAAACTAGGTGAACACAAAGGTGCTTACACATACACAATCGGTCAAAGACGCGGTCTTGCCTTAACTGTGCCAGATCCAACTGGTGAGCCAAGATATGTTTTAAAGATAGAGCCAAAGAGCAACACTGTTGTGGTTGGAACTCATGAGGCGTTAGCTGTAAACACAATTGTTGCAACACCTCCAACTTGGTGTGGACCGGCTCCTGAGTTAAATAAAGTATTAAGAGGCTTTGCCCAGGTTAGAGCACATGGCTTACCACTTGCTTGTGAGTATAAATTTGATGGCACTAATCTGATTGCCAATCTAGATGAGCCAGTATTTGGTTTAGCAACCGGTCAAGCATTGGTTATCTACGATAATGATCGAGTAGTTGGCTCTGGAACGATCTGCGAAACGATTTAAAATGAGCGCTGAAATCCGGCATCAAATTCAAGAACTCTGTGAAGAGATCGGTGATCATCAATTTAAATACTATGTTTTAGATGCGCCAACAATCTCAGATGCCGCTTTTGATAAGTTGTGGAATCAGCTCTTAGATCTTGAGAAAAAGTTTCCGCAATACAAGCTAGAGAGCTCACCAACTTTGCAAGTAGGTGGTGGTTTTTCAACCTCATTTACTCAACATGACCATATTGAAAAGATGATGAGTCTAGACAATGTTTTTGACTCAGGGGAGTTAGATACTTGGTTTGATCGAATTGAAAAATCAGAGAGTAAAAACACCTGGCTATGTGAGGTTAAGGTCGATGGCTTAGCCATCAACTTACTTTATGAAGAGGGAAGATTAACTAGAGCATTAACCCGAGGAAATGGCACAACTGGTGAGGATGTAACTTTAAATATAAAGACAATCAAATCTGTTCCACTTGAGTTAAAGGGCAAAAATCTTCCATCTCTTCTTGAAGTTCGCGGTGAGGTATTTTTCCCACTGCAATCATTTGATGAATTAAATGATTCATTAGAAGAGGCGGGAAAGCCAAGGTTTGCAAACCCTCGAAATGCTGCAGCGGGTTCATTGCGCCAGAAGGATCCAAAAATTACCGCCTCTCGTCCATTAGATGTTGTTGTGCATGGCATAGGGGCTGCCCAAGGAGTTTCATTTGCTAAACAATCTGATGCTTATGAATTACTGAAAGGTTGGGGGCTTCCAACTAGCAGCAGATTCAAAGTTGTTTCAACAAGGAAAGAAGTATTTGAATTTATCGATCAGTATGAAAAAAACCGACATAATGTTGAGCATGAGATAGATGGTGTTGTAATAAAGGTTAATGAGATAAAGAGCCAAAATCTTCTAGGTTTCACCTCCCGTGCTCCTAAGTGGGCGATTGCTTATAAGTATCCACCGGAGGAGGTAGTAACTAAATTACTTGATATCAAGGTAAGTGTTGGTAGAACTGGACGGGTAACACCATTTGCATTTATGGAGCCAGTAAAGGTTGCCGGATCTACCGTTACCAATGCAACACTTCATAACGCCCAGGAAATTGTTAGAAAAGGGATTTTGATTGGCGACACCGTATTGATCAGAAAAGCCGGTGATGTAATTCCAGAGGTTTTAGCTCCAGTAATTGAAAAGCGTGATGGCAGTGAGAAAGCATTTGTTATGCCAAGTAAGTGCCCAGATTGCGGTAGCAAACTTCGGGCAATGAGTGAAGGTGATGTTGATATTCGCTGCCCAAACTCCCAATCATGTCCTGCTCAAGTAGTTGAACGTCTTTTCTATATTGGCTCTCGCTCTGCATTGGATATTGATGTTTTAGGTTATGAGGCAGCAGCAGCCCTTTTGGCAGATAAGTTGGTAATTGATGAGGGTGATTTATTTGCCCTAACTACTAAAGATTTAGCAAAATCTGAGTTCTTTAGGAAAAAAGATGGCTCACTAAGTGTGATTACAGAAAGATTTGTAGCAGGACTAGAGCTTGCAAAAACGCGGCCACTTTGGCGCATAATCGTTGCGCTATCAATTAGACATGTTGGGCCAACAAGTGCGCAAGCATTAGCAAGTAAATTTGGCTCTCTTCACAATATTCAAAAGGCAACTGCCGATGAGTTGGCAAATATTGATGGGGTTGGTCAAGTAATGGCAGATGCAATTGTTGAGTGGTTTAGCGTTGATTGGCATAAAGAGATTATTAAAAAATGGGATAAGGCCAAGGTTGCTTTAGTGGATGCACCTAAAGAAAAAGTTAAACAGACTTTAACTGGCTTAAGCATTGTTGTTACTGGATCCCTGGTTGATTTCACACGTGATCAGGCAAGTGAGGCGATTGTGGCCAGAGGTGGCAAAGCAACCTCTTCAGTTTCAGCCAAAACTGATTACTTGGTAGCAGGGGAGGCGGCTGGTTCGAAGTTAGATAAAGCACAAGAGCTAGGAATTACCATCCTTGATGAGGCCGGATTTAAATTATTACTTGAGAAGGGGATAAACTAAGCGCATGAGAATGCTTAATGAGAACCTTCGAGAACTTCCAATATCACCTATTGCCTTTGGTTTGGTTACCTTTGGAATCTTATCTTTGCTTCTATATTTAACTTTGCGTATTGACCGGGATTAATTATTGCTGCTGTAACTAAAGAATTTGCCATAGTTGGCGGCACATTTGACCCAATCCATCTTGGCCATCTTCATCTAATTAAAGAGATCTCCAATAAGTTTGAAAAAGTAATTGTCATACCCTCTGGCACTCCATGGTTAAAGGAAAATCCTCCAGTTGCAACAGCTGAACAAAGATTTCAAATGTGTGATTTGGCTATTACCTCGATGGGATTAAGTGAAAAGGTTGAGGTAAGCCCAATTGAGGTCAAACGTGGCGGAAATAGTTATGCCATCGACACAGTTGCAGAGCTAAATGCTATCTATCCAAACACAAACTTCACTTTGGTTTTGGGCTCAGATGTTGCAAAGTATTTAGATAAATGGCATAGATCAAAAGAGCTACTAGAGCAGGTGAAGATTTTGGTTGTAAAGCGGCCTGGATCTAGCCAATCTGAGTATGATGAAATTTCAATTAAAGCTTTAGATATCTCATCAACTATGGTTAGGGCTTCAATTGCAAAACGAGAGAATGTAAGCGCATTGCTACCAGCAAAGGTCGTTACATTTATTAGAGAGTTTGGGTTATATGGCAGTCGGTAATCGCACCTTAGAGCTAACCAAAATTGCAGCAGCAGCCCTTGCCGATAAATTGGGCACTGAAATTGTCGCAATTGATCTATCTGAGCAATTGGTTTTAAATCAGGTTTTCTTACTTGTAACCGGAAACAATGAACCTCAACTTCAATCACTATCTGATGAAGTGCAGCGAAAACTTGCTGAGGCAGGAGAGAAGCCAGCACGCAAAGAGGGAAGCAGTTCTTGGATTTTGCTTGATTACACAGATTTAGTTGTTCATATTCAAAGTGTTGAGTTGCGTAATTACTACATGCTAGATCGACTTTGGAATGATTGCCCAAAAATTGATTTGAATATGGATGTAGTAAAAAGATAATGAGCAATTCAGACTCACCAATTCGCATTGTCCTTTGGCGACATGGCCAAACTGATTGGAATGTTGAAAATAGATTCCAAGGCCATTCAGACATTGCATTAAATAAAGTTGGTGAGTATCAAGTATCAGAGGCGGCAAAGGTATTAGCAGCCTTGCGTCCTGACCGAATAATTTCAAGTGATTTGATTAGAGCGCAGGCAACCGCTGCAGCACTTGCATCATTAACTGATATTAAAGTTGAGATTGATCCAGGTTTAAGAGAAACAAATGGTGGATTGTGGGAGGGAAAGACCGGTCCTGAAAACCGAGCAACCCATGGAGATTTATTTGCTAATTGGTATGAAGGTGGGGATGAACCTGCTGGAGTAATTGGTGAACGTCGAAGTGAGGTTGCAAAAAGAGCGGTTGAGGTAATTGATAGAGAGACTGCTAATTTCACCGGCACAATTGTTTTTGTAACTCACGGTGGAACTGTTAGAAGTATTTTGGGATCAATTCTTAAATTACCAATTTCGCAGTGGGGTGTAATTGGTGGCTTATCAAATGCTTGTTGGTCAATACTTGAATTAACTCAACATCACACTGGATCTCGCTGGTATTTAGCAGAGCACAATGCCGGTTCCTTGCCTGAGCCTGTCTTTGGAGATGATGCGGTTAATTAGATAAGGTTGGCTCTTGCTTCAAATAGCGGGGCTGTAGCGCAGCTGGTAGCGCACTTGCATGGCATGCAAGGGGTCAGGGGTTCGACTCCCCTCAGCTCCACTTATTAATAAATAGTATTACTAGGTAAAGCAAGGGGAGCAATAGTGGCAAAGGTTTTAACTATTCCAGATAATTGGAATGCTTCTCAAATGCCTGATTTAACAGGTAAGCGTTTCTTGATAACTGGTGCAACCTCAGGCATTGGCTTGGCTGCTGCAACAGAGCTTGCTCGTCGAAATGCAAATGTTGTTATTACCGCAAGAAGTGTTGAAAAGGCCCGGGATGCGATTAAGAAAATTGGTCCAGGATTAGTTGATTACATTTTGTTGGATTTAACAGATTTAGAATCTGTAAAGCGGGCTGCAGCAAGGGTTGATCGAGCATTTGATGTAGTGGTCTTAAATGCAGGTGTGATGGCAACTCCTTTTACAAAAACTGTTGATAATTTTGAACTTCAAATGGGCACAAACCATTTAGGTCATTTTGCATTTGCTGGCTTAATTAAGAATCAAATTAAAGATAGATTGGTTGTGGTCTCATCCTTTGCTCATAAAATGGGCAGTTTTGGTGATAACTCACAGGAGACAATTCGAAATCTATGCCTAGGAATTGGTAAGTATCAAAAATGGCAGGTTTATGGCGCATCAAAGCTTGCAAATCTTTTGTTTGTTTCAGAGATTGAGCGGCTAAGAATTGAAAAGAACTGGTCATTTATCCCACTTGCTGTTCACCCAGGGTACTCAGACACAAATTTGCAGGCTGTTGCCTCACAAATGCGTGGTGCTGCAGCTGAGGAAAAAATCACCATGATGATGAATAAGATTTTGGCCCAACCTGCATCCCAAGGTGCCCTGCCTACACTTGCTGCCTGTGTTTATCCAGATTTAATTGGCGCAAGTTTTATTGGACCAAATGGATTTTTACAGATGCGCGGAACGCCAAAATTAACTCGAGCAAAAGCCCTTGCCTATGATCAATTGTTAGCGAAGAATCTATGGCAGGTCAGTGAAGAATTAACTAAGGTAAGTTGGTCATAAGATGCATGAGGCATATGACTTTAAAGCGGTTCAAGATAAGTGGCTGCCAATTTGGGACAAATTACAACCATTTAAATCTGGAAACTCTGATGATAAGCGTGAGAAAAAATATGTTTTAGATATGTTTCCATACCCATCTGGTGACCTTCACATGGGTCATGCTGAGGCTTACGCCTTAGGAGATGTAATTGCTAGATACTGGATTCAAAAAGGATTTAACGTTATGCACCCAATTGGTTGGGATGCATTTGGATTACCAGCAGAAAATGCTGCAATAAAGAGAAATGCAGATCCAAGAGCATGGACCTATGAAAATATCGATGTTCAAAAATCTTCAATGCGCAGATATGCATGTTCATTTGATTGGGATCGAACTCTTCACACCTGTGATCCAGAGTATTACAAATGGAATCAATGGTTATTTCTTAAGATGTTTGAAAAGGGTTTGGCATACCGCAAAGACTCAGCTGTTAACTGGTGTCCTGATTGCCAAACTGTGTTGGCAAATGAGCAGGTTGTAGCTGGGCTTTGCGAGAGGTGTGATAGCGCAGTAACAAAGAAAAAATTAAATCAGTGGTACTTAAAGATCACAGATTATGCAGATCGATTACTAGATGACATGGATCAGTTAGAGGGCAAGTGGCCTGAGAAGGTATTACTGATGCAACGAAATTGGATCGGAAGATCAACCGGTGCTCAGGTTGATTTTGAGGTTGAAGCTTTTGATCAAAAGATCACTGTTTACACAACCAGGCCAGACACTTTATATGGTGCGACATTTATGGTGGTCGCCGCCGACTCAGAGCTTGCAGCAAAGTTAGTTGCAGGCAGTGAGGTTGAAGGTGAGTTTAAGAAGTATGTAGAAAGTGTTAAGGCAGCATCTGATATTGATCGCCTTGCAACAGATCGAGCAAAGACCGGTATCTTTTTAAATCGATATGCAATAAACCCTGTGAACAATGAAAAGATTCCTATCTGGGCATCAGATTATGTATTAGCTGATTATGGAACTGGTGCGATTATGGCAGTTCCTGCCCATGATCAACGAGATTTAGATTTTGCTAAAGCAATGAAGCTTCCGGTAAGAGTGGTAATTGATACTGGCATGGAGGATCCAAATTCATCTGGAATTGCAACTGAAGGTGATGGCAAGGTTGTTAACTCAGGTTCAATTACCGGCTTAGGTAAAGATGAAGCGATTGCAAAGATTATTTCTGAGTTAGAGGGTAAAAAGCTTGGTAAGGCGACAAAGAATTATCGCCTTCGCGATTGGTTGATCTCCCGTCAACGTTTTTGGGGAACACCAATTCCAATTATTCACTGTGATAGTTGTGGTTTAGTTCCAGTCCCAGAATCACAGCTGCCAGTTGAGTTACCAGATGCAAAAGGCTTGGATTTAAAACCAAAAGGAACATCTCCACTGGGAGCTGCAAGTGATTGGGTAAATGTTGCATGCCCTAAGTGCAAGGCGCCTGCTAAAAGAGATGCTGACACGATGGATACATTTGTTGACTCATCCTGGTACTTCCTTCGTTACACATCAGTAAATAACCATGATGTTGCCTTTGATAAAAAAGAGGTTGAGACCTGGATGCCAGTTGATCAATATGTTGGCGGTGTAACACATGCGATCTTGCACCTTTTGTATTCACGCTTTTTCACCAAGGTATTACATGATCTTGGTATGTTAAATTTCACCGAACCATTTACTCGTCTTTTAAATCAAGGAATGGTTTTAATGGATGGCTCAGCCATGAGTAAGAGCCGGGGCAATCTTGTTAAATTATCTGATGAGCTTGATAAGCATGGTGTGGATGCGATTCGAGTATCAATGGTTTTTGCAGCCCCTCCTGAGGATGACATTGATTGGTCAGATGTTTCACCTGCTGGATCGTTAAAGTTTTTAAACCGTGCTTGGCGTATTAGCCAGGATGTAACAAGTAAGCCTGGGGTAGATGTAAAGAGTGGAAATATTGAACTTCGCAAAGTAATCCATAAAGCACTTTCTGATATTGAGTTAGCGGTTGAATCCTTTAGATTCAATGTTGTAATTGCAAGAATTATGGAGTTAGTAAATGCAACAAGAAAAGCTATTGATTCTGGTTGTGGTCCACAAGATCCTGCAGTACGGGAGGCAGCAGAGGCAATTGCAATCTGTCTATCACTAGTTGCCCCATACACCGCAGAAGATATGTGGGAAAAGCTTGGCCATAAGCCCGCAATTGCTAATGCTGGTTGGCCAGCTATCGATAAATCTCTCCTTGGTGTTGATAATGTGATTGCTATCTTGCAGGTCAATGGCAAGATCAAAGATCGCATTGAGGTATCACCAAATATTTCAAAAGAAGAGTTAGAAAAATTAGCCATAGAAAATGCTGAGATAAAGAGTGCTTTAGCCGGAATGAAGGTAAGTAAGGTAGTAACCGTTGCGCCTAAATTGGTAAATTTTGTTGTTTAAATAACAGCATTGTCCATACCAATAAACTCTAATTTAAGTTAGCCTTTACTTATGAGAATTTTTGTTGCAGCCCTACTTTTGGTTATTGGTGCACCCTCTGCATTTTCTGCAGATACTGGTGGTTCAGCACCAGTTGCTCCTGCGCCAACTACAAAGAGCCCAACTCCTACGCCAGTTTCAACGCCTACCCCAACTGAAACAGTTGTTACAAAAAGTTTAAGTTCAGAGCTGACTGCAATCCGGGCTTTGATTACCGGTAAGAATTATTCGGCAGCCTTAACCGCTTTAAAATCTGCAGATAAAAGCTATCCAAATAATGCTGATATAAATAATTTGTTGGGTTATAGCGCTAGGAATTTAAAGCAATACAAAGCAGCTGCTACCTACTACACAAAAGCATTAAAGATAAATCCAAGCCACCTGGGTGCGCTTGAGTATCAAGGTGAATTATTCATGCTAACTAAGAAAACAAGTGATGCAAAGAAGAATTTAGCTAAATTAAAGAGCTTATGTGGAGTTAGTTGTGAGGAGTATTTAGATTTGAAGAAAGCAATAGGTAACAAGTAATTTTGCTCTCCTTGCTTAAAGCATCTCATTTTGGTCCAACCATGGCAGTTACCTTGGTTTCTTTTTTGCTAGCAAGTAATCTTTGGTGGGAAGGCCCAGCATATGTAATCGCCTTTGGTGTATTCCTAGGCCAGCTTTTAGTTGGATTTACCAATGACCTAAATGATTTTGAAGATGATCTAAAACATAAACGAATGAATAAGCCATTGGTAAGTGGCTTGATTACTACTAAACAATTAAGAAGAGCAATATATGTGGTTGCCCCATTTGCACTTTTATTTAATCTCCTTGGTCCTCTTGGATTTAAAGGTGGCAGCCTTTATCTACTTGGCGTTGGCTTAGGTGTTTCCTATAACTTTTACTTCAAATCGACACTGCTTTCACCTTTGCCATATGCATTAGCTTTTGCAGCCTTAGTTTCATCAATAGTGATCGCAACTGATCAAAATGTGCCGATCTGGCTAGTACTTGCCGGTGCCTTATTTGGAGTAGCCGCCCACTTTGCCAATGTGCTTAAAGATTTAGATCAAGATTTAACCTCTGGAATCAAGGGATTACCGCAGCGATTGGGTAAGAAAAAATCAAGGATTATTTGCGGAGCACTTCTTATCACTTTGACCTTAACTTTAAATAGTGCCAATCCCAATCAGGTGCTTCTTATCGTCGGATTAATTGGTGCGCTCTTAACCGCCATCTCCTCTGATAAGTGGATCTTTAAAGCCTTAATGATCACAGCGATTGTTGATGTGATTTTATTGCTTGAAGCAGCCGGAACGCAGATCGGCAGCATTACTGTTTAATCCTAAATAAAAAAGATAGAGTTAAGGGTATGTGCGGAAGATATGCATTAAACATCTCAGGTGAGGATTTAGCACTTGAGTTTGCAGCAGGTGTACCAAATACGGCGCTGACTGCCAGTAATTGGAATATCTCACCAACCACACCCATCCCATTTATCGCCGCCGATAATCAAGCAGGGGATGCCCGTCAGATTCACATGGCAAGGTGGGGGTTAATTCCAAGTTGGGCAAAGGATGCAACTCGTCAATCAAATGCAATTAATGCAAGAGTTGAATCAATTGCCGAGAAGCCAACCTTTAAATCAGCATTTAAATCTAGAAGATGCCTGATTCCTGCAACTGGATATTATGAGTGGGCAACAGAGCTTGGCCAATACAAACCAAAGCAGCCCTTTTATATTTCAAATGCAGATAAAAGCAGTATTGCAATCGCTGGCATTTATGAGGAGTGGATCAATCCACAAACCTCCTTACCAATTACCACCGCTGCAATTATTACTAGGGAGGTAGCTGGAATATTAAAACCAGTTCACCACCGGATGCCGGTGATCTTGCCAAAGAGTTTATGGAGCAGCTGGTTGAGTAATAAAACTTTAAGTAGTGATGAAACCCGCGATTACTTAAAGATGATTGATTTAGAAAAGCCAGATACCGGCTTAACCTTTTGGCCAGTGTCAGATGAGGTTAATAATGCTAGAAACTCTGGTTCTCAATTGGCAGCACAAATTCCGCTGCCATCATCTGGCACCCTTTTTTAAATCAGCAAGTGATTAGTAGCCGACTTGCCACTGTCAGTGGGGTTTAGTATCTTATCGAACAAATGTTCGAACGCAAATCAAGCCATAATCAAGGCCAAAACCCGCTGGCCAAGATCTGCCTGACTACTCAAAGTGGTGAGCCAGTTGAGTTTATTTACCAAGGGGTGCGCTTTCATATCAATGAGGTTTTAACTACCTGGTTGCAAAGCTCTCCATGGTGGCAACAAATTAACTCTGAACAAGTAAGTGATCAGATTAATGAGCAGGTAAGTAAGTATTGGCAGGTTGAGGCAGCACCAATTGGCACATTAACCACCTTTGAAATCCAGTTTAATCAAGCAGATAACTCTTGGCAGATTAGGCCAAGCTCAAGAGGAAAATCAAATGGTTAAACCATTTACTCATCTATCAGTTGCCTCTAATTACTCCTTTAAGTATGGAGTCAATCACCCAGAGCAGTTGGTGGAGAGAGCTGCGCAATTAAATATGGATAGCCTGGCATTAACTGATATAGATAATCTTGCTGCAGCGGTTAGATTTGCTCAAAGCTGTGAGGCTTATGGGATTGCGCCAATTCTTGGTATCAATATCGGTTTTATTCAAAAACAATCTCGAATTACCTTACTTGCCAAAGGTGGCAAGCTCTCATCCTTATATCGATTAATCACCGCCATCAATACCAATACCAGCGATGGGGTGTTAACTGTTGAGATATTAGAGAGATTTAACCAGTACTCATCTGATCTAATCGCACTCTTTGGCACAAAATCCTCCATGATTACCAATCTAATTGCTAGAAAGGAGGGAGCAGCTTTAAGTATTTATCAATTAGCAAAGAGCCACTTTGATCAGGTGGTAATTGAGTGTGTTAGCCATTTAGAGCGGGTGGGAAACTTAGGTTCAACCTCAAATGCTGCTAAATCACTCACCTTTGCAGGTAAACACCAAATACCTGCAGTAATTACCAATGCAGTTAGATTTCTAGATCGATCAGATGGACCAGTTGCAGATCTATTAGATGCCAGTCGAAAGTTATCCTTAATTAGCGATGCCAGTATTGAGCGAAGCAATGGTGAGGCTTACTTAAAAGATAGCCAGATGATGTACTCCTTAGCTGATCAGATATCAAGGCAGGCAGGGCTTGCAGATGGTCATCAATTAATAAAAACCACCTTAGATATTGCAGGCAGCTGCCAATTAAAACCAAGAGGTGAGATTGGGTTAGGGGGCGTGCACCTGCCAGAGCCAGCCTTATTTAATGCCTCAAACCAAGCACAATTACTAGATCAATTACATCAAAAGGCAGCTGCTGCAATTATTGATTACTATCCAAGTGATTTAAAGACAACCGCTGCAACCAGACTTTCGCAAGAGATAAACACAATTGGCCAATTAGGTTTTACCTCCTACTTCCTAACTGTGGCAGGCATTGTTGATGCTGCGCGATCTTTAGGGATAAGAGTTGCAGCCCGGGGAAGTGCGGCCGGATCTTTAACCTGCCACCTACTTGGCATCTCTGAGGTTGATCCAATTAGCAATGGCTTGTTAATGGAGCGGTTTTGCTCCCTGGAACGAAATGAATTACCAGATATTGATATTGATGTTGAATCAGATCGCAGGTATGAGATCTATGACTTAATCTTTAAAAGATATGGCGATAGTGATTGGGCAAAGGTTAATAATCAAACTCGGTGTGCCACAGTTTCGATGGTGGAGCGATACCGCGCTCGCCATGCAATTAGAGATGCTGGAAATGCATTAGGGGCAGATCGAACCCAGATTGATCTACTTGCAAAATCAATGCCCCATATAAGTGCTAGAAATATCGGCAATGCAATAAATCAATTACCAGAGTTAAAAAGGTTAGATCTTTCATCCCCATTAATTAAGGCAACAATTAACCTAGCGATGCGGCTAGATAAGCTGCCTAGGCATCTGTCGATGCATCCATGCGCAGTGGTTATCTCAGATAAGAGATTATTAGATTTTGCACCAGTTTCAATTAATCAAAGTAATTACCCAATGCTCTCCTTTGATAAGGATGATGTGGAAGCCCTTGGCTTTTTGAAGTTGGATGTATTGGGCGTAAGGATGCAATCTGCCATCGCCTACACAATCAAGGAGATTAAAGAGTGTGATGATGAGGATTTAGATATTAAGAAGATTCCATTAGATGATGATTTAACCTTTGATTTAATTAAATCAACTAGAACCTTAGGTTTGTTTCAGGTGGAAAGCCCAGGACAGCGGGAGTTAGTTGGAAAGTTAGTTCCTGATCAATTTAATGATCTAGTAATTGGTATCTCACTCTTTCGGCCAGGTCCAATTAAATCTGAGATGATCACACCCTTTTTAAATGCTAGATCAGGTGTGATAAATCCAAATCTAATTCATGATGATTTAGCGCCAATTTTGGAACAAACCAAAGGGGTGGTGGTATTTCATGAGCAGGTAATTCAAATAATCGCCAAGATGACTGGCTCAACCTTTGGCACTGCAGATCAGATGCGCAGAAATTTAGGCAATAAAGAAGGGGCGCAAGAGGTTTGTGATTGGTTTTATCAAAGAGCAGCCAAAGGTGGTTACTCAAAATCAGTTGTTGATTACACCTGGCAGATCTTGCGAGATTTTGCCTCCTTTGGATTTTGTAAAGCTCATGCATCTGCTTTTGCTATGACTACCTATCAATCAGCTTATTTAAAAACTCACCACACCGCTGCATTTTTAGCTGCAGTTTTAACTCATGAACCTGGGATGTATCCAAAGAGATTGTTAATTGATGAGGCAAGGCAGTGGGGAATTCAAATCTTGCCAGTTGATATAAATAAATCAGAGGCTGGTTATCGGGTTGAAAAGGTTGAGGTAGGTAATAAAAATAATTATCTTTATACAGCCCCAAACACCAAGAGCAGTGGGGCTAAATTAACTTTGCCAGATGCCTCAGGCTATGGAATTAGAGTATCTCTTGCAGATATTGCAGGTATTTCAAGTGGTGAGATTAAATCAATTATCACAAACCGGCCCTATCTAGATTTAGCAGATTTTACCTATCGATCAGGTGCTCATTGGCCAACTACCCAAATTTTAGTTGAGATTGGCGCTTTTGATTTACTTCATGGCATAAACAAAGAGAGCAAATTAAATCGGCGAGATCTTTATGTTCATCTGCAGGAGTTAAAACAATTAAATGCTAGCAAAGCTGCAACTGGTCAATTATCCCTTGCCTTGTCCCCAGGTGAGATAGATAGCCTAGGTCTTCCAGATATTACAAAAGGTGAGCAGATTGGTAGTGAGTTACAAAACCTTGGTATTGATATTACCGAGCACCTACTTAAACAATACGCACCCTTTTTAGATGCACTTAAGGTTTGCAAATCAAGTGATCTAATAAGGGTTAGATCAAATCAAGAGGTATTGGTAGTTGGTGTGAAGGTGGCGCTGCAATCACCGCCAATTAGAAGTGGCAAGCGGGTTTTATTTTTAACCCTAGATGATGGCTTTGGTTGTAGTGATCTAACCTTTTTTGAAGATGCCCAACAAAGTTATGCCCACATCATCAAAGGAAATAATTTGATTGTGGCAAGGGGTGTAGTTAGAAGAACTGGAGCAAGGGGAGTATCAATTAGAGCATCTGCTGCTTGGAGCCTTGATGAACTATATGAAAAATGGCTTAAAGAGCAGGTGCTGATGGCAGGTATTACTAATTAAGTTTTGCGTAGGAAAAGCTTAGGTAGGTCGCAGTACTTACCCAGAGTTGATAGGGAATTACGGCAAAAAATAATGGAATTGATGCTTGGTAGATAAAAAAGAGCATTGGCAAGGTTAATACTGCAACAAGGCAAAGGGCTATGGAGGCAGCAAATAAATTATGTGGCCGGTAGAACTGATAGGCCCAGGTGAGTGCGCAAGCAATTGAGAGTGCAAAAATAGCGAGATAAATAATGGCATTTGTAGTACTTAATCTATTTGCAACATAAACACTGGCGTAACCTAAAATAATAAAGTTATATGGCCAGATAATTCCAAAGATGAAATCAGGTGGCTGCCAACTTGGTTGATTTAATGATCGATACCAATTATCACCAGTATTAACCCAAGCTCCTGAGCCAATTACATAGACAAAAACTAAGCCAACACCAATTACAGCAAGTACTGTTTTCATGGTGATTAGATTAACCCTTTACTTAAGCCAGCTAATACCTCTTGCGCCCGCTTTCTAACCTCAGGCATATCTTTTAAACGCTTGATTCCAAATAATTGCTGGGCCATTCGATGATTTCCTACAAACTCCTCATGATTGCGATCTAGAAAATCCCAATACAAGGTTGTGAAGGGACAGGCGTTATCACCAGTCCTAAGCTTTGGATCATAAACACAACCTTTGCAGTAATTACTCATCTTTGAAATATAAGCACCACCTGCAGCATATGGCTTGGTCATCATCACACCATTATCGGCATGAACGCCCATCCCAATTACATTTGGCACCATTACCCAATCAGTTGCATCAATAAAAACCCTTCTCATCCAAGATAAAAACTCCTGCGGATTAGTACCAGTAATTAATGCCAGATTACTAAGCAACATAAGGCGAGGGATATGGTGAACCCAGCCACGGTCTTGAATATCGGTTAAATTTGTTTTGATGCAATTCATTTTTGTCTTACCTGCATCATCAAATAATGGCAGCAGCTTCACCTTTGCATTTAAATGGTTTAACTCTTTGTAATCTTGCCCCAAATACCAATACATCCCATTTACATACTCACGCCAACCAATAATTTGCCGGATAAAGCCCTCTGCTGATTGGATTGGAATATCACCTTTTTCAAATCTTTTTACCGCTGCATCTATTACCTCAGATGGATGAAGTAAGCCGTTGTTTAGATATGGACTAAGTAGTGAGTGGTGAAGCGCCCAGTTATCTACTGTCATTGCATCCTCATATGGGCCAAATTGGCCAAAGTGATTATCCAAAAAGTTCTTTAAAACCCGCTTTGCTCCATCCCTAGTTGTTGCCCAATCTGTAACTGGTTTAATGCCTAAATCAGATGCAATCTTGGTATCAATCTCATCTGCTTTATGAACAAGGTATGGCGGAAATCTATATCCTTTAGGAAGTGGTGAGCGGTTTTCTTTATCAAAATTCCAAGCACCACCAACCGGTTTGTCATCTTCAACCAGGATATTTAACCGAAGCCGTTGGCTTCGATAAAAGGATTCCATCAGATAACTTTTTTGCCCGCCAGCCCATTGATCAAATAAATCTCGGGGAGTGAGGAAGAAATCATTTTCAAGGAGAGTGACACCAAAATCAGTTAGTGATTGCTTTAATCTAAATGAGCTTGGTGTGGCTGCGGTAATTGGCAGATCTGGATGCTTTTTTAAAACCTCTTTTAATCCATCAACGGTGGTGGCGCCCTTTTGATAGATAACGGTAAAGCCAGTTGCTTCTAAAGATTTAACAAAGTGGGCAGCGCTAGAGAGCAAAAAGTAGAGGCGAACCTTGCTACCAAACTCAGATGAAACCATCCGGGCGCTCTCCACCAAAACAATTAAATCCTCTTTTGAGTTAGCACCCTTTAGCGCGCCATACTTTGCATTTAATTGATCATGGCTGACATAGATAATCCGCTTCACTTACCACCACATTTTTTGGAGCAGTACTTAACATTCTCCCAATTTTTTGCCCACTTTTTTCGCCACTCAAACTCTAATTTGCAGGTAACACAAACCTTTGGTTTAAAACCATTTTTTATCTTAGCCCGCATAGGCCAATGGTAGTAGTTGGCTGCTTAGTTAGGACGTTTAAGCAGATTAACTAGGTAGGAAATAGCAAAGCCAAAGCCAATAATGGCGTATCCAATTGCAAAGGGTGTAAGAGTTGATGGAATAAATATTGTTAAAAAGCCAAGGGATACGGCAGCAAAAAACATCACTCTTGCTACAAACTTTAACCCTGCGGCATTGTTATTTAACTTAGAGTTTTGCCACATATTTCCAGCTAATGCAAATAAGGTGATACCAATCATTCGCATTGACCAAACCATCTGATCATTACTTTCCAAATCAAGTAGATCTAGAAATAACTCTGGTGCGATGAGTAAGAAGAGCGCGGAGGCTCCAAAAACAGCACTTCCTGCCTTTAAGGTTTGTTTGACTCCGTGTTGGTACATATGGCAAACCTACGCCTACATATTCTGCTTGGCAATGGTTTTAGGTAATTTCACTTCACCCATTCACATAAAGCTTTAACCTTTATATGGTTTAATCCCTAGATGCGATTGGGAAGAAGAACACTTACCACCTTACTTGCCCTTGCTTTTATTGGCTCAAATTTAAACTTGGCCTCAGCCCACCAGCCAGTTAACCTGACTGCTGCTAACTCAAGTGCTGATAAGGGACCAATTCTAGTTGATGGCAAAGTCTCCTTTGTAATCAGAGCAAATTTCACAAAGCCAAATCAAACTCAAGGATTTCGGGCAGCATTAAAAGCAGATGAGACCTTATATTTTGAGTACTTAATTATTGATAAAGCTCCAGAAAACAAACTAGCTAAAAACAAATTACCGGTTGCTACAATCACCGATCCGGTTGGGAAAAAAACGGTAATCAAATTTACTGAACGTACTAAATTCTATTATCCATTTCTCAACACAAATTTTCTGTATTTAGCAAGATATGATCAACCTGCTATTGATGGAGTTTATAAATTTACCTTGCAATCAAAGACAAAGGCAGCAATCCAAGTTGTAGTTGGCACTCTAGAAACTTATGGTGAGGTGTTAACGCCAGCAACATGTCCTGCATGGGTCAAACCATTAGGTGAGATAAAGATTCTGCCAGCGTATGCCGAAGGCTTGGTTGGCATGAAAAAAGATGCTGCTGCAGCTTGTGCTGAAAAATTAGGTTGGCAGTATCGGATTGGCGAAGAGGATGATCAGATGTTTGCTTTAACTAGAGATTATCGTTTAGACCGCATAACAGTTTCAATAAAAAATGGCTTGATAACTCAAAGCCTAGTTGGCTAGGTTAAAACTTTAGCTTCTGCAGCCTCAGCAGTTGCTGCCTCAACACCTAATCTGCCACTTTCATAGGTCAGGCGATAGAGCAATTTAAACTCATCACCTTTTGAGGTTAAGACAACTACTTGATTAAATTTGTTTTCAGCGATGCTACAGGCGGTAAATTCAAATCCATCATTATTTATGATCATCTCATACTCATTTTGAATTATTTCTTCAAATCTTTGAATTGGTACCACCTCCTGAAATGAGGGAGCAGCATAGCCATAAGCTTTTTTCCAGTTTTGATCAGATAGAGCATTGATCTGACCTGAAATATGTTTTTCAATCAGTTGCGACTGCTCATTGCTACACAATCCATCTTGGATCTCTTCAAAGGCTATATTATTTCCAGCACAGCCAGTTAGAAAAAAGGTGAGGGCAGTTAAAATCACTGGCAAAGTTTTAACTCTCTTCATACAACCAACAGTATTAAAGATCTGCCTTAATACAATAGGATCTACCCCACATAGGCAAAGCTTTTAAGGAGAGATATGAAATTTCTAGTAGTTGGCTCAACTGGCTTAATTGGCTCCTATGTTGCTAAAACATTAAGCAAACATGGCACGGTAATTGGGGTTTCAAGAACTACCCAAATTTCAGTAGATGTGAAAGATCCTGCATCCATTAAAGCGATGTATGAAAAGGTGGGCAAGGTTGATGCAGTTGCATCCTGTATTGGCAAGGTGGCATTTAAACCAATTGCAGAGTTAACCTATGAAGATTACTTAATGGGATTAAAAGATAAAGCTTTAGGCCAAGTTGAATTGGTAAGGGCAGGTATTGATTTTCTAAATGATGGCGGCTCATTCACACTAATGACTGGTGTCTTAGCAAGAGATCCAATCCCTGCCGGCTCAGTGGCTGCCCTTGCAAATGGCGCAATTGAATCCTTCACCTTAGCTGCAGCTATTGATCTGCCAAGGGGATTACGTATCAACACAGTTAGCCCAAATGTTTTAGTTGAGGCAACTAGCTACCACGCATCATTTCCTGGTTTTCACCAAGTAACTGCTCAATCTGTGGCCGATGCTTATGTGAAATCTATTTTAGGAAAGCAGACAGGTCAGATCTATAAATTAGATTGATTTGTCTTTAACTCCAGCACCGACCATATCGCAAAGTAATTTTGCATCTACCTTCCAATCATTAGGAAGAGCAATAGTCTTTTTATTGACCCGATACTCTTTAAAGGACGGGGCAAACTTTTTTAATACCTTCGCACTCCAAGGCGCAATCAAAATATGATTTTTAGCAGTTGATACCCCAAATACATACCTTTCACCACTTTTTAGCATCGGCTGATTCCAAGCGATAACCAAGGTTAACTTAGGGTGTTTTTTCTTAATTGCAGCAAAGATAGCTTTAACTAACTTGGCCTGTTTTGGATCTAAGGATTTGTAGTAATCAGAAACGGATGAAAATCTAGCGGCAGATTTTGATCCTCTTGAATACATAACCAAAGCATTTGCATGGGCTTGGGAAAAACCGTAATTCTCTTTCAAGTGCGCAATCTGCTCTGGATACTTTTTGCCCTCTAGTTTTTTCATTACCCCATGCCAGTAACTCATCTTCTCGCCATACCGCTTTTCAATTAGCGGAAAGTAGGAGGTGCGGTCGGTATTTGTAATTGCCATCAAGATTACTTTTTAGCTAGATACTCTTCTAAGCCAGAGATTAAGCGATCAACATCATCCTTAGTTGAGTAAGGAGCAAGTCCTGCTCTAATCGCACCAGTATCTCCTAAACCTAATGCGCGAGAGACCTCAAGGGCGTAGAAGTTATGAGCTGGCAGATTGACCTTCTTTGAAGCCATAAATTTATAAAGATCACTGCCTTCAACCCCTTTGAAATTAAAGTAGGCAGTTGGTGTGTGATTTTTTGCCTTTGAGTAGATAGTAATTCCAGGAAGGCTCTCTAATGATTTCAATAGGTAATCAAATAACTCCTGCTCATACACTTCTAATGAGCTTAGAGATTTAACTAGTTTTTCTCTTCTTGTGCCTGTTGCCTGATCATCTAGGGTGGTTAGGTAATCAATTGATGCGCTAACTCCTGCCATTACCTCATATGGAAGTGTGCCAAACTCAAACCGCTCAGGAACAACCATTGTTGATGGCAGTAATTTGTCATTGTTTAAAGTTTCAAGCAGAGCAGGGTCTGCTACAAAGGATGCGCAGTGCGGGCCTAGGATTTTATAAGAGGAAAATCCATAAAAGTCAGCTGGCATACTTTTAAAATCAATTACCGCATGTGGTGTTAGGTGAACCCCATCTACTAAAAAGAGTGATCCATTTGCCTTAACCGCTTTACCAATTGCTGCAATATCAGGCTTTGTTCCTAAGGTATTTGATGCACCAGTTACTGCAACAAACTTTGTCTTTGCAGTTAGTAGATCGGTAACACTAGATGTATCAAGCTCAGAGCTTTGGGTATTTACCTTTGCCCACTTAACAGTTGCACCCTTTGCCTCAGCTGCCTGCACCCAAGGCCTGATATTTGAATCATGATCTAATTGGGAGACAATTATTTCGTCCCCCTTACCCCAGCTTTTCGCTAAGGTTCTGGAGAAGTCATAGGTTAATTGGGTCCAGCTTCTGCCATAGACCACACCTTTTGGATCACAATTTAATAAATCAGCAACTGCATTTCGATATCCAATTACACAATCCTCAGCATTTTGCTCAGACTCAGTTGTAGTTCCTCGGTTAGATGATGGTTGGGTAATTGCTTTAGCAATCGCATCTCCAACTGCTTTAGGAGCTTGAGATCCACCAGGACCATCAAAGTAGGCAAGGCCTGTGTTAAGGGAAGGGAAATCTTTTCTAATGCGATCTACTGAGTAACTCATGCCCATACCCTAGCGAAGTATCAAAGGGTTAGTAAGTTATAACTTATTTGGCCAGGTATCACTTAATTTATAACCAAGTGGCCATGGATCTGTTGGATCTAATGTGTGGATATGGCTGCCGGTAATCCAGGCCTGTCCTGCAATTGATGGGGTAATTGCTTTCTTGCCACCGAGAGAAAGCTCATTTTCTATTTGGCAGAAAAACTGGGAGTCAATAATTGATCTACCAATCATCTGATCGCCAACCTTTAACTCACCCTTGTGGTGAAGGAGTGCAAGCCGGGCAGAGCAGCCAGTTCCAGTTGGGGAGCGATCAATCTTTCCAGGTTGAATTGCCACCGCATTTTTACTTATCGCAATGCCATTTTCATAAAAGATTGGCTTTGCAATCTGGGTAAATGAAAAATGTTTCCAATCAGGATTTGTTGGGTGAACAAACTGTAATTGTTGATTGGCGGCCGCAGTTATCTTCATGCCAATCTTTGCTAAATCTGCCGCCTCATCTGGTTTGATCTCAAAGCCAAGTTGAGAGGAATCAACTATCACAAAGCTATCTCCACCAAAGGCGGTGTCAACTGTTAATGTGCCGATCCCTTCAACCTCTAATTTTTGATCAAGTAGGCCTGCAAAGGATGCAACATTTTTTACCTTAACTTGGGTAACTTTTCCATCTTTACACTTTGCACTTACATAAACCAATCCACCTGGGGCCTGCATTACCAACTCTGTTACCGGCTCCAACATCTTAACAATCCCAGTTTCAAGCACCACAGTTGCAACACAGATTGAGTTAGAGCCAGACATAGGAGGGGTGTCCTCAGGCTCCATAATTATGAATGCCACATCAGCTGCTGGATCTGTTGGTTTAACCAACAGATTTACATGTCTAAAGACACCACCACGTGGTTCATTTAAAATAAATTTGCGTAAAGATTGATCCTTTGCAATAAATCTAGATTGCTCCCAAATAGTTTCACCAGGTATTTGATCAACCCCGCCGGTAATTACATCCCCAACCTCACCTTCGGCATGGGCGCTAACTACCTCAATTCTCATGGCTAGATCATAAGTGCAAGTGATCTATACCGCACCAGATGGGGAAATCTATTTGCCTTCACTTTTATTGATAAGGGGTGTGATTTATTATTTACCCGCAGTAATTTAAAGCATGGTGCTTTAAATTCTCTTGGAGGATAGATATTTATGGCAAAGGTAGTTGAGGTTTCTGTTTTCAAGCCAGCACCAGGCAAGCTGGATGAGTACCTTTCAGTTGCAAAGGATTTTAAGTCTTATGTATTAGGTGCAGGAGTTGAAGAGGTTTGGTTTAACACCGGCTCTGTTGGCCGCCACTTTGGTTGCGTAGTTGGTTATCAAGTATTTGCCTCAGGGGAGGCAAGTGGCAAGATCTCTGACAAGTTAGAGGCTGATAAGGAGTTTGCTAAGTTAAAAAACAAGATGAATACACTAGGTGAGTTCATCTCTCGCGATTCCTACTATCAAACTCAGATTTAATACCTTATTTACCTAAATAGCCCCAAATCTCCCAGATGATCTATCCCAATTGATCATCTGGGAATAGGGTTAGAGGATGAAGAAAACAACAAGTAAGGCCGCAAGCACTAGTGAATCAAGCAAAGTGGAGACCTCAGTTCTGCCACTTAAGTATGTTGATTTTATTGAGGATATCTTTCACGCAGTCCTAGCTATTGCCCTGCTTGGCATTGGTATTGGTGCTTTTTTCTTTAGCATAAAAAGATTATTTGAGACTGCGCCATTTTTTCCAAATGGCATGATTCAAGGTGTTAATGACATTTTATTTATTGTAATCATCCTAGAAATCCTACGAACAGTTATCTCTAGATTCACAGATGGTGTTTATCAATTAGATAAGTTTTTAATTATTGGTGTGATTGCTGCAGTTCGGCATATTCTCACCGTGGGTGCATCCCTTACTTTGGAATCTGGTAAGAGTGATCAAGCCTTTGATCGAGCAATTTATGAGATGGGCTTAAATGCTGGAATTGTGGTTGCCTTAGTATTTGCCTTCTTCTTATCTAAATCAGCGCTAAGAGGCAGTAAGTAATTTAGCCTTCAAAGTCACCGCCCCGGCCTGTTAGCCGAGGGCGGTTTCTTTTTGAATTTGATTCATATTTAAAGATAAAGAAGAGCACCAATGCAGTAAATACTGCGATCAATACAATTCCGATTTTCATCTACTTAGCCTAGAACTGCCCAAACCACCAAGGCAAATGTGGCAATACCAAAGCCGGTGATTGCAGTTGCTGATATTGATAGCAGACCACGTGACTCTGAGATTCTCTTACCTAATGCTGATTTGCCTGATGCTTTTGCAAGATCTTCAACCAATGACTCACCCTCACGCACTGCTGCGTATTGGGAGATGATCGCCAAGATGCCAGTAACTGCTGCAACGCCAAGGGCAAGATATTTTGTGCCATCTGATGCCATAGCAAACTTATCAAATCCAGCTAAAACTAAAACTCCAATTAGAACTAGCGATGGCGCAAGTTGGGCCACAATAATTTGCATACGCATTTGATTCCAAAGCTTGATTAAATCCTTCTCATTCATTTATTTCTCCAATTTAGGTATGGCATAGATTGCCAAACTGCTTACGAATATACACCGCAGGTAGTGAGTTTTTGGGTAGTAAAACTTTAATTTGGGGTGAATTACCCTATAAATACTCTCAGGATTACTTTACCCACTTTAAAGCAGGGCTTAACTACCCTTATCCAGTGATGAGTAGCAAAAAGGGGTTAAATCTTGGCTATGCAGTAATTACTGCTTCGTTTTTGTTTTTTATAACTGGATCTACTCAAGCTGCCGCGCAAACTGGCGCGCCAAAGCTTGAGATCACCACAATTAAAACACCAACTCTCCAAGTGGTTGCACCAAATGGTGAGCGCGGAGCTGCTGCTGCAGTTTTATCGCAAGATTTAATCCTCTTAGGTGGTGGGCAAAAGGGATCTAATCTTTATCTTTATAACCTTGCAAGTAATAGTGAACAATTATTAGGCCAGGTAATTCCGGCAAACCAGCGCTTAAATGATTCTAGATTTGCTATTACCGATATCGCCGTTTTATCAGAGAGTGATGGACAAGTAAATATTTTGATCTCATACCCTGCCTACCAAAAAACTGGTAAGTGTGTGGTGGTTAAGTTAGATAATTACAAATTAACAATGGGTAGTAAGCCGGTTCTAAGTAAGGTTAAGAATTGGTTTACCTCAAAGCCATGTGTGCCAGTATCTGCAGTCCAACATGCAGCTGGGCGATTGGCGGTAATAGATCAACAAACTACTTATTTAACAATTGGTGATCTTGGCTATTCAAAGATTGGCAGCAAAACTGCCCGTGGTGATTTAGGAAGTGTGTTTAAGGTTTCTGCGGTGAAGGTAGAAAAAATCTCATCTGGACACCGTAATCAACAGGGAATTGTTTTAATTGGTACAGATCTTTACACCGCAGAGCATGGACCACGTGGTGGGGATGAGTTAAATTTAATTAAAAAAGGTGTTGATTACGGCTGGCCAATTGTTACCTATGGACAAGCCTACTCATCTGGTGATTATGTAAGACCAACAAGGCCTGGAACTCATGATGGTTATGAGCTGCCTATTTATCAATGGACACCATCTGTTGCTGCAACTGAGTTGGTGGCCCTGCCACAGACCAGTGCTTGGGGAGTTTGGTCATCACAACTAGTAATGGGCACATTAAAAAATGAGAGTTTAATTTTTATTCAATTACTAAGCAAAGAAAAGGTGGGGCAGGTTTCTGCAGTTGATGTTGGCGAAAGAGTAAGAGATTTAGAGCTACTACCAAATGGAAAATTACTTGCCACCACCGATAGTGGAAAAATTCTCCTAATCGGTGGTGGCGCCTAGTTTTAGACTGGTGGAATTAAAGTGTTTGCAAAGATCTGCCAGGCAAGGGCTGATTTAGCAATCAGTGACAAGGTGATGTAGGTGCGCTCACCACGTAGGTAATCACTCCATTTGCCAACCATTTTGTACTGTAAGAATTGCACAAGTGCAAATGAGTTAAAGAACAAAAAGATGGTTAAGACAATTACATATACAAAGGTTGGTGCCTTAGTTTCACCTGCGCCACCAATGCCAAATACATAAAAGCAAAGAGCAAGCCAAGGAATGATTCCGGTAATGCAGCCAAAGATAAATGGTAGCCAGCCACCACTTCCTGGGTTCTCATATTTTTCCTGCAACCAACCAAATAAAATCATGGAGGCGTTAACACCAAAGATTGAGATGATCGCGGTGATATCTGCAACACCTGTTACCTGGGCAATTAAGACAATCATTACCGATGAGCTAATTGAGTACTCAACCCATCTGAAGTAATTACGTTTTGCTGCAAGCCCTGCTGAGTATCTTGGGAAAAACTTAGGGGAGGCAACAATAAAGTGGGCAAGGGATGAAAGACCTAAAAATATTGCAACTGTTAATCCAATTGGGGTTTCAAATAAGGTAACAGGGGCTGCATAGGTAGTTCCTGGAGGACCTGACATATAGGTGGCATTAATTGGTAGTGAAAAATCACTACTTAATGCAAGGACTGCAATCATTTGAGCTAGATGTAATACTCCAGCGTAGATATTTACTTTGCGAAGTGATGTTGCTGTAATTGGTTTACTCATAATTAAAGATTACTTTAGATAGAGCCAAGTTTTGGGAAGGTATGCCCATTTGTAGGGTTTAATTGATCCTATGTTGATCGTAAAAGGAATTGCATCTATCGCACTAGGCGCATTTCTGACCTCAGCTGGTTTTTCCCACCTTGGCTCAAACCGAACTGAGTTCCTAGCCCAAGTGCCAACCTGGTTGCCACTTAATGCTGATTTTGTTGTTGTCGCATCTGGTCTTGTTGAGATCACGCTTGGTATTTGCCTAATCATCACAACCTTTATCTTCAACCACCTGCGCCATAAGGTTGGTTTAATTGTTGCAATCTTTTTTATCCTTATATTTCCAGGAAATATCAATCAGTATGTAAATGGCATTGATGCCTTTGGTTTAGATACAGATCAAAAGCGATTAATCAGATTGTTCTTTCAACCCTTGCTGGTGATCTGGGCAATGTGGGCTACCGGCGCTCTAGTTAATTTGAAAATATGGAAAAGTAAGTATCTTAAATAATCTTTAGCCTTAAGTGATGTGCCATCTGCTCAGTACTTAATTTATCCTCTTCTTTGAAGCTGCTACTACAAATTACGCACCGGATTTGCCACTGCCACAATGCGGAATCTGTGGGTGTTAACTTATAGGTACAGACAAAAACTTTGGCTGGCAAAGTTTTACACCTCATACATCGTTTTGGCTTGATGAGGTGATTGACTACCTGAGTTTCAGCTCTAAACCCATCTTTATAGGTAAAGCCCAAACCAAATAGATCAACCTCTAGTAGAAATGATCCAGGATTAATCGATCTTTCAAATTGAGCATCTGATAACTCTTTGTATGCATAAAAACCACACTCACACTCCGCCACAGGAGGGGTGTGTGCAGGATTAGTTGTGCAAATTGCATTTGCATCAGATAAATACTTATCCCCGGTCAAGCCAGTTAAAGTTGGTAGAGGATCGGTAAGCAAGGCTAATTTATAACCGTGCATAACCTCACTAGGTAGATTAAAGGCATCTTGATAATTTAAATTATTACTTTTTTGTTTATTTTTAATACTCTGTGCATCACTTAATGAGCCAATTATTACAAAGGCGATTATGAAACCAAGCGGAACTACGCCGACAAATAAGTAGAGCCCGGTGATTACCACCTGCTGCGGGAGGACTCCATCATCATTTTTTGAAAAACCACCCAGTAAATAACCAGTAGCTAAGACTGATAATGCAATTAGAGGATATCTTCGTACCCATTTGATTAACCTCTGTTTACTGGAGCTGATACTCATGACCAAAGGCTAGACCTTTATCTGAAAAATTATAGTGTCGATTAAGGCTCGATTCCTTGACGAAAGTGTGCGCTACCTAATAGAAATCAGGTAGTGATTTATTGAAGTTTTCGTAATAAGGTAGGCAGTGAAAAGTTAAGGTGGGATAAAAATGGCAGAGATTGGTGAACCAGAGCGCGTAGTACGACGGGAGCGCGAGCCACAAATTACACCTGCAATTCCTGTGCCAACACCTGAGTTAGAACCAGCAAAGTAACTTGAAAAATTTAACAGATTTTAAAAACTTTTCTCTAAAAGAGTTTGACTCGCTACTGATTGAGAGATTAAATCGCTGGTCGCTGCCGGTGCTAAGAGTCTCACTTGGCTTAGTTTTTATATGGTTTGGTGCATTAAAACCCTTTGGGGACTCACCTGCGAATGAGGTAATTACTAAGACAATTTACTGGTTTGATCCAGATATCTTCATTCCAATTCTTGGCTATTGGGAGATATTAATTGGTATTTGCCTGCTCTACACCCCGTTAATTAGGTTTGGATTATTTCTACTTGCCTTACAAATGCCTGGTACTTTTTTACCATTACTACTTCGTCCAGAGATTTGTTTTATTGATGCCCCATTTAACCTGACACTAGAGGGTCAATACATCGTGAAAAACTTAGTGCTAATTGGAGCTGCTATGGTTGTTGGTGGAAGATTAGCGCCAATTAAAAAATAGCAAAATATGATCGGCTCATCCCAGAGGTCAAGTTGTTCTTTCAGCCAATGCTTGTGTGGTGGGCGGTGTGGTCTACTAGAATTAAGATCTAATGAATCCAAGGCTATCTACGCTGGGGTTGTTTGTTTCAATCACCCTACTTGTAACTGGTTGTAGTACTACCGAGAGTAGTAAAGATCAAACCATTTCAAGTGAAAAGGTAGCTGAATTTAAACCTTGGTCAGATGATGTAAACAATGAGATTATCGTTGCAGCTAGCCAAAAGAGTTTTAGAGATTGGGCTTCGGCAAATCAAGCGCCAAATTCAAAACACAAGTTAGTTATTCAAGAAGGATTGGCAAATACTCGGGTTGATAATCTTAAAAAAGTAGACAAATTAGGAAGTGAAATCTTTGGACAATACTTCACAAAACCATCAATTACCGTTTTGGGCAAGGATGAAAAATGGGTTGTGAGTGAGTTAAATGCAAACCAAATCCGAGAAGAAAGCTGTCTGCAAACTGGTGGTGGTGCAGGCGGGTTAACTTACTGTGTTCGGGGCAGAGGAAATGGTTATGTAATTACTAAAAATGCTAATTACTATCCAAATACACCAGGTGTAGATGGCACATCCCTATTACCACATGAGTTTTTCCATATAGTGCAAGAACAAATGTCAGATTTAGAGGGCAAGCCAATTGTAATAGGTGATGCAAATACTTCAAATCTTTTTCCTGCTTGGTTTATCGAAGGCACAGCAAACTTTGTTGGCTTTTCAGTTTCAGCTTTAGCATTTAATACGACTTATTGGCAAGGTTATGAGGCGATGTTTAATTACGCACCGCCTGAGGAATCAATTAATAAAAATTCAATTGCTGATTACGAACTTCGCACCTGCTGCGGAAATAACACCCCCACATATCCATACATAATTGGTCAGGTAGCAACTGAGTACCTGGTGGCCTCTGCCGGCTTTGAAAAGATGTTAGAAATCTTTATCGATTACAAAGTGACAAATAGTTTTGATAAGAGCTTTGAAAATGTCATTGGCATTTCAAAGCAAGCCTTTTATGACAAGTTTGATTCAATTCGGGGTAAATTGGGCTTTCCAGAGATCTCATGGAAATTACTTTGCGACAAGAACTACAAGTTAAGTGAGTACCCAAAAAATCCTAAGCCTTGCCCAAAATCTAATAACTCAGGATTAAACCGACCAGGTCAACCACCTCAAAATAATCCATCTTCAAGAAATCCAGCAAATAAACCAGGTCAACCTGCTTTCACCCCGCCACCTGTTGATTTTAATTCAAACATAGATGGTTTGGGTTGTTTGTTTGGTTCACCACCAGTCACTAACAGCTTTGGTAGCTTTGCCTGTAAAGAGTTAGCTAATGGCAATAACTTATGGCAGAAGATTGATTAAACACTACAAACTAAATTCAGGCACACCGCAGTGATATCAAAAGACTACTTACATTGAAAATGCGAAGAGTTAAGAAATTTTTTTAATCAATTTAGAGAGTGCTCTTACAAATATCGATTGCCGATTGGCTGCAATCAATCTGTAACTAAGGCGGCCAAGTGGGCTAGAGAGTTTAAGTAAAAAAGCTAATATCCGATTACCTCGGGCATTAAGCAAGAAAATTACTGCAGCAACCCCGCCATACTTTTTCTCACCCACGACTGCATAAACCTGTTTTTCACACTGCGCCAAAGTTAACCCAAACTTTTCAACAGGGGCTACCTGGTAGCCAATTGCTTCAAACTTTAGTTTTTTGCCAAGCCAGTTAATTGAGTTTTGACATAATTGGCATTGCCCATCATAGATAACAGTAATCATTACAAAATCCTATCTGAAAGCTATTGTGTAATTACCTACCAAGTTTTGGGGTATAGCCAACAATTCTTATTACCCCTTTGCTATCTGCTTTAACCAATACACCCTCACCTGATTCAACCCCAACCCCAGTTACTGCGCCAATATTTATGTAGTGGCCAACTAACACTAAAAGCCCTGATTTATTTCGGTAATCAACAATCTGTTTTTTCACCCTCACAGTTTGAATTGCCTTAACTGGATCCTTTGATTGCAAAAGAGAGTCAAGATTGCTATTTAATCTCACCTTGCCAATATCTAGTAGCTGCGCAGTCTCTTTAGCCCGGCACCATCTTGAGGATTCAACCCTTGCAATCTTTATATCTAACCGTTTTAACCATTGACCAACTGATTTAGCATCATCTCTGCCAACTTGAGAGAGATTGCGCTGGGTTGAGCAATCATCTAATTTAAAGTTTTCAGGATCTGCCACCCCTGGTGCCAGTGCATGGCGCAGCAGTAATACATAACCCTTTGGATTTGTTCCTTGCAACTTATCCCAGATTGCTAGCTCATTTGCAAAGGCTGATTGGGTAAGAAGGCAGGTTAGTAATGCCAAGATCACCGATTGCTTAATGCGCTTTTTCACGCTGCTTAGATTATTCCTAAGCTCTAATTTTTCATATCCAAATTGATATAAAAAGGTGATTAAGTGATCAAAGTTATTGAATTTAAGTAACAAATCGCTGGCAGAAGACTGTGTTTATACTGAGTTTTATCATCAATTTCCTCACTAAATGTGATCTGTGCGATCTTTTAGAGTTAAAAACTGTGCAAGTGATTGAACTCATCTAAATATCAAATACTTACCAATTACAACTGCACTACCTTCATCACAAGGGTAAGACCTAATTTAAGGGGAGAATAAATGAAGGTTATGCGCAAAGGCATATTAACCTCACTTGTAGTAGTAACAGCAGTTGCACTTGCTGCATGCAGCAGTGGACGTCCTGATCCATCAATGGAAGAGAGTGCGCCAGAGACAACTGTTGGCACAATTGTTGATGTTGCAATTTCAGCAGGTGGCTTTGACACATTAGTTGCAGCAGTAACGGCAGCTGATTTAGTGGAAACATTAAGCAGTGAAGGTCGCTTCACAGTATTTGCACCAACCGATGCCGCATTTGCTGCCCTGCCTGAGGGCATCTTAGATGCACTACTGCTACCAAAAAATAAAGCAGTACTGGCAAAAATCCTGACCTACCATGTTATCTCTGGCCAAATTTTGGCAGCAGATGTCGCAGATGGTGATGTTGTAACTGTCGAAGGTCAAGCAGTCAAACTATCAACTATGGGTGGGGTAAGTGTTAATGGCGCAGCGGTTTCATTAGCTGATGTAATGGCATCTAATGGTGTTATTCACGCAATTGATGCAGTAATTTTGCCTCCAGATGTTGATCTGAAAAAACTACCAAGGAAGTAAATCAAGAAGTAAAGCAAGAAGTAAAAAGCAGCGACCGCCTATCTTTCCTTTAGGCGATCGCTGCTTTTCTTTGTTTACCAACTGTATTCACACCCACTACATCTATAAATATCATCATTACCTGTCACAAGACACCCACCAACTGCATGTTTTTCAAAATCAAAGCTTTCAATATCAGGAAGCCCATAAACAATCTCTTTGATATCAGAGCCTTGGCAGGCCGGACATACTCTTTGCTTCTTCATGCCTAAAACTGTATCGGCAGCTACTGACAATCTTTAGTGGCTTTATCCACGTCCGCTATATGGCATCTTTGTTGCCATCACAGTTATAAATGGCACATTTGCACTTAATGGCAAAGAGGCCATAAATGCAACCGCATCTGCAATATGTTGGGGATCAATAGTTGGCTCAATTAACTTTGATCCATCAGGCTGGGTAGCACCAACCCGCATTGGTTGGGCCATATCGGTATCGGCATTACCAATATCTATTTGGCCTACTGCAATATCAAATGCTCGGCCATCTAAGGATGCAGTTTTGGTAAGGCCAGTTACTGCATGCTTTGATGCGGTGTAGGCAGATGAGTTTGGCCGGGGAGTGTGGGCTGAGATAGATCCATTGTTAATAATTCTGCCGCCCTTTGGTTTTTGGCTTTTCATAAGTGCAAATGCTTGTTGGGTGCAGTAAAAAACTCCAGATATGTTTACATCAACTACATTGCGCCAATCTTTTAACTCCAACTCCTCTAAGGCAACACCAGGGGCAACAACACCTGCGTTATTAAAAAGAAGATCAAGCCGGCCATACTTATCTTTAATCGCTTTAAATAAGGCGATAACAGATGCTTGATCACTAACATCACAAACCATGCCAACTGATTGACCACCTGCCTGCTTTGCAACTGCATCAACTGCTGCCTTATCTCGACCTGCAGCAATCACAGTCCAACCCTTTTTTGCCAAGGTGATTGCAGTTATTTGGCCAACCCCTCGTCCTGCTCCGGTAACAAGTGCGATCTGATTCATTTGGTTAACCCAGTAATCCTTCCACCTAATTCATCCTCAATATGGATCTGAATAATCTGATCAAGTGTACTTTCAGATTTAAAACCAAGTAAGAGCGCCTTTGCACTGGTAAATCTAGGAAAGTTCCAATTGGTAAGCATCTTCTCTATTACTGGATCAATCTGCTCCTTGATCAAAGAGACCACCTCATCTCCTGCCACCCTGCGTAGCGCGTCAATCTCATCTTGAACGCTTCCCCAAACCCCAGGCATCATCAAAGCTCTGTTATCACCAAGGGATGCGGCATCAATAGATGCTGCATGGATTAAAAAGCCAACTGCAGAACGGGGTGAGGCAAAGATATTTGTTGCACTCTTTTGTGCAGGAAGGATTGCTTCAATACCAACCAAAGGCTCACGAAGAATATTTGAGAAAAATCCAGAGGCGGCCTTATTTGGTTTACCAGGGCGAATACATATTGTTGGCAGCCTGATACTGATTCCATCAACAAAACCTTTTCTGGTGTAATCATTTACAAGTAATTCTGCGATCGCTTTTTGAGCGCCATAACTTGTCCGAGGTTGCAGATGAAAATCATCATCTATTACATCTGGGTATGGCCCGCCATAAACTGCAACAGATGAGGTGAATACCAATTTAGGTTTATACCCATTACCAGTTGCTTTAATTGCCTCTAGAACATTCTTAATGCCCTCCACATTAACCGCATAACCCTTTTCAAAATTTGCTTCAGCCTCTCCTGAAACAATCGCTGCCAGGTGAAAGATCAGATCTGGCTTATCAACTACCAAGGAGCTAGCTGCAACTGGATTGGTTATATCTGCCACAACCTTCTTTATTTCAAAAGAGGAATGCTCTGCAATATCGGCAGGGGAGGCAGCATCGGCAAGAGCTAAAGAGGTTATTTCATGATTTGCAATCTTTGCCGAGCGGGTAAGTGCTTGGGCCAACTTTTGCCCAACCATCCCGCCGCCACCAATAATCAATACCTTCACACCTTCTAGCCTAGAGCATCCCCTGTGTAACCAAATAGGCAGTAGGTCTATACAAGGGGACTGTGAGTGCCTAGGGTAGAGAGGTGAAGAAGTTTGCTTTGATATTTTTTCACCTAGTACTTATTGGACTGACAAACGGCGGCTGGTTAATATTTCTTATACCATATGTAATTTATAAAAAAATCAAAGAATCAAGTTCAAAAGTTCTTAGTAATGGCAATCCTGACTCACCACAACGAAAGAACACATTTTCTGGTAACAAGTTTGCACAAGATTCCGCAAAAGGTGCTGTATTTACTTACGCAAGTTTAGAAAAAGGAGACATTTACTCCGCACCTTATGCAATTATTGATTTAGAAACTACAGGATTAGATAAGACGAGAAATAGAATTATTGAAGTAGCAATTCGAAGAATTGACGCAAATGGAAAATTTATTGATGAGATTTCAACTCTCATAAACCCAGAAGTTTCTGATGTTGGGCCTACTTTCATTCATCATATTAAAGCTGAAGACATATTAGATGCGCCCACTTTTTCAGAGTTTGCGCCCGAAATTTTAAATCGAATTTCTGGTTCAATTGTTGTTGCACACCACGCTGCATTCGAAGATGGTTTTTTAGGGGCTGAGTTTGCGCGAATTGGTGTTGGAATACCGAACATACCAGCCATAGATACTCTATGGCTTTCTCGACAAGTTATTGATTTACCGAATTATAAAATGGCAACAGTAATTGATGCTTTTGGGATTAAAGAAGAAGACGCTCATACTGCATTGGGTGATGTCAGAATGCTATCTAAACTTTTACCAATTCTCATTTCTAAGTCAAAGCCACTTAAGTATCTAGTCCCTTTATTTGTCTCGACTAATAAGAGTTATTCTGGGCGAATTAAGACAAGAGTTTCAAATTTGAGTAAAGGTGAAAATGGTTGGATGGCAAATGTCCTTAAGAAATTGCCAGAATCTGGACTTTCACTAAATAATGCAGTTGTTGATAAATACACAGAGTTACTTAATGAATTCTTAAGCGATGGCAAAATTATTGGAGAAGAGGCAAAAGCATTAGCAAAAATTGCTGGAAGTAGTGGTTTAGGTTCAGAGCAACTTAAGCAAATTCATTTAGATTACTTTGCTTCTATAGAAAAAATAGCACTTGAAGATGGAGTTCTGTCTGAACACGAGAAAAAGAAACTTTCGACTCTTAAATCCCAACTTGGCCTGTAGCAGCTGATTACAGGGTGAGTAGGTCAGTTAAAATTGATTAACTCTTCTTCCTGCCCCACCCTATCCACCACCAACAAACTCCCATTCGGGATCTCTTCCCACCCTGCCTGATCCCAACCACTAGAAGCCACAACCACCTGGCCTGATTGTTTGGTGTATTTAAGGTGGTAGTAATCAGTTTGATCTTTAAATCTATCTGGGATCTTCTCTTGGTTATAAACACAAGCTGCTGCAAAGTGATCCTTGTTTGTGATCATCATATTTATGGATGAGTAGGAGCAGTTGTTTTTAATATAGGAAAGGCCAGTCTTAATACCCTCAACAAAGCCATGCTTTTCAATTTGGGTGAGAAGGTAGAGGAAGTAGCGTTCTGAATCAGTACTTCCTTTTGCAAGGGATAGGTACTTCTTATCTATCAGTGGATCTAAACAATCAAAGGGTGAGATAGAACCGTTATGAATGAAGGAGATATCTTGATATGTAAAAGGATGGGTGTTGTTCTCATTTATTTCCATGCCAGCTGTTGCCCAACGAAGGTGAAGCAGGGCAGAGGATGATTTATGGCTTTCTAACTGCTCTTTAAAGTTAGCACTCTTTGTGGCAGCAACCGGCTCTTTATAAAGATCTGCACTCTTTCCTTGGCTTGTGGCAATACCCCAACCGTCACAGTGATCATCAGCTAGCTTTACAAATTGATTAAAGTTTTCACCAACAACCTCACCAAAGGTAGTTGGTGTTTGGGATGAGTAACCAAGTAAGCGGCACATAGGTAAACCTTAATCTATTTTCAAAGTATTGTGAGTTGATTTTTTTAATACAAATAAATATGGGGCCCGCGCTTTCGCACGGGCCCCATAACTTACTCTTGATTTACCTATTACTTATGTCCAGAGATCGCAGCCTGCTCCTCGGGTGAGAGAACTAGCTTTTTGCGACCAAATAGACCAAAGCCAACTAGGCCGATCACATAAACAATTGCAATCGCTTGGATCGCAGTTGTTAATGCTGGGTTTAATGCTTGACCAACAAATACCAGTGCAGCAAGTAGACCTGCCACAATCGCTCCCATTGAGCCAACTGGTGATTTATATGGACGAGCAAGATTTGGTAACTTCTTCTTTAGCATTAGGTAGCTAAGCATTTGAAGCATGTAAGCGATAACTGCGCCCCATACTGCAATATTTAGAACTACCGCACCTGCTGACTCGCCACCATATTGAGCCCAAAGAAGTGCGCCATAACCAATTACTGCGCCAGCAATCAACGCGGTGTAAGGGGTTTTACGGCTTCCGGTTAGGGATAGCACCTTTGGATAGTAACCAGCACGAGATAGTGAGTAGATATTTCTGCCATAGGCAAACATAATTCCTTGCAATGATGCAAGAAGTCCAACTAGGGCAAAGGCAGCAAGTAATGCTGCAACATCTGAGTTAGGCAGGATTGCTCTAAAGCCATCTAGAAGTGGCTCACCTGATTCACTTAGCTCTTTTGCACCAGTTAATCCTGGATTTAATACCAAGACCAAGGTGGCAGTAACAACAAGTGTTGCCATGCCACGGATACCAGCCTTAGGAATATCTCTTGCAGGATTGTGTGCCTCCTCTGCTGCAAGTGGTAGCTCTTCAATACCTAAGAAGAACCACATTGCAAATGGCATCGCTGCCACAATTGGCCATAGACCAAATGGTAAGAAGGATGAGTTACCAGCCTCTGGTGCAATATTGGTCAAGTTATCAAATGAGAACTTGCCGCTAAATACTGCCATCACTGTGAAGAGAGCAATCACACCGAGAGTGATAAATGAAACCCAGATTGCAAACTTAAATGAGAGTGCAGTACCTGAGATATTTAATAGTAAGAAGATTGCATAGAGAATGATCCACCAAGCCCAAACAGGCATAGAAAGATCAAACAACTCCTTGGTAATTGAGTCAGCGTAAGAGGCTGAGAAGAAGACAATTACTGCAGTGGTTGCCACATACTCAATCGTTTCGGCAAAGCCGGTAACAAAACCACCCCACGGCCCCATCGATGATCTTGCAAATGAGTAAGCACCACCTGTGTGAGGCAGGGCTGCTGCCATCTCACCAATTGAAAATAACATTCCGTAATACATGATAATTACCAAAATTGTGGCGATAAATAATCCGCCCCAACCAGCTTCGGCAATACCAAAGTTCCAGCCAGAGAAATCTCCAGAGACCACAGCTGCAACGCCTAATCCCCAGAGGGCTAGTAATCCGGCATGACGCTCTAGACCACGTTTATCAAAGTAATCACTTGATACGTTGGTATAGGAGACGCCTTGCGATCCTTTTTCCGCCATAAACTTCCCTTCAACGGCCACTTCCTTGTGAAGCAGACTGGTAAAAGGGTAGATCTGGAAGGTTAATACTGGAAGGTATGAGGGTTAGTTTTTGGGTGCTTTTTTCACCCCATTGTGTAAAGATGAGCGTATGAGAGCAAAATTCCCCCTTCCAAAGGCAGAGCTAGAGGCCAAGATCGCAAGCGGTGCGATCGACACCGTTGTTGTTGCAATGACAGATATGCAAGGCCGGCTTGTTGGCAAAAGATTAGATGCTAATTACTTTTTATCAGATGTTTTAAAACATGGCACTGAAGGTTGCAACTACCTACTAGCTGTTGATGTTGATATGAATACTGTTGATGGTTATGAGATGAGCTCCTGGGATAAGGGTTACTCAGATCTTGCAATGATTCCAGATCTAAACACCTTGCGATTAATTCCTTGGCAAGAAGGTGCTGCAATGTTACTGGCGGATGTGCAGTGGCTAGATCACACAGATGTTGTTGCATCCCCACGTCAGATCTTAAAGAGGCAGATCAAAGCACTCGCTGATGCTGGTATGAAGGCGATGGTTGGAACAGAGCTTGAGTTTGTTGTTTATAACAACACCTATGAGCAGGCATGGAGTAAGGGATATAAAGATCTAACACCTGCCAATCAATACAATGTTGATTACTCAATTCTTGGCGGATCTCGTATTGAACCATTACTGCGCGCAATCAGATTAGGTATGACTGGTGCTGGCATGAATGTTGAATCGGTCAAGGGTGAGTGCAACTTTGGCCAACATGAGATCGCCTTTAAGTACTCAGATGCATTAACAACCTGTGATAACCATGTGATCTATAAGAATGGTGCCAAAGAGATTGCTGCAGCAACTGGATATGCATTGACCTTTATGGCAAAGCCAAATCAAAAGGAGGGTAACTCCTCCCATATCCACCTCTCCTTTAGAGGATTAAATGATGAGTTAGTTATGGCAGATGATAAAGATAAGGAGCATGGCTTATCTGAGCTTGGTAAGCAGTTTATTGCTGGCCAAATAAAGCATCTTCGCGAGCTTTCATTACTTTTTGCACCAAATATCAACTCCTATAAGAGATTTGTGCCAGGCAGCTTTGCGCCAACTGCAATTAGATGGGGCAGAGATAACCGAACCTGCGCACTGCGCTTGGTAGGACATGGTCAATCACTTCGTCTTGAAAACCGAGTACCAGGTGGGGATGTAAATCCATATCTAGCGGTCTCTGCAATTATTGCGGCTGGTTTAGATGGAATTAAAAATAAGTTAAAGCTTGAGGATGCCTTTGATGGCAACGCCTATGACTCAGATTCACCAAGAGTGCCGGCCACAATGCTTGAAGCACAAACACTTTGGGCATCATCTGCTTGGATCAAAGAGGTATTTGGTGAGCAGGTTCAGGCCCATTACTCAAATATGGCCCAGGTTGAACTTGATGCATTTGGTAAAGCGGTAACTGATTGGGAGTTAATTAGAAACTTTGAAAGGTTTTAAATCAAAGTGTCATCAACCTATGAGGTAATTAACCCTGCCACCGAAAGTATTGTTAAAGCGGTTGAGCTGGCAGATTTAGCAGCAACTGATGCGGTAATTGATAAAGCTAATAAAGCATTTGAATCTTGGAAAAAGGTTGCACCGGGGGATCGGGCAAAACTACTTCGTGCATTTGCACAGGTTGTTTCAGATCATCGCGAGGAGTTAGCAAAGCTTGAGGTTTTAAATGCCGGCCACACCATAGGAAATGCGTTATGGGAGGCGGATAATGTTGCCAATGTTTTAAATTACTACTCAGCGGCCCCTGAAAGATTATTTGGAAAACAAATTCCAGTTGCAAATGGCATTGATATCACCTTCAAAGAGCCCCTTGGTGTTGTTGGGATAATTGTTCCTTGGAACTTTCCAATGCCAATTGCAGGTTGGGGCTTTGCGCCAGCTTTAGCTGCTGGAAACACAGTGGTGTTAAAACCTGCTGAGTACACACCAATGACTGCCATGAGATTGGGTGAGTTAGCACTTAAAGCAGGAATTCCAGAGGGTGTATTTAATGTGGTGGTTGGTAAGGGATCTGTTGTTGGAAATAGATTTGTTACCAATCCTTTGGTGCGAAAGATTGTATTTACTGGCTCAACAACTGTTGGTAAGCAGATCATGGCAGGGTGTGCTGATCAGGTTAAGCGGGTAACACTTGAGTTAGGTGGCAAGAGCGCCAATATTATTTTTGCAGACTCTGATATTGAACGGGCTGCAGCCGCTGCCCCTGGCGCAGTTTTTGATAACGCAGGCCAGGATTGCTGCGCAAGATCTAGAATTTTAATTGAGAAGAGCGCCTTTGATAAATTTATGTCAGCCTTTGAAACTGCGGTTAAAAAGTTTCGAGTGGATGAGCCATCCCTTGCAACAGCTGAGATGGGACCTCTTATTAGTAAGAAGCAGTTAGATGCAGTGCAAGCCTATTTAACTGAAGAGGTTGCCTTCACAGGAAGTGCGCCAACGGGAGCTGGCTTCTGGATGGCGCCAACTGTTTTGATGCCAAAGAAGACAACCGCAAAGGTTTGGCAGGAGGAGATCTTTGGTCCAGTTGTTTCTGTTATGACCTTTGATGATGAGGCAGATGCAATTGCAAAGGCAAATGATTCAGATTTTGGTTTATCTGGCTCAATCTGGTCAAATAACTCAAGCAAGGCTTTGCGAGTGGCTAGGGCGGTTGAGAGCGGTAATTTATCTGTTAACTCAAACTCCTCAGTTCGTTACTGGACACCATTTGGCGGCTATAAACAATCTGGCTTAGGCAGAGAGCTAGGTCCTGATGCACTAGATGCTTTTACTGAGGTTAAAAATGTTTTTATTGCAACTGATAACTAACTAAACAAAACTAAACAAGCAAGAATAAATCAACAAAGGGGAGCGCAATATGAGCAAAAGACTTGAAGGCAGAGTTGCAGTTGTAACAGGTGCTGGAAGTGGTATTGGTTATGCCGCATCGGTCCGTCTTGCAGCTGAAGGTGCCAAGGTTGTAGTTGTTGATACCAATGAGATTGCTGGCAAAAAGGTTGCAACTGAGGTTGGTGGCATATTTGTTAAGGCAGATGTGACCAATGAGGAGCAGGTTGCCAATATGTATAAGGTCGCCTTTGATACCTATAACCGAATTGATATTGCATTTAATAACGCAGGTATCTCACCCCCTGATGATGATTCAATTTTGATTACCGGCATTGATGCTTGGGAGCGGGTATTAAGAGTAAATACAACCTCAGTATTTCTATGTTGCAAAGCGGTATTGCCATATATGCAAAAAAATAAAAAAGGATCAATAATTAATACCGCATCCTTTGTTGCCACTATGGGTGCAGCCACTTCACAGATTGCATACACCGCATCAAAGGGTGGAGTTCTTGCGATGAGCCGCGAACTTGGTGTGCAGTTTGCAAGAGAGGGAATTCGCGTAAATGCATTATCTCCAGGACCAGTAAACACCCCATTACTACAGGAGTTATTTGCTAAGGATAAAGAGCGAGCAGCAAGACGGTTAGTTCATATCCCAATGGGCCGATTTGCCGATGCAACTGAGATTGCTTCCGCTGTGGCATTTTTAGCCTCAGATGACTCAAGCTTTATTACTGCATCAAACTTCTTAGTAGATGGTGGTATTTCAGGGGCATACGTAACACCCCTTGATAATTAATTATTATTAATTATTTCAGTAATTAATTAAGCCCCGCCTAGAAAAAATGTAGGCGGGGCTTAACTTTAAATGAGTCATTACTTAACATTTATGCGCCGCAGGGCGCGGGTGGATGTCCTTTTTTCACAATTTTATTATTAAAGGCTCCATGGAAAGTTTTTACACAGGTATTCAACTATCCCACCCCCTTAATTTTTATAAGAGGCAATCAACTGATTGCATTTAAAAAGATACTCCTAACAGATGCAATTGACCATGAGAAACACCTTAAAATATCTCTACCTTAAATTTAGAGTTAAGAGTTCTAAGTGCCGGAAGTGTTGTTTTCTACAAAATTAACTAACAGCAATAATTGCAAGTGCTCCACTGGAGGCTGCGATCCCAACCCAATTGGTGATCGAAGGCCGCTGGTGGAGCATTTTTATTGCAATCAATGTGGATAGGGCAGGAGCTGATGCCATAAAGATTCCCACTTTGCTTAACTCCAAATTGTTAATGGCGATCATAAAAAATATATTTGCCACAACCTCACAGGTGCCAGAAAGCAGTGCGTACTTTTTAAACGCCCCACCATTTGGGATTACCAACTCTTTCTTTGGTGGGAAAACAAAGGTCAGGGCAAAGACGCCAAATCTTGCCCCAACTAAACCGCCAAGAATTTGAGAGTTATCAATCTCAGTTGCAATAAATGAGAAGCCGGAGAAAAAGACTGCAGCGGTTGCGGCAAGTAAAAAGATTGAAAATGTAACTGGTTGATTTCCCACTGCCTGGCGTGAGCAGAGATAGATACCAACTGCGCCAAGGGCTGCTGCGATTGGAAAGGTTAGGGAGAGTGATTCATTTTTAACAATCACGGCAAACATAATTAGGAAGAAAGATTGAGTAAGGGCAACAACTGGGCCAACAAATGAGACCGCACCAGTTGAGATCGCCTTATAGATGAAAGGCAATCCAAGGCCGCCAGTGATGCCAGCAAGAAAGCCAAGCACAAATACTTTGGTAGTCAAGGTCTCTAAATTAAAGGCAATTACAAAGCAGATTATAAATAGCGCAATTGAGCTTGAGTAGCGAAGAGTATTTCGCCAATTTGAAAGCTGGGTTGATTTACCGCCTAAGGTATTTGTAAAGGCATTTGATAAGGCGTTTGAAAAGGAGGCTACTTCACCAATCATTTGCTAACAGCTGACTGGCTTAATGCAGGGGAGGCTTCAAACTTTTCCGAGTACTTAACAACCTCTGCGGTTGCAACCCTTCTTAAAAAGGAGTCAACTAACTCAAAGGCTCTAACTTGGGAGAATGGTTGCTCACGTAATGTTTGCTCACGCAGCGTTTCAACATCAACACCCTCTGCCTCAACCTCAGCACAACCACCCTCCATCGCAAGCCATGCCTCTAATACTTCAGAGTCAATCTCTGGATGAAATTGCAATCCCAAGGTTCGCCCCATCACAAATGCTTGGCTGCATAAATCTGTTCTTGCAATCTCAGTAGCACCCTTAGGTGTTTGCCATCTATCCCAGTGATACTCAAACCAAGGACCTTGCGGAATCAAAGTTTTATCATCACTTTCAATCTCAAACCATCCAAGCTCTGCCCTTGGAGATCTTGCAACTGAGCCACCTAAGGCCCGCGCCATTAATTGGCCGCCAAAGCAGATACCAAGAATAGGAATACCAGCATTATGGGCGGCTTGTAATTTATTTAACTCAGGAATCAACCACTTACCAATTCGATCATCCTCATACGCCCCATATGGTGCACCCATTGGCACAATCACGTCGTAATCAAAAAAGTTTGGAAAGCTAACCTCAAGATTTGGGGTTGCATACTTACCTTCAGGAACTATTAAGAATCTTTCAATCTCATACCCATGTTTTTCAAAGGCGCGCCAAATCGGACCACCAAGTGAGACATGGTCATGTTCGATAAAAAGTGCGCGCATGGAGAGCACTCTACTCAATTAGCCAGCTTGATTTTGGCCATCCTAGGTAGTGCCGATCACTTTATCGATAGGATCCTTGGATGAAAATTGAAAGTGTGGATCTGTTTTATCTACGGATGCCAGAGGTATTAGATATTGGCGATGGCAGCCAAGACTCATTGCTGTGTCGAGTTAGCGCAGGAGGTTATGTTGGTTGGGGTGAGGCGGTTTGCTCCCCACTTGTTGGTTTATCAGCTTGGATAACACCACTTTCACATAGTGGATGTCATCCAGTAATTGATTCAGTACTTGGTGCACCATTAAATGATCCATCAGATATTGCAAAGGTTTATCAAAGTGTTAGAAAAAACTCATTTTATGGTTTGTTGCAAAGTGATCTTTTAATCTCAGGCATTGAGATCGCGATGTGGGATTGTTTAGGAAGAGCAAAATCTGAGCCAATTTGGCGATTACTTGGTTATCAAAAATCATATCCAAAGCTGCCATATGCATCTGTTTTATTTGGTGATACAGCCGATGAAACAAAACAAAAAGCACTCGCTATGAAGCAGGCTGGATTTAAGGCGGTTAAATTTGGTTGGGGTCCATTTGGAACTACAACTGTTCAAGCAGATGCCGAACATATCTTTGCTGCCCGCGATGGAATTGGCGATGAAGGATATTTGATGATTGATGCTGGCACTGTTTTCAAAGAGGATGTTGAGGCAGCAGCTGCAAGGTTGCCAGCACTTCATGAGGCAAATGTTTATTGGTATGAGGAGCCATTTGATGGTTATGCAATCTCAAGTTATGCCCAATTATCTGCAAGAACACCAAAGGTGGCACTTGCAGGAGGAGAGGGAGCGCATAATGCCTATCAAGGAAAGCAATTAATTGATGATGGCAAGGTTGGATTTATTCAAATTGATGCCGGCTATGTTGGTGGAATCTCAAATGCTTATCAGATCGCTCAATATGCAAATAAGAAGGGGGTTAAGTATGTTAACCACACCTTCACCTCCCAATCAGCACTATCTAGCTCACTGCAATCATTTGCTGGATTGGCAGAGTCAGATATCTCTGAGTATCCAATGGAGCCAAAGTTGTTATGCCAGGAGCTAACTACAAACCGAATTGAGTTGGATAAAAATGGCATGATCTCAGCCCCAGATAAACCTGGCACTGGGATGGATATAAATCTAGATGCGGTTAAGAAGTATTTGGTGCAGACTCAAATTGAGGTGGGTGGCAAAACTTTATATCGCACCCCTTCGGTGTAATAGGTTTATCCCATGGAGCAAAGAGTTAACCCATTAATCGCAGCCACAAAAGATGGCCTACTTCGCTTTGCAGATTTCTCTGGCACCTCAAGTAGAGCCCAATACTGGTACTTCTTTTTAGCGGTAAACCTATCCACCTTTACCATCGCAGTAATTGCAGGTGAGATGGTTGGAAATCTAATCTCCTATATTTTGATCCTGCCCTCATTATCAATTGCGGTCAGAAGGATAAGAGATACTGGGCGAAACCCATTTTTTGTTTTGGTGCCTTTTTATAACTTGTATTTATTGCTGCAACCTAGCCAAACAAATAATTTTAGTAATTAAACCGCTCTTAAAACAGCTGTTACCTTACCTAGGATCTGCGCATCATCTGCTGGGATTGGTGTGAAATCATCATTGGCAGGAAGTAGCCAGAAGTGACCATCCTTCTTTGACCAAGTTTTAACAGTTGCCTCACCATCAATCATCGCCGCCACTATCTCACCCTTTTCCGCATTTTTCTGGGCGCGGATAACAACATAATCACCATCACAGATTGCAACATCAATCATGGAATCACCTTTGACCTGCAACATAAATAACTCACCCTTGCCAACAATTGATTCTGGAAGTGGCATAACCTCTTCAACAGCTTGTTCTGCCAGAATTGGATTTCCAGCTGCAATCTTTCCAACTAGTGGAATCAACCTAGTTTTATCTTGTGGGGCGGCCTCGCCATCTTGGCCAGGAAGAGTTATCTCAATTGCACGCCCTCTGGAGGCATCCCGGCGGATCCAACCCTTTTCTTCAAGAATTTGCAGTTGGTAGGTAACTGATGCGGTGGAGGATAGGCCTGCTGCTTTGCCGATCTCACGCATAGAGGGTGGATAACCCTGATCCTCAACTGCTTTTTTGATGACGGATAAAATCTTTAATTGGCGCGGGGTCAGCCCATTGTCATCGGCTGGACCATCTGGCAGCTCACTTACCGGTTTTTTAGCCATAGAAAAAGGGTAGCAGGGGGGTGGAAAAAAAGCAAACATTTGTTCGATTTAAACTGGACAATGTCAGTGGCTAGGTGTTTAATACTCTATAGAACAGGTGTTCGAATCCCCTCGAACTCTGTTAACGAGGAGCAAGAAGATGAAGGCAAGACAGGCCAAGCGATTGGCAAGAAGTGTTTCAACATTATCGCTATTAGTAGTAATTGGCGCTGGTTTTAGCACTATCTCAGCAGCTAGCGATGAAACAACAAAACCTGCTGGTTCGGTTAAAAGTAATTATGTTCAAGTAGTTGTAACCCCAGGTGAGACTCTTTGGTCAATTGCCCAATTAGTTGCAGATGGTGGCAATGTCTCAGAGGTGGTGGCCCAGATTGTGGAGATCAACCAGTTGAGCACAGCTGATGTTTCTGCCGGCACCAAGCTGCTAGTTCCTGCCCTTTAAGTAGGCCAGATTTAAAGCCGGTTGGGCGTATTGATCCCTTTGCGGTAAAGATTTGCCTAAACACGCCGATTCAGATGCTTTTAAACTCTCAACTATCGCTCTATGGTTTACCCAACATATAGGGGCGAAATCGCTTATGGCTTCCATAAGTAGTGTTTTTCCGCTAATATGCGTTTCCCCCGCTTAGCTAGGAAAAAGGAGTCGGCCCGTGATCTGTCCCTTCTGTCGTTTCGATGACTCAAGAGTGATTGACTCACGTCCAACCGATGAGGGAACCCAGATCCGCAGAAGGCGCGAATGCGCAAGCTGTGGCAGAAGGTTTAACACCTCAGAGACCTCCATACTTCTAGTAATCAAAAGATCTGGTGCAACAGAGCCATTCTCGAGAGAGAAGGTAATCAATGGTGTGCGCAAGGCATGTCAGGGTCGCCCAGTTGATGATGATGATCTAGCTCTTCTTGCCCAACGAGTTGAAGAGTCTCTTCGCTCAGATGGTGTGGCAGAGGTTGAGGCCCAAGAGGTTGGAATGGCAATACTTGCGCCACTCCGAGAGCTCGATGAGGTCGCCTACCTACGATATGCCTCGGTATACCGTAGTTTTTCCTCCCTAGAAGATTTTGAAGGTGAGATCGCACTTCTCCGTGCCGAACCTTCCAGAAATTCAAAAGCATTAAAAGATTTAAGAACTCAAGAATTAATTAAGTAGTCCTCTTAAGTAGATAAGAAGTAGAGATAAGTAGCGCGAAAAGATAAGCGGTAAAAAGTTTTCCCAAAAATAAGCAGTAAAGAAGTGAAGAAGACAAGAAGAAAAAGAGAATTTAAACAACTAGTTAAGGGGATAAGTAAATGTCTATAGTGAATAAGCCAGCAGCGGTAAAGACCGGCACTGGAAAAGGTCTTACCATCGAACGTATCTACACAACAGCTGGGGTTCACCCGTATGACACAGTTAAGTGGGAGCGACGTGATGTTGTTCAGACCAACTGGAAATCTGGCGAGGTTATCTTTGAACAAAAAGGTGTTGAGTACCCTGAGTTCTGGTCAGTAAATGCCTCAACAATTGTTACCACCAAATACTTCCGTGGCGCACTAGGGGCGGAAAATCGTGAGTGGTCTCTAAAGCAGGTAATTGATCGCGTAGTTTTAACCTACACAAAAGCTGGTAGAGAAAATGGCTACTTTGCAACCCCAATGGATGCTGAAATTTTTGAACATGAATTAACCCATATGCTGATGCACCAAATCTTTTCCTACAACTCACCAGTTTGGTTTAACGTGGGAACAAATGCGCCACAACAAGTATCTGCTTGTTTCATTCTCTCAGTTGATGACACGATGGAATCAATTCTTAATTGGTATAAAGAAGAGGGCTTTATCTTCAAAGGTGGATCAGGTGCTGGTCTTAACCTTTCTCGAATTCGCTCATCTAAGGAGTTTTTAAAATCTGGTGGCACAGCAAGCGGCCCAGTTTCATTTATGCGTGGTGCTGATTCATCTGCTGGCACAATCAAATCAGGAGGTGCAACTAGAAGAGCTGCCAAGATGGTGGTGCTAGATGTTGATCATCCAGATATCGAAGAGTTTATTGAGACCAAGGTTCGCGAAGAGGACAAGATCCGCGCCCTTCGTGATGCTGGCTTTGATATGGATTTGGGTGGCAAAGATATTGTCTCTGTGCAATACCAAAATGCTAATAACTCAGTTCGCGTATCTGATGCCTTCATGAGAGCTTATGAAGCTGGCGACTCATTTGGATTAACTGCAAGATCAACTGGTGAGGTTATTGAAACAGTTGATGCTAAACAATTATTTAGAAAGATGGCAGAGGCTGCTTGGGCTTGTGCTGATCCTGGAATTCAATATGACGACACCATCAATGAGTGGCACACAAACCCAGAGACTGGCCGGATCAATGCATCCAATCCATGCTCTGAGTACATGTCACTAGATAACTCATCATGTAACTTGGCATCTTTGAACTTAATGAAGTTCTTAAAAGCTGATGGTTCATTTGATG
>Ga0315902_10000848_pt1 | contig 50760 bp, 46 predicted proteins | sample LakEriMetagenome_9_FD_203523 | JGI IMG/M metagenome (GOLD analysis project Ga0315902, IMG submission 203523) | Freshwater fungal communities from buoy surface, Lake Erie, Ohio, United States - Buoy 12 MA117 | ecosystem: Environmental > Aquatic > Freshwater > Lake > Lake biofilm | place: USA... | reverse complement strand
GGTCAAGGTCGCGGAATGGGGGCTGGTGACGCTGCTGGCCCTGCACCTGACCGGCGGCGTGCGCTTGCTGCTGATTGAGTACGGGCCCGCCTCGGGCCTGCGCAAAAACTGGATCGCCGGCGGCCTGGGCCTGGCCACGGCCACTGGGCTGGCTTTTGCGCTGGCCCTCGTGGGCTGAGAATTAACGGTCTTCCCTTAACTCAAGGATCTAAACCATGACACGCCTGAACCGCCGCTCCCTCGTGATCACCGCCGCCCTGCTGGGTCTGGCCGGACCCAGCCTGGCCCAGGACGCTTGGCCGAACAAGCCGGTGCGCCTGGTCGTGCCCTTTGCGCCGGGCGGATCAACCGACGTGGTGGCCCGCATGGTGGGCCAAAAACTCTCCACGCTGTGGAACCAGCCCGTGGTGATCGAGAACCGAGCCGGTGCCGGCGGCAACGTGGGCGCCGACGTGGTGGCCAAGGCCCAAGGCGATGGCTACACCCTGCTCATGGCCTCGGGCTCGGTGACCATCAACCCCGCGCTGTACAAGAAGATGCCCTTCGACACCAAGAAGGACCTGGCGCCGATCACCAACGTGGCCCAAGGCCCGATGCTGGTGGTGGTCAGGGACGCAGCGCCCTACAAAAATCTGAAGGACCTGATCGCGGCTGCCAAGGCCAAGCCCGGATCTGTCAACTTCGCCTCGGCTGGCGTGGGCAGCCAGGTGCATCTGGCCGCCGAGAACTTCGCCGATGCGGCCGGTGTCGACCTGCAGCACGTGCCCTATCGCGGTGAGGCCCTGGGCTATACCGACCTGGCCGCCGGTCAGGTCCAGATGATGGTGGGCAACTTCGCCGCAGCGTCCGCCCTGGTGGGCCCCAACCGCCTGCGGGCGCTGGCGGTCACCAGCAAGACGCGCATGCCCCAGATGCCCGATGTGCCCACGGCGCACGAGGCGGGCCTGCCTGGCTTCGAGAACGTGGGTTGGTTCGGCCTGTTCGCACCGGCGGGCACACCGCCGGCCGTGATCCAGAAAGTGCAGCGCGATGTGACCAGCGTGATGGCCGAGACCGAAGTCAAGGCCCGCCTGTATGTGCAGGGGATGTCGCCGGCGGTGAACACCACCGCCGACTTCACCCGCCAGTTGGACCTGGAGTTTGAGCGCTGGGCCAAGGTGGTGGCCGCACGCAAGCTGCAGGCCAACTAAGAAACGAATCCGACGTGACCCTGCACATTGATCTGAGCGCCGTCGAAGAGGCTGCCAAGACGCTCTACATCCGGGCGCTCAAGGTGCTGCCTCCCGACATCAAGGAGGGCATGGCCCAACTGGCGCAGCATGAATCGGGCGCGACCGCGAAATCGGTGCTGCACACCATGGTGCGCAACATCGCCGTAGCCGAAGAGACCGACAACCTGCTGTGCCAGGACACCGGCATCCCGATCTACAACCTCAGGATCGGGCGCGACGTGCAGGTCGACGGCTACGCGCTGCAAGAGGCCGTCGCACGCGGGTGTGCGCGCGCCACGCGCGAGTACCCGCTGCGCAGCTCGGTGGTGCATCCCTTGACCCGCAAGAACGAGCACACCTCTTGCGGCATCGGCGTGCCGGTGATTCACATCGACTTCGACACCACGCCCGACACCCTCAGCATCGAGATGATCCCCAAGGGCAGCGGTAGCGAGAACGGCTCCTTCTTGCGCATGGCGATTCCGGCCGAGGGCATCGATGCGATCAAGACCTTTGTCATCGACTGCGTGCTGGCGGCCGGGGGCAAGACCTGCCCGCCCACCATCGTGGGCGTGGGCCTGGGTGGCACGTCCGATCTGGTGGTGGCCCTGGCCAAGCGCGCGGCCACGCGCCCTCTGGGTAGCCACTGCGCCGACCCGGACGGCGCGGCGCTGGAACGCGAACTCAGTGTCGCCGTCAACCAACTGGGCGTGGGCCCACAGGGGCTGGGCGGCGATTCCACCGCGTTTGCGGTGCACATCGAACTGGCTGCTACCCACATCACCATGAACCCCATCGCGGTCAATATGCAATGCCACTCGGCGCGCCGCGCACGTGCCACCTTCACGCCCGACGGCGTGGCCTATGGCTTCTGACGGACGGAGCGCCCCTTGACCCACCACGTGCTTGACATGCCCGCCACCGAGGCGCAGGTGCGCGCCTTGCGGATCAACGACACGGTGACGCTGCGTCGCACGCTGTTCGGAATCCGTGACGCCACGCAGATCCACCTGTTCGACCGCGCGCGCCGTACCCGATTCGACCTGCAGGGCCACGCCGTGATTCACACCGCGCCGAATGTGCGCAAGGTGGCGCCGAGTGCGGACCATCCTGCAGGCTACGCGCCGGTGTGCATCGGCACCACCACCTCGGACCGCATGGAGCGCTTTACTCGCCCGCTCATGGAGCGTGAAGGCGTGCGCCTGATCATCGGCAAGGGCGGCCTGCGTGACGGCTCCTCACACGCCTTCGCCGATCTGGGCGGCGCCTACCTGGCCATCGTCGGTGGCACGGCGGCCCTGGAGACCACCTGGATCGAGCGGATCGAAGACGTGGACATGGACGACCTCAATCCCGAGAGCCTCTGGCGCTTTGCCATCCGCGACTTTGGTCCGCTGCTGGTGGCCATGGACAGCCAGGGCGGCAGCCTCTATCGCACGGTGCAGGCCGACACCGCGTCGCGCCGCGCGCAGGTGCTGGCCTCGCTGGGGGTGAAGGCATGAAGACGCCCAGCATCCGCCGTGTGCAGACCGACATCCTGATACTGGGCTCGGGCGGCGCGGGCCTGTTTGCCGCCTTGCATGCCCACCAGCACGCGCCGAATCTGAAGATCACTGTGGCCGTCAAGGGTTTGCTGGGCAAGTCCGGGTGCACCCGCATGGTCCAAGGCGGCTACAACGTGGCGCTGGCCGAGGGCGACTCGGTCGAGCGCCATTTCATGGACACCATCGACGGCAGCAAGTGGCTGGCCGACCAGGACCTGGCCTGGACGCTGGTGTCCACCGCCGTCGAACGTATCCGCGAACTCGAAAACGAACTGGGTTGCTTCTTCGACCGCAACCCCGACGGCACGATTCACCAGAAGGCCTTTGCCGGCCAGACCTTTGATCGCACCGTGCACAAGGGCGATCTCACCGGCATCGAGATCATCAACCGCCTGGCCGAACAGGTCTGGGCCCGCGGCATCGACCGGCTCGAGGAGCATCGCGCCGTCGAATTGATCAAGACCCCGGCCGGCGACGCGCTGGCGGGTGTGCTGATGATCGACATGCGCACCGGCGAGTTCGTGTTCGTGCAGGCGCAGGCCGTCTTGCTCGCCACCGGCGGCGGGCCGACCATGTACAAGTACCACACCCCCTCGGGCGACAAGAGCTGCGACGGCTTGGCCATGGCCTTGCGCGCGGGCCTGCCGCTGCGGGACATGGAGATGGTGCAGTTTCATCCCACCGGCTTGCTGGCCGGCACCGGCACCCGCATGACCGGCACCGTGCTCGAAGAAGGCCTGCGCGGCGCAGGTGGCTGGTTGCTCAATGGCCAAGGCGAGCGCTTCATGTCGCGGTACGACGAGCGGGGCGAACGCGCCACGCGTGACATCGTCAGCCGCTCGATCTACCGCGAGATGCGAGACGGTCACACCACGCCCAATGGCGGGGTCTGGATCCAGATGAACCACCTGGGCGTGGACAAGGTGCGTCAACAGTTCAAGGGCATGGTCGAGCGCTGCGCCGATTGCGGCTTCGATCTGGCCGGTGGCCGCGTCGAAGTCGTGCCCACGGCGCATTACATGATGGGCGGCGTCGTCTTTGAACCCGACACCCGCACGCCCCTGACCGCCCTGTTTGCTGCGGGCGAAGACACCGGCGGGGTGCACGGCGCCAACCGACTGGGCGGCAACGGCGTGGCCAATTCCACGGTGTTTGGCGGCATTGCCGGCGACACCATGGCGCGATGGGTGCTGAGCGAAGGCACCTGGCGCGCCCCCGACGAAGCGGCCCTGGCCGCCGCCGTCGACCGCGCGCAAGCGCCCCTGCGCCTGCCGCCGGGCGACCTCGAGGCCGTGCGCGAAGCCCTCTTTACCTGCATGTGGGACGACGTGGGCATCTTGCGCACCGCCGAGTCGCTGCAGCGGGGCCTGCAGCGCTTGCAAGCTTTGGACGAACAACTGGCACGCACCGGCGTGGCCGACACCGACCGCGCCTTCCATATGGGCTGGCATGACTGGCTCAATCTCAAGAGCCTGATCGACATCAGCCGCGTCATCGCCCTGTCGGCGCTGGCCCGAGAAGATTCACGCGGCGCCCACTTCCGAGAAGACTTCCCGGAAGCGGGCCCGTTCGAAGACTCCCATTACATCGTCGTACGCCAAGACGGCGAGGGCCTGAACATGACGCGGCAGGCGGTGCGCTTTACCCGCATCCGCCCGGGCCACAGCTTGTTGGCGGATGCTTGAACGAGTTGTCTGCCCTGGAAATGGTCGTCGCCTGCTTGGCGGTGACGCTGGGCTACACCGTGTTTGGCATGACCGGCTTTGGCGCCAACATGGTCGCCTTGCCCGTGTTGGCCCACGTCATGAGCTTGCGCTTTGCGGTGCCCATGCTGCTGGTGCTGGACCTGCTCTCGGCCACGATCATGAGCGCACGGCACCGGAATTCGGTGGACAAGATCGAACTCAAACACCTGATGCTGCCGATGTTGGTGGGCATGGTGCTGGGCCTGCCACTGCTGCAGCACGCGGCCGAACATTGGCTGCTGGTGATGCTCGGTCTCTTCGTCGGGGGCTTTGCGATCTGGAGCCTGTGGGGCGCGTCGAACAAGCGCCCGGCGGCGCCAGGCTGGGTCTGGCCGACGGGCTTGGTGGGCGGCGCGTTCAGCACAGTCTTCGGCACCGGTGGCCCGGTCTACACCCTCTTTCTGGCCAATCGCATCACCGACACCGACCGGCTGCGGGCCACCCTGGGCACGACCATCCTGATCTCGGCGCTGGTGCGCCTGGTGCTGTTCACCGGCAGCGGGTTTCTGACCCAGCCCGGACTACCGCTGCTGGCCGCATTGCTGGTGCCCTGCGCGCTGGCGGGCTACGCCATCGGCAGCCGGGTCAATGCAGGGATGCAGCAGGCCCAGGTACGGCGTGTCATCTGGGCCTTGCTGCTGCTCGCGTCCGCCAGCCTCTTGCTGCGCGGCCTGATGGGGGCCCGGTGAACGCGAGCTCAGTCGCGCGCAGGTCGGCGTGGGGGCGCGGTCGATCCGCGCACCACCAGCGAGACCTCCACCTCGTGATTGGCCAGCGGCGCCTCGCCGCGCGCCAACGCCAGGGCACTGTCCGCTGCGCGTTGCCACATAGCCTGCGCGGGCACCTGCACGGTGGTCAGCCCGGGCTGCACATGCGAGGCCATCTCCAAATCATCGAAGCCGACGATCGACAGATCGCGCGGCACCTGCAGACCCAGATGCTGGGCCTCCAGCAAGGCGCCCAGGGCAAGCACATCGTTGCCGCAGACCACCGCCGTGGGCGGCGATTTGGCCTGCAGCAGCTGGCGCAGACCCTCGCGGGCCGGGGCCAGGCCGTAGGGACGCTCGACCAGCCGGTCGGCCGGCAGTGTCAGGCGATGCGCCGCCAGGGCCTGGCGCACGCCCTGCACGCGGGCGTACGAGCGGTCGTTGTCCTGGGTGACGCCCGCCAGCATGGCAATGCGGCGATGTCCCATGTCCAGCAGATAGCGCACGACCTGATGCATCGCGCGCGCGTTGTCAAAGCCCACGCCGGTCATGCCCGGCGGCAAGGGCCAGCTCATGACGTGAACCACCGGCACGCCGCGCGCCTTCAGGCGATCGATCAGCGGTGCGCCCTGCGCACAGCCGCACAAGACCAGCGCGTCGACGCCGCGCGTGAGCAGGTTCAGGGCCTGGCGGGCCTCGACCGCCGGGTCGTAGCCGCTGGTGGCGATCAGCAGCTGGTGGTTGGCAGCGGCCAGGCGCTGCTGCAGCGCGTTGATGGCGGTGGCAAAGATCGCGTTGTCCACCGTCGGAAAGATCGCGCCGATCGTGCCGGTGCGGCGCGACTTCAGGGTGCGCGCCCCGGGGTGCGGCACATACCCCAGCTGGGCGATCGCGGCTTGCACCCGTTCCCGCAGGGTGGCGCGCACGCCTTCGGGCGCGTTGACGACCCGCGAGACGGTGGCAATCGACACCTTGGCCACGCGGGCCACGTCGCTGATGGTCGGAACGGGGAGGAAATCGGAGGACACGGCGGTTTCCACTGTAACCCTTTACAAGACTCGCCGATGCGGCCGATACCGGCCCTAGCTAGGGAAAGTCTGGGGAAACAAGCACCCCAGAGCGCTTGACAGCCAGGCCTGACCTTCGGAAACTGAAAACATTTACAAGATGACGAGTTCGACGCCCACTGCCCCCGACCGCGCGGCGCCTGCGACCACCGCCGGCAGCCGCCGTGGTCGCGCGCTGGCGGCCCAACTGGCCACGGCGGTGCTGACGCTGGCCATCGTGCTGGCGCTGTGGCATCTGCTCACGGCGGTCACCGGCTTCATCTCGCCAGCGCGCTTTGCCACCCCGGCCGAGGTCGGCGTGTCGCTGCGCCAGATCGCCATCGACGGCTACAGCAACGGCCGGCTGCACGAACATGTGCTGCGCAGCGTGCTGCTGGTCACGATGGGGTTCACCGTGGCGGCCTCCATCGGCGTGGCCCTGGGCCTGGCCATGGGCGCCAGCCGCCGGGTGGAAGCGCTGGTCAACCCGATTTTTCTGGTGCTGCGCCCGATCCCGCCGCTGGCCTGGATCCCGCTGGCCATCGTCTGGCTGGGCCTGGGGGATGCGGCCAAGATGATGGTGATCTTCGTCTCCGCCTTCGTCCCCTCGGTAATCAACAGCTACACCGGCGTGCGCCAGATCGACAAGCCGATCTTCGAGGCGGCGGCAATGCTCGATGTCACCGGGCTGCGCTACTGGCGCGAGGTGCTGGTGCCGGGCGCGCTGCCCAGCATCTTCACCGGGCTGCGGCTGTCACTGCAGGCCTCCTGGACCACGCTGGTGGCCGCCGAACTGGTGGGCGCCATCACCGGCCTGGGGCAGATCCTGAACCAGGCCGCCCAGGACATCTACCCCGCCATGATTCTGGTGGGCATGATCAGCGTGGCGCTGTGCGGCTGGCTCATGACCGTGGGTCTGGGCTGGATCGAAAAACGGGTCATGCCCTGGAAGGTCATCGCATGATCGCCGCACCCCTGCCCGCCGCCCCGTTCTGGCGCCTCACGCTGATTGGCGCCGTGGGCTTTCTGGCCGTCTGGTCGCTGGCGGCCGTGTCGGGCTTGACCTCGCGCACCTTCCTGCCCGCCCCCTGGGATGTGGTCACGCGCATGAGTCAGCTGCTGGTGCAGCCCTTCGCCGGTTTTGTGCTGCACGAGCACCTGCTGTCTAGCCTCAAGCGTTTTGGCATGGGCTTCGCCCTGGCCGTGGCGGTAGGGGTACCGCTGGGTCTGCTGATGGCGTGGTTCCGCTGGCTCGATCGCATCGTCACCCCGGCCTTCGAGGCGGTGCGCTTTGTCGCGCCGATTGCCTGGGTGCCGTTTGCCGCCCTGTGGTTTGGCACGGGCATCGGCGGGCCGGTGCTGATCATCTTCATGGGCGCCTTTCCGCCCGCCTTGATCAACACCTACCGCGGGGCCCAGCAGGTGGACCGCAAATACATCGAAGCCGCCCGCATGCTCGGGGCCAACTCCTGGCGCGTGATGACGCAGGTGCTGCTGCCCGCATCCGTGCCCTCCATCGTGGCGGGCCTGCGCATCTCGGCCGGCCTGGGCTGGCAATCGCTGGTCGGGGCCGAGCTGATCGTCGCCTCCAGCGGCGTGGGCTACATGATGGTCAAGGGTCAGGCGTCGGTGTCGACCACCACCGTCATGTGCGGCATGCTGGCCATTGGCGCGGTGGGCCTGGTGATCGACATCGTGCTGCGCCGCGCCCATGCGGCCATCGAGAAAAAACGCGGACAGTAAGAGGATCACAGTGGCCAATATCCAGTTCCAGGGCGTGCAACGCGTCTTCAAGCAAAACGACAAAGAGTTTGTCGCGCTCAAGGACATCAACCTGGTCGTGCAAGACCGCGAGTTCGTGGCCATCGTCGGCCCCTCGGGCTGCGGCAAGACCACCTGTATGCGCATGGCCGCAGGGCTCGAGCACCCCACCGGCGGCGAGGTGCGGGTGGACAACGAGATCGTGACCGCCCCCGGTCCGGATCGCGCCGTGGTGTTTCAGGCCTTCGCGCTGTTTCCCTGGAAGACGGTGTGGGACAACATCGAATTCGGGCTCAAGTCGCTGGACGTGGACGCGCAAGAGGCCAAGCGCCGCATCGAGCAGTACATCGAGCTGATGGGCCTGCAAGGCTACGAACACGCCTACCCGCATCAGCTCTCGGGCGGCATGCAGCAGCGGGTCGCGATTGCGCGCGCCTATGTGCTGGACCCCAAGGTGCTGCTGATGGACGAGCCCTTTGGCGCGCTCGATGCCCAGACCCGCGTGGTCATGCAAGAAGAACTGGTGCGCCTGGCGCGCAAGAACCCGCGTACGGTGTTGTTCATCACACACGCCGTCGAGGAAGCGGTGTACCTGGCCGATCGGATCGTCGTCATGACGCGTCGGCCCGGCACGATCCGCGAAATCATCGACGTCAAGTCGATCCGAGAAGCCGAAGGTTGGGATGCGCACAAACGCATCGAGGACGTGATGGACCTGCCCAGTTTCGTCCACCTTCGCACCCATGTCTGGAAGCTGCTGCGCGAGCAGCAGGGCGACGACACCCATTGATAACCACCCGAAAGAGGAGACTGACCATGCGTACCCTGTTCAAAGCCAGCCTGCTGAGCCTTGCCCTGACCCTGGGAGGCGTCGGCCACGCCCAGCAACCAGCGCTCACCGAAATCAAGGTGAGCTACCAGCCCGCCCTGTACTGGGCCCTGCCCTTCTATGTCGCCACCGAAAAAGGCTGGTGGGCCGAGCTGGGCCTCAAGCCCGTCTTCTCGACCTTCCCGGCTGGCGTGCCGCAGATCGCGGCATCCGCTTCCAAGTCCTGGGACGTGGGCGGCACCGGCGGCGTGCCGGCCGTGCTGGGCCATGTGCGCTTTGGCCTGAAGACCATCGGCGTGAGCAACGACGAGTCCGCTGGCAACGCCCTGGTGGTCTCGCGTGCCGCTGCCGAGAAATTCACCAAGAACCCGGCCTCGATCAAGGGCCAGACCATCGTGCTGACCTCCAACTCCACCGGCGACTACGCGGTGCAGTCGTGCCTCAAGCGCTACGGCCTGACCAAGGCCGATGTGACGATCAAGAACATGGGCCAGGCCGAGATCATCTCGGCCATGTCCTCGGGCAACGCCGACCTCGGCGGCCTGTGGGCCCCCAACATCTACACGGTCGAAGAAAAGGCCGGTGGCAAGGTGCTGTGCTCGGGTAAAGAAGGCGGCGCCTTCGTGCCCGGCGCGCTGATCGTGCGCGGCGAGTACGCCGAGCAAAACCCGGAGAACGTGGCCAAGTTCCTGGCGATCTACCTGCGCGGTTGGTCGTGGGCCAACGCCAACCGCAACGAGGCCATCGCCATGATGAAGAAGTTCTACGAGCAGGGCGGCACCAACATCAGCGAAGCCTCGATGCGCAAAGAGTTCGACACGCGCCCGACCTTCAACCTGGCCCAACAGATCCAGAACATGGACCGCGCCCGTGGCGCCTCGACCACCGACGGCTGGTTCAGCAACATCGGTGAGTTCATGAAGAGCACCGGTGCGATCCCGACCGTGCCCGCCTCCTCGGAGTACATCACCGACGCCTTCATGAAGCGCGTCGCCGCCGACCCCCGGCTGCGTGATTTCGCCAACAGAACGAACTGACCTACCGCGCGTGTTCCCTCTGGGGCGACCTTCGGGTCGCCCCTTTCTGGTTTATCCTGAAAACAATTTCATATCTTCCGCCCCATGACCACGACCTACCTCAAGAAAGCCAGCAAGACGCCTGAGACCGAGACCGCCACCGCGCAAAAGGTCGTCACCACCATGTTGGCCGAGATCGACCAACGCGGCGAAGCGGCCGTCCGCGCCTACGCCAAGGAACTCGACGGCTGGAGCGGCGAGATTGTGATGACCCGCGCCGAGATCGACCGCCAGACGGCCGACGTGCCCGCGGAGGTCAAACGCGACATCGACTTCGCGATCGAGCAGGTCAGCAACTTCGCGCACGCCCAGCGCCGCTCGCTGACCGAGTTCTCGGTCGAACTGCATCCGGGCGTGACGGCGGGCCAGCGTGTGCTGCCCGTCAACGTCGCCGGCTGCTACGCGCCCGCCGGCCGTTATGCGCACATCGCCTCGGCCTATATGGGCGTGGCCACCGCCAAGGCCGCGGGCGTCAAGACCATCGTCGCCTGCTCCGGGCCGTTTCGCGGCGGGCCGATGCACCCCTATCTGATGTACGCCTTCGACCGCGCAGGCGCCGACGTGATCATGACCCTGGGCGGCGTGCAGGCGATTGCCACCATGGCCAACGGCCTGTTCACCGGCAAGCCGGCCGACGTGATCGTGGGCCCGGGCAACAAATTCGTGGCCGAAGCCAAGCGCACGCTGTTTGGCAAGGTCGGTATCGACGTGTTTGCCGGCCCCTCCGAGGTGGCGGTCATCGCCGACGATTCGGCCGATCCGGCCATCGTGGCCAGCGACCTGGTGGGCCAAGCCGAACACGGTCACGAAAGCCCGGCCTGGTTGTTCACCACCTCGCGCGCGCTGGCCGAAGACGTGATGCGTCGCATGCCCGCCCTGATTGACGCCCTGCCGCCGACCGCGCGCGATGCCGCCGGTGCCGCCTGGCGCGACTACGGCGAGGTGATCCTCTGCGACACCCGCGAGGAAGTCGTTGAAGTCTCCGACCGCTACGCCAGCGAGCACCTGGAGGTGCACACACGCGACCTCGAGTGGTGGCTGGCCAATCTGACCTGCTACGGCTCGTTGTTCCTGGGCGAAGAAACCACCGTGGCCTATGGCGACAAGGCCAGCGGCCCCAACCACGTGCTCCCCACCAAGGGCGCCGGGCGCTACTCGGGTGGCCTGTCGGTGCACAAGTTCATGAAAACCTTGACCTGGCAGCGCATGACACGCGAGGCGGCCCGCGACATCGGCGAGGTCACCGCCCGCATCTCCCGGCTCGAAGGCATGGAGGCGCATGCGCGCACCGCCGACGACCGTCTGGCCAAGTACTTCCCGCAGCAGCGCTTTGAGCGCGGCGAGCCGGTGAAGGTGTAAGACCCGGAGACCTCATGAAGAACACCTTCCGACGGCTACGCCAGCTCGCCACGCTGGGTCTGGTCCTGCCCGCGTTCTGGGCGGCGGCGCAGACTTTCCCCACCAAGACGGTGACCATCGTCGTGCCCTTCCCGGCGGGCGGCGCGCTCGACACCGTCGCGCGCAGCATCGCCGAGCAGATGCGCACCGACCTGGGCCAACCCGTGATCGTCGACAACCGACCTGGCGCCGGTGGTACGGTGGGCAGCGGCGCGGTGGCCCGCGCAGCGGCCGACGGCCACACCATCTTGCTCGGTTCGGTGGCCACGCATGCGATCGCTGCCGGCCTGTACCCGAAGCTGGCCTATGACCCGATTGGCGACTTCGCACCGATCACCCAGCTGACCACAAGCCCCCTGATCCTGACCGCGGCGCCGCAATTCAAAGCGGGCAATGTCGCGGAACTCGTCGCCGCAGCGAAGGCGCAGCCAGGCCGCTTGAACTACGGCTCCACCGGCAACGGCACGGCGCTGCACATCACCGGCGAATCGTTCCGCACGGCCACTGGCATCCAGGTTCAGCACGTGCCGTACAAGGGTGGCCCGCAAGCGATCACCGGGCTGCTGGCGGGCGAAGTCAGCTACATGCTGGCCAACCCGCAGCTGGTGATGGCGCAAATTCAAGCCGGCAAGCTGCGCGCACTGGCGGTCACCGGGGCGACGCGGATGGACGCTCTGCCCAACGTGCCCACCCTGAAGGAAGCCGGTGTCAGCGGCGCCGACATGACCACCTGGTTCGGCCTGTGGGCCCCCAAGGGCACGCCGACGGCGGCAATCGACCGACTCAACGCGTCGGCCCGCAAGGCGCTGGCCACCCCCGAGGTCAAGCGACAGCTCGAGGCACAGGGCGACACGCCGGCGGGCAGCAGCGTGGCCGACTTCAGCGCCTTCGTGCGCGCCGAGCACAAACACTGGGTCGCGTTCGTGCAATCGGCCGGCATCAAGGTCGATTGACCATGTCCCGGCCCAACATCCTCGTCGTCCAAGCCGACCAGCTCACGGCGCTGGTCCTGCCGATGTACGGCGGCCACGCGCACGCCACGCCGCACATGAACCGCCTGGCCGAGCGCGGCGTGACCTTCCTGAACGCCTACAGCAACAACCCCGTGTGCGCCCCGTCGCGCGCGGCGATGCTGACCGGGCGTCTGTCGTCGGCGGTCGGCTGCTACGACAACGCAGCCGACTTCCCCTCGTCGACCCTCACGCTCGCCCACTACCTGCGCCATCAGGGCTACCGCACCTGCCTCTCGGGCAAGATGCACTTCGCCGGCGCCGAGCAGCTGCACGGCTTCGAAGAGCGGGTGACGACCGACATCTACCCCTCGGACTTCGGCTGGACCGCCGACTGGACACAGCGCCGCCAGCCCTACGCGCCCTCGCGTATGAGCCTGCGCTCCATCGTCGAGGCCGGGCTGTGCGAACGCAATCTGCAGATCGACTACGACGAAGAAGTCGCCTACCGCGCCGAGCAGTGGCTGTACGACCGCGCACGCAGCGACGACGCGCGGCCCTTCCTGCTGTGGGCCTCGTTCACACACCCGCACAACCCCTTCATCACCACCCAGCCCTATTGGGACCTGTACGACCACGACAAGATCGACTTGCCGCGCGTGCCGTTCATCCCGATCGCCGAGCGTGACGCCTGGTCGCAACGCTACGCCTACACGATCCGCGCCGACGAGCACGACATCAGCGACGCGCAGCTGCGCGTGGCGCGCCACGCCTACTACGCGATGACCTCCTACTTCGACGCGCAGCTGGGTCGGCTGGTGGGCACGCTCGAGCGCACCGGGCAGTTGGACAACACCTACGTGTTCGTCGTCTCCGACCATGGCGAGATGCTGGGTGAGCGCGGCTCGTGGTTCAAGTTTCAGCCCTTCGAGGGCTCGGTGCGCATCCCGATGATCGCCGCCGGCCCGGGACTGGCGCGCGGTCGCACCGAGACGCGCGGCGTCTCGCTGATGGACCTGCTACCCACCTTCAACGACCTGGTCAGCGACGGCCAGCCGATCGCACCGATCGACCCGCTGCACGGCCAGAGCATGGCCGCCATGCTGCATGGCACCGACACCACGCGCGGCGATGACGTGATGATGGAGTTCCTGGGCGAAGGCGTATTCGCGCCCGCCTGCATCCTGCGGCAAGACGGATTCAAGTACGTCTACTGCCGGCACGACCCGGCGATGCTGTTCGACCTCACGACCGACCCCGACGAGCGTCACAACCTCGCGGGCCGACCCGAACACGCAGCGCGCGAGACCCGACTGCGCGAGCAGGTGCTCGCACGTTGGGACTACCCCGCGCTGGAGCAGACCATCCTCGCCTCGCAGCAGCGCCGCCTGTTCGCGCAGCAGGCGCTGCTGCAGGGTCAATGGACGGCCTGGGACTGGCAGCCGCCCGACAACGCCTCGCGCCGCTATGTGCGTGGCGCGGTCGATCCCAACACCACCGCGACCAAGGCGAAAAAGCGCTTCCCCTTCGTGACCGAGGTCAAGCCGCACCACCCGCGCGACCCCGCAAGCGACCTGGGCGTGACGCCGAACCCTGTATGAGCGACACCATGAACATCCACGCACTGTTCGACCTCACCGGCCGCCGCGCCCTGATCACCGGCGGCAGCTCCGGCATCGGCGCCGCCATCGCGCGCGCGCTGGGCCTGGCGGGCGCCGGTGTGGTGCTGGTGGCCCGTCGCCCCGCCGAATTGGAAGCGACTGCCGCCACCTTGCGCGCCGAGGGCATCACCACCGACATCGTGTCCGCCGACCTGGCCGACGTGCGCGCGGCAGCCGAGGTCGCGCGCCAGGCGCAGCCCAACGGCAAGGGGATCGACATCCTGGTCAATGCCGCCGGCGTCAACCTGCGCCAATCCTTCAGCGACGTCACACCCGAGGCCTGGCAGACCCAGATCGCGCTGCACTTGGGCGCGCCCTTCTTCCTGACCCAGGCCCTGGCACCCGGCATGGCCCAACGCGGCTGGGGGCGCGTGATCAACATCGGCTCGCTGCAAAGCTTTCGCGCGTTCGCCAACAGCGCGCCTTATGGCGCGGGCAAGGGCGGCGTGGTGCAACTCACGCGTGCCATCGCCCAGGAATGGGGCGCGCGCGGCATCACCTGCAACGCCATCGGCCCGGGCTTTTTCCCCACCGCGCTGACCGCGCCGGTGTTCGCCGACGAGGCGATGGCCAGCTACCACGCCGAGCGAACCTGCATGGGCCGCAACGGCACGCTGGAAGACCTGTATGGCACCGCCGTCTTTCTGGCCAGCGACGCGAGCCGGTATGTCACCGGCCAGACCCTGATGGTCGATGGGGGCTACACAGCACGATGAAAACACCCTTAGACGCTTTCTGGATGCCGTTCACGCCGAACCGGCAATTCAAATCCGCGCCCCGTCTGGTGGCCGATGCCCACGGCATCACCTACGTCACGCCCGAGGGCCGCGAAGTGCTCGATGGCATCTCGGGCCTGTGGTGTGTCGGCTCGGGGCATCGGCATCCGCGCATTGCCGAGGCGATGAAGCGGCAGATCGATCGCCTGGACTTCGCCTCGAGCTTCCAAGTCGGCCATGCGGGTGCCTTTGAGTTGGCCGAGCGCATTGGCAGCCTCGCGCCAGCGGGCATGGACCGGGTGTTCCTCGTGAACAGCGGCAGCGAAGCGGTCGATACCGCCTTGAAGATTGCGCTGGCCCACGCACGGGCCACCGGCCAGGGCCAGAAGAACCTGTTCATCGGACGCGAGCGCGCCTTTCACGGCGTGGGCTTTGGCGGCATCTCGGTCGGCGGCATGACCAACAACCGGCGCGCCTTTGGCGGCGCCCTGCTGCGCGCCGACCACTTGGCCAGCACCTGGGACGCGAGCACGCAGGCGTTTGTGCGCGGTCAACCCCCCGACGGCGGCGTGGCCATGGCCAACGAGCTCGAACGCCTGGTGACGCTGCATGATGCGTCCAACATCGCCGCGGTGGTGATCGAGCCTTTCGCCGGGTCCACTGGCGTGCTGGTGCCACCCGTGGGCTACCTGCAGCGTCTGCGCGAGATCTGCGACCGCCACGGGCTGCTGCTGATTTTTGACGAGGTCATCACCGGCTTTGGCCGGCTCGGCGAGATGTTCGCGGCCCAGGCCCTGGGCGTGGTGCCGGACATGATCGTCTTTGCCAAAACCGTGACCAATGGCGCCGCCCCAATGGGCGGGGTGATCGTGCGGCGCGACTTGCATGACGCGGTCATGCAGGGCCCGCAGCATCTGTCCGAACTGATGCATGGCTACACCTGCTCAGGCCATCCCTTGGCCTGCGCTGCGGCCTTGGCGCAGATGGACGTCCTCGAAGAGGAGCAGCTGCCCGCACGCGTGCGCGCGCTCGCCCCCCAGTTCGAATCCATCGTGCATGCCCTGGCTGATGCCCCGGGTGTGGTGAGCATCCGCAACCTCGGCCTGGCCGCCGGCATCGAGCTCGCGCCCGATCCCTCGGGGCCGGGCCAACGTGGCGCGCGGGCGCAGGTGGCCGCCTTCGAGCGCGGCGTGCTGACCCGCGCGCCCGGCGACACGCTGATTCTGGCGCCGCCGTTTATCAGCACCCCCAACGACATCCAGCGCATGGCCGACCGCCTGCGTCTGGCGATTGAAGACACCGCACAACCGGAGACATGATCATGCGAGCCCTCGTCTACACCCAAGCCAATGAAGTCCAGCTCCAGGAGCGCCCGCAACCGAGCGCCGAGGCGGGCGAGGTGGTCCTCAAGATCGAAGCCGTCGGCATCTGCGGCTCCGACCTGCATGCCTGGCACGGCCATGACCCGCGCCGCAAACCGGGCCTGGTCCTGGGCCACGAATTTGTAGGCGCCATCACCGAATCGTCGGCTCCTGGGTTTGAGGTGGGCACGCGCTACACCGGCAACCCCCTGATCACCTGTGGCGTGTGTGACTACTGCGTCCAGGGCCGCAACAACCTGTGCTCCAACCGCACCATGGTCGGCATGACCCGGCCGGGCGCCTTTGCCGACTACATGAGCATTCCAGCCGCCTCGTTGGTGGCGATGCCGCAAGACCTCTCGGCGCGCGCCGCGGCGCTCACCGAGCCTGCCGCCACCGCCTGGCACGCCGTGCTGCTGGTGATGCGCAGCACCGTCCGCCCCATTCCCGAGTGCAACATCCTCGTGATTGGCGCCGGTGCCATCGGCATGCTCACCGCCTTGCTATTGCGTCACCTCGGCGCACGCAGCGTGACGGTGACTGATTTGAACGCTTCGCGCCGTCAGGCCATCGAGCGCCATGCCCACGCGCGGGCGATCGACCCCACACAGACGGCGCTGCCGGAATCGTCCTTTGACATCGTGATCGATGCGGTGGGCGCCAAGGTGACGCGCAATCAGGCGTTTGCGGCGATCAAGCCCGGTGGCGTGATCATGCATGTGGGCTTGCTCGATTGGTCCAGCGAGATCGATATGCGCAAGCTCACGCTGGCCGAGATCACTTTGCTGGGCACCTACACCTACACCACGAGCGACCTGCGTGCCACGGTGGCAGCGCTGGCCGACGGCGCGTTCGGTGATTTGTCGTGGGTGGAGGAGCGTCCGCTGGTCGAGGGCCAACAAGCCCTCCTCGATCTGGACCAAGGCAAGTGCGCCGCGGCGAAGATTTTGCTGCGACCCTGAGTGTGCGGCCATAACAGGTCGCACATGCGACCGATGGATCAAGGCACAGCCCTACGCACCTAGGGATCTAGCCCCTGCGAGGCGCGGGCATGTGCGTCATGCCATACCTCGGCCATATCCGTGTCCTTGTAGTCGGCAAAGCAAGGCGTGCCGAGCGTGTAATGGACTAGATTGGCTTTTTCGTTGGGCTCGTACTCGATGGCGAGCCAATTCCACTCCTTAGGCAAATCGCCGATCTCATGATCCTCGAGCCACTGGAAACGATGCAGGAACGCACCATCCTTGCTGCTGATGAATTCCGGTGTGAGTTGCCTGTTTTTCGGATGTTCGCAATTCCACAAGATGACGCTGGACCAGTTCTTACGCGGGTAGTTCTCGTTCTTGTTCCCGAGGTACTTGCGATGGGCCTTGGTCAGATAATCGTGCTTGACGACCTGCACCGCCTTGCTGGAATCCCTCAAGCGCCAAAGCGCCTGGATATCTTCCCGGCACACCATGTCGCCATCGGCAAAGATCGCCCACCCCTTGTAGTCCATCAGATAGGGGGACAGGAACCGCGTATAGGTGAACAGGTTGCTCCCGTCGCTGTGCCGCTCCTGATAGCCCACCAGGGATTGGCGCGTCAGCGGCAGGAAGCGAACCGGAACGCTCGCCTTTTCAAGAACGCTTTGACAAAACACGTGATACGCGATGGCTTCTCTCTGGTCAAAGCCGACGATGATCGTGATCGGTTCCATTAGCTGCAGTCTTTCACCCAGAGGGCCACTGCGCGGATGGTACTTGACCAGGATTTCGGATCTTCCTGATAGAAGACCCGCAAGCTGGGATACCACAGACTGAACGCATCTTTGAGATGCCAATACCAAATTCGGCCCTTGGCGTAAGGAACCATCACGCAGCCTCGCTTGCCCATGGCCCCGGCGAGGTGGGCTGTCACATTGCTGGTCGTGACCACGACATCACAGGCGTCAATCAAGGCGAGCAGACCATCGATGTCGTTAAAAACATCCAGGCCCGGCACCTGGTGGATAGAAACCCCGAGCGCCTCGCGTGCTTGCTCAATCTCGGCGTCGACGCTTCCGTATTGCAGGTTCACAAAAGACAGCCCCGCGGCCTCGAGGACTGGCGCCATATCCGCTAAGGCAATGCTTTTCTCGCCGCCAAACTGCTTGTTTGCGCTGCGCCATGCAATTCCGCACACAGGCTTCTTGTCGACAAAAGGCGACTGGGTGCGCAACTTCGCCGAGCGTTCGCGATCTGGCACAAGAAATGGCTGGCGAGAACGCATGACCCCCTCTCTGTCGAGACCCAGCAGGCCACCCAAATCCCCTATCGGGGCCTGCGCGTCATACCCCCCCTCCAGCGTGGCCGAATCCGTTCGCTTGCGGTCAATCAAGGTCACCGAGGGGAACGCGCGCATGAAGAGGGCATGCAGCCGCAGGTCGGCGGACAAGGTCACCCTGACGGCTGGATTCAGCGCTTGTGGAAGCAGGCTGGCATACAAGATTTCGTCCCCGATCCCCTGCTCGGCCCACAACAGCACATCGCCAGACAAGGGGCCAGGCGCACATTGGGGGATGCTGGTTTGCAAGCGCTTGCCTGGAAAGTGGTGGGTATCCCAGCGCCGCGCGTAGCCTGCAAACCCATCTTGGAGTTCTTGCTGGAGAAGCAGCAGCAGTCCTTTGTTGTAGCGGGCCTCTGCGTGATCAGGCTCGATATCGAGGGCGCGGTCGTAGCTAGCCAAGGCCTCGTCGTAGCGCTTGAGGTCACTCATCGACACGCCGCGGTTGCTCCAGGCCTTCGCGTAGTCAGGCTTGAGCTCCAGCGCACGGGCATAACTGGCCAGCGCCTCCGGGTGACGTCTGAGGTCGTTGTACGACGACCCCTGATTACACCAAGCCTCGGCGTAATTCGGCTTGAGAGAAAGAGCGCGCGCGTAGCTCGCCAACGCCTCTTCATAGCGCTCCAAATCGTTGAGCGAGACGCCTCGGTTGCACCAAGCTTCTGCGTAATTCGGCTGCAGGTGAAGGGCTCGCTCGTAGCTAGCCAAGGCCTCTGTGTGCCGCTTCAAGTCATTGAGCGCAATGCCTCGATTGCTCCAAGCTTGGGCGGCCTCAGGATTGAGTTGGACAGCCCTCTCATGACTCTCCAGAGCCTCCTCATGGCGCTTCAAGTCATTGAGCGCAACGCCTCGATTGCTCCAGGCCTCCGCGTAGTCGGGCTTCAGCCCGATCGATTGCTCATGACTCGCCAGAGCTTGCTCATGGCGATTCATTGCAGTGAGCGCTACGCCCCGATTGCTCCACGCCTGCGCGTAATCGGGCTTGAGATCGACTGCACGCTGGTGGCTGGCCAGGGCCTCCTCATGGCGCTCCAGATCGTTCAGTGCGTTGCCTCGGTTCGTCCAAGCTTCAGCGTAATCAGGCTGGAGATCCAGGGATCGCTGATAGCTGACCAAAGCTTCGTCAGGACGCTTGAGCCCGTTCAGCGCAACGCCATGATTACTCCAGGCTTGCGCTGAATCAGGCTTCAATGCGAGCGACTTTTCATAGCTCGCGAGCGCTTCTTGCCAACGCCCAAGATCCTTCAACGCATTGCCCTGATTGCTCCATGCATCCGCGTCGTTGGGACGCAGCTGAAGGGCCTTGTCCGCATGCGCGAGTGCGGCCTCAGGCTGATCCAACCTGATCAAACAGGCGGCCAGGTTGTTGTGGGCCTCGGGGATCTTGTCATTTTGGGCGAGACACCTCTCATACAAATCCTTGGCTCGTTCGAAGTCGCCCTGATCCAGGAGGGTGTTGGCCAGGTTGTAGAGATGGCTCACGTCATCGGGCCGAATTGCCAAGGCTTGCCTGTAACTGTTCTGGGCCTGCGAGATCCGCCCCAGCGCGCGTTGGGCATTGCCCAGGTTTGTCCAAGCCCCATCGTTGCCAGCGTCAAGCCGCACGGCTTGCTCGCACGCCCCGACCGCCTCCTGGTAGCGTCCCAAAAGATTCAAGCCATACCCGAGGTTGGACAGCGCGTTGGGCTGGCCGGGTCGGCTATCGATACTTTGCTGGATCCACGCCAAAGCCTCTTGCGTTTGTCCGAGCTGCAGGAGCGCGATCCCCAGGTGATGAAGGGTGTCTGCGTGTCGGGGATGATCCCGCAGGATCTGCTGATACTGAGCGACGGCGGCCGATGCCTCCCCTCGCATGTGTTTGCCAAGCGCCTCGGCAAATAACTGGTCTGGATGAACAGCGGGCATGTTGGTGGACGTACGACGGACCTGCGCACAGGGCGTGCGGGCCAGATGTTTGTATTGTCTCAGCTTGCCCGCGTACTGCGTCAGGAGGCTTGCGGTGCCCTCAATCGAGCTGAACGCCCGTCGCCTTGATCGGTTTTTCCCAGCGGGCCAGATCCACCTTTTGGGCAGCAGCCAGGTCGGCTGAGCCCGAGCCGATGGGGTCGTAGCCCAGCGCGCGCAGCTTGGCCTGCATGGCGGGGTCGCGCACCAGCTTCATCATGGCTCTTTCCAGGCGGGCCAGGGCAGCGCCCTGAAGGCCGGCCGGGCCATACATCGCGAACCAGGCCGTGGCCTCCATGTTCACGCCCGCCTCTTTGAGCGTGGGCACCTCGGGCACCTGCGGATCGCGTTGGCCGCCGGTGACACCGATGATGCGCACCTTGCCGCTGCGATGCAGTTCGGCCGTCTCGCTCACCACATCAAACTTGTAGTCGATGTGACCGCCTAGCAAGGCGTTGTTCGCCGGCGCGCCGCCTTGAAATGGCACATGGTTCAAGGTGATGCCCGAAGACTGCTCCATCAGCACGCCCATGAAATGCGGCAGCGTGCCGGCGCCCGGTGTGCCGTAGCTGCTGACGCCCGGCTTGGCCTTGGCCAGGGCGATCATCTCGGCGATGGTCTTGGCGCTCGTGGCGGGGCCCGCCACCACACCGAATTGAAAGCGGGCGATCTGCGAGACGGGCGTGAAGTCACGTACCGGGTCGTAATCCAGTTTTTTGTAGACGTGAGGAAACAGCACCATCGGCCCACTGGGCAACACGATCACCGTCTGGCCATCGGGCTTGGCCGCCTTGACCAGGTTCAGCGCCACCCGCCCGCCCGCGCCGGGTTTGTTGTCCACCACGATGGGACCAAAGTCATCGCGCAGGCCGTCGGCCACCATGCGCGCCAGCACGTCGGCAGAACCGCCCGGGGCAAAGCCCACGAGAATCCGCAGCGGGGGTTTGTCTTGTGCCTGGCTCAGGGTGGTCAGGCCGGCCAGCAAGGTCAGCGTGATGAGGCGTCGAATCGGCGATGGCATGGGGGTCTCCTTGAATCGGGCTCTACTGTATGCCCTACAAGGGAGCTCGCCCCATCCGCCGCCTCCCTGAAAACCCTCAGTCGCAGGGCGCCAGTGGCCGAGATCACTTCACCAGCGTGACGGGCAGGCGGGTTCCACCCACCACCTTTTGTGCGACAGAACCCATCACCAGATCACACAGTGACGATCGTCCTTTCGCGCCCATCACGATCAGATCGAAGCCGCCCGACTCAGCGATCTTGACAATCTCTTGGGCCACATGCATGGCGGTGATGGGCATCTCGGACCACGTGCCTGGCTTGTCGGACGACAACCTCAAGACCTTGACGTCGGTCTCGCCCACCTCCAGCACGTCGTGATCCAAAGCGGCTTTGGCACACCCCTCAAAGGAGCTCGGGTGGTCATGTACAGACAAGGCGATCACAGCGCTTTTAGCGTGATCCGCTGCCAGCTTGTCTGCGTATTTGAGCGCGCGCAGCGCACTGGAAGAACCGTCGGTCGGCACCAGTATTCTCATGATCGAGCTCGTTAGCGAACCACCAGCACGGGAATCGAGCAGTGCGTCAGCACGTTCGACGTCTCACTTCCAAGCAAGAGCCGCTTGATGCCGTGTCTGCCATGCGAGGCCATCACAATCAACTCCGACTCCAGTTCTTCTGCTGTCTTCACGATGGACTCCGCCACGAAGTCGCTACTCAAGACGACCGGTTTGACCACCACGCCCTTTTCCTTTCCTGCGGCCACGACCACATCCAGGAGATTCTCTGCATCGTGACGCCAGCTCGCGAGCAGATGCTTGGTCTCTCGCTCACCCAGGCAGGTCGCACCCTCAAAGAATGACTGCTGAACTCTGGGAATGACCTTGAGTGCATAAAGTTCAGCCCCGTATAAAGCGGCCAGATCAATCGCACTATCGACGGCCTTGTGCGACAGCTCGGATCCATCGGTGGCTACAAACATCTTCTTGTACATCCTCAAACCTCCTCAGAAAAAAAACCCGCCAGTGTGCAAGGCTGGGTGATTCTTGATCGTGATCGCCCACGGGGAATGTGCGCTAACGCGCATATTGAAGACTCTTCAACGCTGTGTGGGCAACCGCACTGCGGCGTGCGGCGTGAGGCCCGAAGATGGCGTGGCGGGCGAGGAGGTTGAGTGCCCCTCAGCTTCTTGCTAACTGGATGCGCGGGTCGCAAGGTCCATTGACAATGAGTTAAGTGGCTGAGTTGTTGCGCTCAGCGACTTGACGCCAACCAGGAGGGTCCCCCTCTCTGTCATTGTTCAATCGCAGCCGACTCGGACACGATGTCTGGACAGCAAGGGCGAGAGACACTTGACTTCTTCCCCCGCGCCTTCCTGGCGCGCCAGCGCTGGGGGAGGCCCGGCACTAGCTCTGATTGCCTTTACGTTCGCGTGCTTGCCGGGCAAACGCCGCCGCCGAGTTCGACATCCTCACAGCGTGGGCAGCAGACTCCGTGGCCATTTGCGTTGCATACGCGGCTGCAGCCGATGCCTGGGTGCATGCGTCTTCGGCGTGCTTGGCCAGGGCCATCGCCGCCGCGGCCGACGCCGCCGCAGCGGCGGCCGCCGCTTCCATCGCTGCCTCTGCAGATTCGTTCGCCGCCTGCGCCGCATTTTCAGCAGCCAGCACGACGTCTGCGCTGGCAGCCAGTTTGGCGGTCTCTGCGCAATACGAGGCGGACTGGGCGGCGCGCTGTGCAGCGTTGGCGGCGCGTGTTGCCGCCTCGGCGGATGTGAGTGTCAGTTGCTTCAACGACGCCAGGTTCTCGGCGTATTTGGAATTGAGCGACTGGAAATTGTCCTTGAGCAAACGGACTTCTTCCTGGAGAGCACTCAGTGTGCGCTTGATGTCGGCTGAATCTTTATTCATGTGAAGTCTTTCCAAGTGGTAGCCCATCGCCTCGCGGTACGACACAGCCACGTCGCGCCGATCAAGAATGCATGTGGGTGCTAGGTTCGATGTTCTGGTCCGTTGCCCAGGGTAACACCTGCGGAGCGCAGGAGGATGCGTAGCTGCGTATTCGATCGCTCTAATTCGGTGATTCTGTGCAAATAGCGCATGACAAGGGCCGTCGCGAAAAGATCCAAGGCGTAATCGACTCGGATCTTGGCCGCCTTCTGCGCCCACTCTAGACAACTAATCGGGAAGCAAAGACCTTGCGAATTCACATGAAGAACCGGCAGCACGTCGTACTCCAAGAGCTCGTGTAGCTCGTCATGTGCAAGTTCGCAGCGCGCCGCCATCTCCTGAAAATCAATATAGCCAACTGATTGCATGAGGCCTCCTGCGTCCGCATTCTGCGAACGCAGCGGGTCGGCAATTCGTACCGTCGACCACATACGCGGGGCTCGACACGCCAAACTGCCACCTAGGTCTGACTGCGTGGCCAGCCGCACAGTCCGTCCGCGGTCAAGCCGACATCATCGGGACCTTGCCCATGAGAGATCGAACGATGACCATCGCGCTCGCCACCCCCGCTCCACTTTTGACAGACCCAGAGATCGCCGCACTCATGCTGCGAGAGCCTCCCCCGCGAGGAGCGCCAAACGCGCCGATTGAAGTCATGTTTGCGGATCCGCATCCCGTCGTGATTGACGGACTGACGCAGGACTTCGAGCACCATCCCGATTTCATCGTCCAGACCTGCGTCCGTGACGGCGCATCCGCATGGCGCGAAATCCTCAAGTCAGCGCCGGATATCCTGGTGATGGAACTCACGCTCAGTCAAAAGGACAGCCTGAGCCTGATCCGCGATTTGCGCAAGGCGAAACTCCGAACGCTGCCTGTGATCTTCACGCATGCCAACCTCCTGGGCGCCCTGGAGGCGATCGCGGCGGGCGTGAACGGTCTGGTGTCTAAGCGCAAGCCCAAGGAAGTCCTGATGGAATGCATACGCGAGGTCCACCATGGCCAGAAGTGGCTGGACGACGACTTCTCTGTGTTCAGCGCGCCTCGCGAAGAGGCGCCGATCGCGCCCTCCCTGTTCAAGCGACATCTGACGCTGCGCGAGATATCAGTCGTGCAGCTCCTGATTCGTGGGCAGTCGAATCAGGAGATCGCCCGTACTTTTTCAATTGGCGAGGGCGCGGTGAAGAGTCACCTCAAGCACATCTGCCAAAAGTTGGAATGCGACAACCGGGTGGGCCTGCTATCGCGTATCCGACAAGACATCATCTGACCTGGCCGCCCTGGCTAAGGCAGGGGCGGAAAAAGTCGAAGGTCCTCGCGCTTGATGATGGAGTAGCACTCACAGGTGTTTTTCAAGAGTGCGGGTCGACTCAAGACCTCGATATGACCGCGCGAGTAACGGATCGCGCCCATCTTTTCCAGGCGCTTGGCCGCTTCACTAACCCCTTCACGCCGAACCCCCATCGAGCGCGAGATCAGTTCATGCGTGAGAGACAAGTCATTCCCCGCGACGCGATCGAGTTGAAGCAGCAGGATCCGGCTTAACTGCTGGTCGATGCTGTGACGTCGATTGCAGACCGCCATCTGCGACGCATTCGTCATGAGGACCTGCATGTAGTGCAGGATCATTTGCCGAAAGAGCCCCGAGGTATTGAATTCCTGCAGCATCCAGGCGGAAGGAAGCCGATACGCCATTCCGCCGGCGATCACCACGGCCTTGCTGGATGTCGAAGCGCTTCCCATGAAGATGAACACCCCCGCCATCCCCTCATTGCCCATTTGCGCAAATTCAGCGGATTTCCCGTCCTCGAAATCGTATTGCTGCGAAATGATGCCGGTCAAAGGAAAGTAGATGTGGTCGATCGACTCGCCCGCATCGAAAAGGATTTCCCCCACCTCGAGCTTGACCAGTTCGATGTGCGGTTTCCAACGCTCCCAATCGTGATCCGCCAACGTAGACATCAATCGATTGCCATGTTTGACGATGAACGATTGGGCAACATCCATAAAAACTTCCTTTTACTGCAAGGCTATAGTGTATTCTTTTGTTCGCAAGCCCACCGTTGGTTACCGCACATAAGCGATTCTCTATTTGCAAGCGCATCATGCGCTTATAAGCGTCTCTCTATTTGCAAGCGCGTTATTCAATTCGACGGATTGCCCTCTGAATCAGGATCCCGCCGATGCTCGCGTAAAGCACACTCACGCCGCCAAGTGCGTGGAGCGGGTACTCAAGCCACCAGGCTGCTACGAACAAGGCAGCGAACGACACCAAGCTGATTCCCACCAGCATGAACCCGATCGCTGCCATGCACAGAGCGACCAGAAGGTTCTTTCTGATCGCCCTGAGTCGACACGACGCCGCGCGCCACTGCACGTCCAGCATCGCGATCAACCCACCGAGCAAGCCTGTTTGTTTCAAAAGCCACTGCATCCAGGATTCGTGCATGGCTGCACCTTGCTTAACGACGCCTCGCCAGAAGGCCTACCAGCAGCCCAAGGCCCGCTGACAGGCCGATGGCCTGAAGGGGGTGGGCTTGCACGTAGGTCTGCGCGCCGATTGCGGTGTGCGCCAGCTTCTCACTGGCATAGGCCTCCATACGATGCAGACGATCCAGAACCTTTCCGAGCTGCTCGGACACCGATTGCTTCAGTGAGACGGAGCCGTCTTGCGCGTCGCTGGATGCGGCATGCACCATCGACTGGACATCACTGACCACCATCTTCAGGTCGTTAATCAGCTGGACGCGTTGGGATTCAAATGGGTCTGTCATTTCGCACTCCTGTGAAAGAGACGCAGTCTGTTGGCGCAGAGAGCGAACCGTTTGTTCGCTTCCACACAGCATCACGGAGGTTTTAGCGCCGAGGAGCGGCAGCGTATCGAAGGTAGACCCCTGCGCCTCCTGCGCCAGGCGTCACCTTCGCGCTCGCATGAATCTCCAAGCGATGGAGACGGTCCAGGGCTTTTGAAAGCTGCTCCGACACCGATTTCTTGCGAGCGATCGCTTCGCGCGGGTCGCCAGGGGACACGGCGTTCACCATCGACTGCATTTCACTGACCACCGTTTTAAGGTCGTGAATCAGCTGGGTTTTCTGAGATTCAAATGGGTCGATCATCGCGTGCTCCTGTGAAAGACACGCAGTCTGTCGACAGGGAGCCAGGGAGTCTGTGCGCTTGTACACAACACGCGGTCGCGGCGGCCCTGCACCACGATTGAACAGGTCACGCCTGCCTGATGCGCCTTCAAGCCGGAGCTGCATCCACAGGGGCAGGCCCCGGGACAAAGCTGTCGCTGAAGAAATTGCGTGCATCCAGTCCGAGCGACTCGACGCAGGCCTTGCGCGTCGCGGTCACCATCGCCGGCGCGCCGCAGCAATACACCTCGTGGTCGGCCAGAGCGGTGGTGCCCGCATACAGCGAATGCACGGCCGCATCCACACGCCCATGAAAGGCCTCCAGGGCTTGGGCGTCAGCCGCGTCTTCGATCGCGGGCACATAGCGGAAATCGGGCCACGCCTGCTGCCACCGCTTGACGGCAGCCGGCAGGTACAGGCCGTGGCGATCGCGCGCGCCCCACACCAGGGTGACAGGGCGGCGCAGGCCCCTCTTGTGCATATGATCGAGCAGCGATTTCACGGGCGCGAAGCCGGTGCCGCCCACCACACACAGCATGGGCGCGGTCGATGCCTCACGCAGCTCGAATTGGCCAAAGGGCAATTCCACAGCCAGCACCGCGCCAGCGGCCAGCGTGGTCACGATCTGGGTGAACTGGCCGCCGGGCACATGACGCACATGCAACTGCAAGGTATCGCTCTCGTGCGGCGGATTGGCCAGCGAGTAAGCGCGCTGGCTGCCATCAGGCAGGCACACCTGCACGTACTGGCCGGCCTTGAAGCGCGCACGCTGACCGGCGGGCAAACGCAGCACCAGCAGGCTCACATCGGGTGCGACCAGGGTGTTGCGAAACACCTTGACCTGCACACGCCGCCGCGCTGTCGGGTCGATGCGGCGCCAGCCAAGCGGCGCGATCCGCAAATCACTCTGGGGCGTGCACACGCACAGCAGGTGTTGGCCTTCGGGCGTGGCTTCGGTGCGGGCCGGGCCTTGCACCTGCCCCGACAGCACGCCGGCGGCGCAGGTGCCGCACACGCCTTTGCGGCAGGAATATGGCAGCTCGATGCCTGCCTTGAGCGCGGCATCGAGCACGGTCTGACCGGCTTGCGCCGAGAACTGGACATCGCTGTCCGCAATGCGAATCTCGAAGGTCATGGACTCAAAGAGGCAGGGCCAGCAAGGTGTCGGTCACGGTGCTGTCGCACACGGCCACACGCTCGGCCAGCAACAGGCGCCCCTGACTGCGCACAAACCGGTCACGGTACTCGCCGGTAGCAAACAGGCGCGTCTCGCCATGCAGCATGATGCGCGCCACCATGAAGGGGGTGCAGGCGGTCGCCGTGTCGGCATCTGACGCGATCAACACCGGCATCCCCAGCAGGTGCCGGTACGACTGGCGCTCGTAGATATTGGCCTCACGCAGTGCCGCGATCCGGTCTTGCAGCATGGCGCGCGAGTCGGCGTAGACAATCCCCGCGGGCAGGCCTTCGCGCTCGTTGTCGGCGCTGGTGATGCGATACAGGCCATCTTCGGTGAAGAAATCCGGCCACTTCTCCAACTGGTCGTTGTCGATGGCATGGGCGTAGGCCGCATTGAAGGCGCACAGCGCCAGCAGGTCGATCATGCCGGGCCCTCCATGTAGGCGCGATAGGCCTTCCAGAAGCCTCGCACCGAGGTCTCGGTCGCCCGCCCTGGGCTAGAAGCCACGCCATCGCCCCCCATTTCGACCACCGCCTCCAGGTCTTGCGCACCTGCGATGCCCCGCTGCACAAAGCCGCCCACCGCACCATCTTCCATCGAGATAAAGCCGGCCGGCCCCACCAGATTCAGCTGCTTAAGCCGTGCCTTGAGCTGCGCCGGTGTGTCGTCGGCATAGCCCAGATACGTCCAGTGCAACTCGGACTGTTCTTGTCCGGTCGTCACCAGCTGGCGCACAGCCAGGCAGTTCTGAATCTGCTGCAACACAAAGCCCGGAAACACCGACAGGATCTGCAAGGTCACGCCGTCGTCGAACTCCTGGAAGCCCTCGAGCACGCCCGGGTCCTTGAGCCGATAACGGTCGGTGTCCGAGCGCAGGCCCTGCTCGCGGTAAGAGGTGTCGGCGGCAGCGGCGCCATCGATCATCGAAAAGCTCACATGGTGGCCGCCCGATTCGTCAACGATCACGCCGCCTTTTTGCGACAAGCGATTGAGCTCGAAGGTGGTGAAGAACAGGTGCAGCAAACTCGCGTGGTAGCTGTCCTTCACGTTCTCCATATAGAGCTTCCAATTATTCGGAAGCGCCTGCGTGAAGCGCCCGATCACCTTGACCGGCTTGTGCAAGACCCGCTCGATGCGCGCGCAGATCTCTTCGCCGAGATATTCCTCGATCGGGGGGACGTCGTCGCTGAAGCTGCCAAACACCAGCCCGCTGTACACGGCCACCCGCAGCTTGCGCGGACCGTGCTCCTGCTTGCAGAAGGTTTCGGGCATGCCGCCCTGCCCCTTGACGCCCTTCTCGAAGGCCACCCCGGTCAGATCGCCCTGGCGGTTGTAGCTCCAGGCGTGATAGACGCACTGGAAGCTGGGCGCGCGCCCGCTTTTTTCCAGGGCGATCAGCGCGCCGCGGTGGGCGCAGCGATTCTCAAAGGCGTAGACCTCCCCGTCGTCGTCCTTGACCACCACCACCGGCGTGTCGCCCACATGGGTGGTGCGATAACAACCGGGCTCGGGCAACTCGGCATCCAGGCACAGGTAGTTCCACGTCGGTCCGCGAAAGATCCGCTCCTGCTCCTGTCGTGAGACGGAGGTGTCGGTGTAGAGGGTGTAGGGGATACGCGTATAGCCGGGTCCGCGCCAACCGGGAGTGTTTGCTTGCATGCTCGCCCGAGTCTAGGAGCGCGTAGGCGCAGGGGTCAACGCGAACGGCTATATTGTTCGCATTGCGAACTTTTAAGCCCCCCCGTGTCGCCACCTGTCCCCTCCCCTGTCGCCCGCAAACGCGAGGACTCTGAGTACGTGATGGCCCTCGAGAAAGGTCTGGCGGTGATCGAGGCCTTCGGTTTGCTGCGGGGGTCGGCCACGCTGACGCAGCTGGCGCAGATCACCGGCCACACCAAGGCCTCGGTGCGGCGCTGCCTGCTCACGTTGCGCGAGTTGGGGTATGCGGCGCAAGAAGGTCGGCAATTTCGACTGGCGTCGCGCGCCTTGCGGCTGGGGCATGCCTATGTGGCCTCCGACGCCTTGACGCAGGTGGCCCAGCCGATCTTGGAGATGACCAGCGAGCGCACCCGCGAATCCGCCTCCATCGCCGTGCTCGACTCGCAGGACGTGGTGTTCGTGGCGCGCGCCACGCACCGGCGCAGCCTGTCCACTGGGCTTGAGGTGGGCGCGCGTCTGCCCGCGTATTGCAGTGCCACGGGGCGCGTGTTGCTGGCGGAAATGCGCAAGGACGATGTCCGCTTCCTGCTCAATCGCATGTCACGCCCGGCGCTCACGCCGCATACCCGCACCAGCCTGCGCGACATCCTGCAAGAGATCGACCGCGCGCGCCAACAGGGTTATGCCCTCGTCGACGAGGAGCTGGAAATCGGCTTGCGCTCGATCGCGGTGCCTCTGCGCACGGGCCGCGGCGAGTTGGTGGCCGCCCTGAGCCTGTCGGTCACCACGCAACGCATGACGCGCGATGCGATGGTCGAGGCGCTGCTGCCGGAGATGGAGGCCGCGCAGCGCAGGTTTGCCGAATTGCTTTAGTGCTTGTGAGTGCTGGGGTCGTGTCCGCCTGACTTGGGAGCGGGCGGGCGGGCCGAGGTGGCCGAGGCTGGTACCACCACCAAGCTACCCCTCATCCCCGCCTCATAGTGCCCCGGGATCAAGCAAGCCACCTCGAAGCGACCCGGCTGCGCGAAACGCACCACCAACTCGCCCGTCTTGCCCGGCTCGACTTGGATAGCCGCAGCGCCTGCAGCATCGTGGTTGTGCGCATGCCCTTGCTTCATCTGCTGCGCGTGCTCGCGGATTTGCTCGGCGGTGCCCAGCACCAGTTCGTGCGGCACGCGACCCGCGTTGTTCACCCTCAGAAGGACTGCCTGCCCGGCCTGAACCTCGAGTGTGTCGGGCGCAAAGCGCATCGTGTCGTTCATCCGAATCTCGATGACCCGCGTCACTTGCAAGGCGGTCACATCGGCGCTGGCCGCCTGTTCGCCATGGGAATGCCCACCGTCCGCCCATTCGGGATGACGCTCCAGCCACTGCCAGGCGCCGTAGCTGGCGCCCGCCACCAGCACGCCGAGCACCGCCGCATAAACCGAGCTGCTGCGGCGCCAGGCCAAACCGCCGCTCAGGGCCAGCGCGGGCACTGAGATGGCAAAACCCAGCGGCACCACCCAGGCGCTGCGCGCCGGCGAGTCGGGAAAGTGCTGCAGGCCGCCCGTGAAGAAGCCCAGGCCAATGGACAACAGGGTGCCCAGTGTGAGGGTACGTACCAAACCTTGATCGCGCTCGTCGGGGCTGTCACTGAGTCGATGCTCGAGCGCCGCACCGAGCACGAAGAGCACGATGCCGACCGCCGCAGTCCAGAGCGAGCGCTCCCCGCTGAAAAATCCGTGGTTAACGGCTCCCGAAATGAAACTGATGCCGCTGTACTTGAGCAGCATCGCCCCATGGTGATGTTGAAAGGCAAAAGACATGAAGACTCCGATGCGCCCAGGGGCGCGAAGATCGTGACGAGGCAGCCGCGGCCTAACGGGCCGGGCGGGACGAATCAGAGTCTTGAGATGGGAGGGCGCAAGTCGAGGCTGCGGCTGGCGCTCGTCCAGGCGGGCTCCGACCGATTGGGCGTGGGCACGAGACTGGCTGACCATCGCCAGTCTTGAGCGTTGACGAGAATCAGGCAGCACACATGCCCGTCCACTTGCATCGCGTCTGCGGGCGCGGAGGACGAAGAAACCAGTGCGCTGGCGGACGGATCGCTGGAGGTGACCGCTTCATCGGCCTGCGCTGTGGCATGACGCTCGTGGGCGACCTGCCCATGACACGGGGCATCCTGCCCCGCCATCGACGGCAGATGAAGTCCCCAGGCACGCCCGATCATCAGGGACAGGACGAGGTACAGGATCCATCGTGAGCGCATCCGGTAATGATAGGCCACAGTAAAAAACCGCTGCCCTTTGTGGGGACAGCGGTTTGGGGTCTGGTGGCCTGGGGCGGAATCGAACCACCGACACGCGGATTTTCAATCCGCTGCTCTACCAACTGAGCTACCGGGCCAGAGCCGCAGATTCTACATCAAGCCGCCGACCGCTTGGCGCGCGAGAGGTCGACGCCCAGCTGCTTGAGCTTGCGGTACAGGTGGGTGCGCTCCAGGCCGGTCTTTTCGGCCACGCGGGTCATGGAGCCGCCCTCACGCGCCAGGTGAAACTCAAAGTAGCACTTCTCGAATTCGTCGCGCGCATCGCGCAGCGGCTTGTCCAGCTCGAAGGTCTGGCGTGCCTGGGGGCCCAGATCCGGGGCCGGTACCGGCAGGCCCTGACCGCCCGTCATCGCCGCTTCGACCGTGAGCTCGGGCGCCGCCGCCATCACCCCCATCGTCACCGGGGCCACCACCACGCCCGGTTTGCGACCCGCAGGCGCAGCCGGCGCGTCGCCACTCAGGCCCGACTCCACCGCCTTGAGCAGCTTTTGCAAGGTGATGGGTTTTTCCAGAAAGGCCTTGGCCCCGATCTTGGTGGCCTCGACCGCGGTCTCGATGGTGGCGTGGCCACTCATCATGATCACCGGCATGTTCAAGGCGCCGGTGGCGGCCCACTCTTTGAGCAAGGTGACGCCGTCGGTGTCGGGCATCCAGATATCCAAGAGGACCAGATCCGGGCGCAGTCGCTGGCGAACCTCGCGGGCCTGCGACGCGTTCTCGGCCAGTTCGACGTGGTGACCCTCGTCATTCAGGATTTCGGACAGCAGGTCGCGAATCCCCAACTCGTCGTCGACCACCAGGATAGTTGCCATGTTCACGCCAGCGCCCCCGCGGCCGGGTGGGGGCAGTGTTGCTAGGCCGCAACTGCGAATGATAGCGACACTTGAGCACCCAGGATCTGATCGTCCTGCTTACGGTTTTTCAGGTCGATACGGGCGCCGTGTTCGTCGGCGATTTTCTTGACCACCGCCAGGCCCAGTCCCGTGCCCTTGGCCTTGGTCGTGACATAGGGCTCGAAGGCGCGCTTGAGGATGGATTCGGCAAAGCCCGGGCCGCTGTCTTGCACGATCAGGCGCACGCGCCGCGAGGTTTCGTTCCACTGCGTGCGGATCGTCACCTCGCGCAGCACACTGTTCTCGGTGGCGTCCTGCGCGTTTTGCAGCAGGTTGTGGATCACCTGTCGCAGCTGCATGGCATCACCCATGATGCGTGGGCAAGCGGCATCGAGCTGCACCTGCAAGGCCGCCGGGCTCATGCCCGAAGCCGTCATCTCGCCCGCATACAGCTGCAGCACATCGCTCACCAGCGCGTTGAGATCGGTAGGTGCAAGTTCGGCCGCCGGCAGGCGCGCGTAATCGCGAAACTCATTGACCAGGCGCTTCATCGCATCGACCTGATCGACGATGGTGCGCACCGACTTCACCAGAATGGCGCGCTCGGGCTCTTCGACCTTGGGCGTGAGCTTCATCTCCAGGCGTTCGGCGGACAACTGGATCGGCGTGAGCGGGTTCTTGATCTCGTGGGCCAGACGCCGTGCCACCTCGCCCCAGGCCTGCGCGCGCTGGGCCGAGACGATCTCGGAGATGTCATCGAGCACCAGCAGGTGGGTGGACTGGCCCGCAGCATCGGCCGGCATGTCGGCGCCACGCGCCACCAGGGTGATGGTGTGGTTGTCGTGGCCGGGTGCGCCGGGCTGCGCGGGATTGAGCTCGAAGGAATGCTGCCAGTGGTCCAGGGCGTGCTGCAGGCGCTCGGCGTGATAGCCCGCAAACTGCGCCTGCACCTCGGCGGCAAAGGCCTGCAGGCCCGGCACGCTCGCCAGCGGCTGTCCCTGATGCGCCGCCAGCGATACGCGCAGCATGCGCGTGGCGCCCGGGTTGGCCGCGACGATGCAGCCCTGCGCATCGAGCACCACTACGCCTGCGGTGAGGTTATCCAGGATGGTCTGCAAATTGGCGCGGGCCGCATCGACCTGCCCCATGCTTTTTTCAACCGCCGCACGCGCATCAGCCAGCTGCTGCGTCATCTGCGCGAAGGAGCGGGTCAGGCCGCCAAGTTCGTCCTTGCCTTCCAGCACCGGTTTGGGACTGAGGTCACCCGCCGCCACCTCGCGCACGCCGGCCGCCAGCAGCAGCAGCGGTCGCGCGAGCGAGTTGCCCAGGATCACCGCCAACAAGATCGCGCCGAACACCGAGAGGAACAGGCTCAGGGTCAACGTACCGATATACATGCGCCGCAAGCCCTCGCGCCCCAGCGCTCGCTCCTGGTACTCGCGATTAGCCTCTTGCACCGCAATCGCGTTGGCCACCAGCGTGGGCGGCAGGCTCTGCGTCACCTGCAGCACACGCGTCTCGGACAGCAGGCCCACGCTGGTGGGCGTGACCAGAGCCAGCGCCTTGATGCGTGAGCGGTTCAAGGCGGCGGGGCCGCCCTCGTCCAGACCTTCGACCACCGATAGCGTGCGCTGCGTGCGCAGGGCCCGCAGCTGCGAGGCCGTGGGGCGCTCGGGCGAAAGCTGAAAGCGTGACTGACCCGCGCTGGCGATCACCTGGCCGTTCTGACCCCAGAGAATGATGTCGGTCGCCCCGAGTTGCTCGCGCAGGCGCTCGATCGCGAAGGGCGCGCTGGCATCGGGCACGTCCATCAACTGGGTGGCAGCATTGCGCGTCTTGCCCGAGAGGTCCTCGGCCAGCATGTCCAGCGTGGAGCGGCCCAGGCTCAGGCCGGCGTCGAGCGCGCCCTCCACCTTCACATCGAACCAGGTCTCGATCGAGCGCGAGACGAACTGATACGAGACCACATAAATCAGCAGTCCTGGCGCAAACCCCACCAGCGCAAAGATCAAGGCCAGGCGCATCAGCAATCGGCTGCCGAACTTGCCCTGACGCAGCCGCGCCAACAGGCGCCAGCCCACCCAGCCGATCACACCCAGCAACATACTGGCGACCACCATGTTCACGATGAACAGGCGCTCGTAATTGCGTTCGTAGAGTTCGCGGTTGTTGGTGGCCTGCGCCAGCAGGAACAGCAGCACGATGCCGATGCCCACCATCGCGGTGGCGCCGACGGCCACGGCCCACCGGTAGGTGCGGGCATTGCGCACGCGCGGTGGCGTAGGCACAGGCGGCGGCACGCCGGTCGTCACTTGGCCGCCTCCACAGCGCCCAGACGCAGGCTGCGCGTGGCGACGATGGTCCAGTCGTCCTGGCCTACCAGGCCGATCTGGAAGGGGCGCGGCAACTGCGAGACATCCAGGCGAAAGCGCAGGGTCACGCTCTGGCGCGCGTCGGGCTCGACGTCCTGGGGCTCGGCGATCTTCCAGTGGGAGATACGCTGCACGGCGTTCAGGGCCTCGTCGCGGGTGTCGAAGGTCTGGCCCAGCGCCGCGCCGGTGTTGCCGATCGGACCGCTGGACACCAGCAGGCGCCAGCGCCGCGTCAGCGGCTGATAAGACAAGCGCAGGTGGCGGGTGGCGCGGGCGACGTCCTTGTCGTACCAGTACCAGCGTTCACGCACCAGTGCGGCCTCGGCCACGAAAAACAGGGGGATGCCCTTTTGCAGAGCCTCGTCGACGCTGGCGGGCAGGTCGAACTGCATCTGGGCCGAGACCACCAGGCCTTCGGAGGTGCGCTCCACGCGCATGACGGAGATGTCGGCGGCGTCTGCCGGCGAGGCCAGCGTCAGGGCCACCACCAGCCCCCACAGAAGCGACAGCCACGACCACGCCGCGCGCCGGGTGCGCACGGACACACTAGCCGGGGCGCTTGTCCAGCACCGCGTAGAAAAAACCGTCGGGGTCACGCCCTCGATTGTCCGGGACGGCCGCGGCCTCGGCTGCGCTTTGGGGGATCAAATGGCCCGGAGCCGGCCCCAAAACCGCGTCGGTGTTGTGTGCAAGAAACGAACCGATCTGGGCCTGGCCCTCGGCCCGGAAGATCGAGCAGGTGCAATACAGCAGGCGCCCCCCGGGCCGCAGCAGAGGCCAGAGGGCGGCCAACAGGGCCGCCTGGGTGGCAGCCAGGGCGGCGATATCAGCCTCGCGCCGCAGCCAGCGCACGTCGGGGTGGCGGCGCACGATGCCCGACGCGGTGCAGGGCGCGTCCAGCAAGATGGCGTCAAAGGGCGCGCCGTCCCACCAGGCGGCGGGTCGGGCCGCATCCGCCGCCAGCACCCGCGCCGACAGGCCCAGTCGCTGCAGGTTCTGGGTGATGCGCGCGCAGCGATCGGGGTCAATGTCCAGCGCGGTGACGTCGGCGTCGGCCAACTCCAGCAGGTGGGCGGTCTTGCCACCGGGGGCGGCGCAGGCGTCCAGGATCTTCAGGCGCTCGCCCGAGGCGGGCGCCTGAAGATCCTGCAGCAACAAGGGGGCCGCCATCTGGGCCGCCGCGTCCTGCACCGAGAGCGCACCGTCGTCGAAGCTGGGGATCTGGTGCACGGGCAGGGGCCGCGCGAGTACCAGGCCGTGATCCCCCGAGCGCCGCGCCTCAATCCCCGCATCGGCCAGGGTCTGCTGCATCGCTTGTGCGCTCGCGCGGCGCGCGTTCACGCGCAGGGTCATGGGTGGCTGCTCGTTGCTCGCGCGCAGGATGTCTTGCCAGTGGTCGGGATGGTCTTGGCGCACGCGGGCGATCCACCACGAGGGGTGGTTCCAGCGGGCCACCGGGCTGCCGTCGGTCTGGGCCACCAGGGCCTCGCGTTCCCGCAGGAAGCGGCGCAGGCAGGCGTTGATGAAGCTGGCCTGACCGGCGGTGGCGCGTTGTTGCTTGGCAGCCTCGACCGCCTGGTTCACGAGCGTGAAGGGTTCATAGGGCGCCTGCGCCGGATCCCAGCACAGAGCCAGGGCGGTGCGCAGCAAGGCATCGGCGGGCGGGGGTGGGGCGCGGCGTGCCAGCAGGGTGCGCAGCGCCTGGGCCCGTCCCATCTGGCGCAGGGCCTGAAACGCCAGCGACTGGGTGCCGGCGCGCAAAGGACCGGGCACGGCAGCCAGGGCGGGTGTCGCCGAGGCGCCCTCGCCCACCGCCTGCACCACGCCAGCGGTGGACTGCAGCAAGCGCCACAGCGGCGGCGCGGTCGCCGTGGGGGTGCCCGAGGTCAAAACGGGCGTCCGGGCTTGAAGCTGAAGACCCGCGCCAGAAGCAGCGCCGGGAACTGTGCGATGGCCGCGTTGTAGCGAACGACGGCGGCATCGAACTGGGTGATGGCGGTCTGGGTATCGCGCACCAGCCGGGCGCGGGTATCGATCAGTTCGCTGGGTAACTGGGGGCCCGCCAGGTCATGAGCGTCTTCGCGCTCGGCCCGTTCCCAAGCGCGGGTCAAGACGGCCGACGCCGAGACGATGGCCGCCACGCGTTCGTGGTCCAGGGGCTTGGGTCGAACAGTCTCCAGGCAAGCCGCCAACTGAGTCGAGGCGACGCGGATCTGGGTGAGAAAGGGCGACTCGTCCTCGGCCTCTTGGGGGTCGGTGGGGGCGGCGAGCGACAGGGCCAGCTGGGCCTGCTGCTGCAGCTGGCCTTGTACATCCGAAAAGCAGGTATTCACTTCGGAGCGCAGACGCATGAGCCGGTTGTAGGCGCCGACCGCCCAGAACACCAGCAACGCGAAGACCGACCAGGCCAGGATGGAGGAGGTCATGGAGGTGTGAGCTTAACAAGGTCTGTTGCTGGGGTTTCGCTGGGGGGTGTGGCTTCATTGAAGTTGCACCGCAAGGAAGCCCGAAGGGCCTGCGCAGTGAAGCCCCCGGGCCCCCGCCGCACGCCCGCCGCGTTGCAACGCCAACGAAACCAAGCCCCGCCCCAAACCGAAAACGCCAACAAAGAAAAACGCCCCGCCCGGACCAACCCGGTGCGAGGCGTGAGCCCGAAAAGGCTGCAGCTTATTCGGCCGCGGCGCCTTCGCTGGTCTCGGTGGAGGCAGCGCCCTCACCGGCCAGTTCGCTGGCCTCGGCGTCGGCGATGGCGCGGCGCTCGGCGTCGTCCATCGCGTCCTTGACCTTGCGGGCCTGGTGATAGGCCATGCCGGTGCCTGCGGGAATCAGGCGGCCGACGATGACGTTTTCCTTCAGACCCCGCAGCTCGTCACGCTTGCCCATGATCGCCGCTTCGGTCAGCACGCGGGTGGTCTCCTGGAAGGAGGCCGCGGAGATGAACGAATCGGTCGACAGCGAGGCCTTGGTGATACCGAGCAACAGGTTGGTGTAGGTCGCAGGGATCTTGTCCGCAGCGCGCAACGCGTCGTTGGTGTCCAGCATCTCGGAGCGCTCGACCTGCTCGCCGGCGATGTAGCTGGAGTCACCCACGTTCTCGACGACCACGCGACGCAGCATCTGGCGAACGATCACCTCGATGTGCTTGTCGTTGATCTTCACGCCCTGCAGACGGTAGACGTCCTGGACTTCGTCGACGATGTAGCGCGCGAGTTCTTCGGAACCGAGCAGACGCAGGATGTCCTGCGGATCGGCCGGACCGTCCACCACGCTCTCGCCCTTGTTCACCACCTGGCCTTCGTGCACCAGGATGTTCTTCTCCTTGGGCACGAGTTCTTCCCAGACCTTGCCATCCGGATCGGTGATCTGCAGGCGAATCTTGCCCTTGGTCTCCTTGCCGAAGGACACGGTGCCGGTCATCTCGGCCAGCACGCCCTTGTCTTTGGGCGAACGGGCTTCGAACAGTTCGGCCACACGCGGCAGACCGCCGGTGATGTCGCGGGTCTTCTGACCTTCGATCGGGATACGGGCCAGCACTTCGCCGGGGCCCACGTCCTGGCCATCACGCACCTGAATCAGCGCACCGACCTGGAAGCCGATGGTCACCGAGTGATCGGTGCCGGGGATCTTGACCTCGGCGCCCGAGGCGTCGATCAGCTTGACCTGCGGACGCACCACCTTGGCGGAGCCACGGCGCTTGGGATCGATCACGACCAGGGTGGCCAGACCGGTGACTTCGTCCACCTGCTTGGCAACGGTCAGGCCCTCTTCCACGTTCTCGAACTTCACCTTGCCGGCGAACTCGGTGATGATGGGGCGGGTCAGCGGATCCCAGTTGGCCAGGATGGTGCCAGCCTTGATGGACTGGTCGGCCTTCACGGTCAGGATCGCGCCATACGGCACCTTGTGGCGCTCACGCTCACGGCCATGCTCGTCATGAATGACGATCTCGCCGGAACGGGCGATCACCACCAGCTCCTTCTTGCTATTGGTCACATAGCGCATCGTGCTGTTGAAGCCGATCACGCCGTTGGACTTGGCTTCCACGCTGGAGGCGATGGCCGCACGCGAGGCGGCGCCGCCGATGTGGAAGGTGCGCATGGTCAGCTGCGTGCCCGGCTCGCCGATGGACTGCGCGGCGATCACGCCCACGGCCTCACCGGTGTTGACCAGGCCGCCGCGACCGAGGTCACGGCCGTAGCACTTGGCGCACAGACCGAAGCGAGTGGCGCAGGTCAGCGCGGTGCGGACCTTGACTTCGTCCACGCCAGCAGCTTCGAGGGCCTCGATCACGTCTTCGTCGAGCATCTGGCCCGCGGCCAAAAGTACCGAGCGGTTCTCGGGGTGCAGCACGTCTTCGGCCGTGACACGACCCAGGATGCGGTCACGCAGCGACTCGATCACCTCGCCGCCCTCGACGATGGCGCGCATCTGGGAGCCGTCGGCGGTGCCGCAGTCTTCCTCGATCACGACCAGGTCTTGGGTGACGTCGACCAGACGACGCGTGAGGTAGCCCGAGTTGGCGGTCTTGAGCGCCGTGTCGGCCAGACCTTTACGGGCACCGTGCGTGGAGATGAAGTACTGAAGCACGTTCAGACCTTCACGGAAGTTGGCCGTGATGGGCGTCTCGATGATCGAGCCGTCCGGCTTGGCCATCAGACCGCGCATACCCGCCAGCTGACGGATCTGGGCGGCGGAACCGCGCGCACCGGAGTCGGCCATCATGTAGATGGAGTTGAACGACTCCTGGTCCACTTCCTTGCCGTGACGGTCGGTGGTCTTTTCCTTGGCCAGCTGGGCCATCATGACCTTGGAGACTTCGTCGCCGGCCTTGCCCCAGATGTCCACCACCTTGTTGTAACGCTCGCCGGAGGTGACCAGACCCGAGACGTACTGCTGCTCGATCTCTTTCACTTCCTTCTCGGCGCGGCCAATGATCTCGGCCTTTTGCGGCGGCACCAGCATGTCGTCCACCGCGATGGAGATGCCGGCCTTGGTCGCCAGACGGAAGCCGTTTTGCAGCAGCTTGTCAGCGAAGACCACGGTCTCTTTCAGGCCACAACGACGGAAGGAGACGTTGATCAGTTTGCTGATCTCTTTCTTCTTCAAGGCCTTGTTGATGTTCGAGAACGGCAGGCCCTTGGGCAGGATCTCGGACAACAGGGCGCGGCCCACGGTGGTGTCCACCAGCGAGGTCGAGGCTTCGAACTCGCCGCTGTCCTTGTTCATCGTCCACTCGGTCAGACGCACGGTCACCTTGGCGGTCAGTTCGACCACGTTGGCGTCCAGCGCGCGCTGCAGCTCGCCCAGGTCGGCAAAGATCATGCCTTCGCCGCGGGCGTTGATGCGCTCACGGGTGGTGTAGTACAGGCCCAGCACCACGTCCTGCGAGGGCACGATGGAGGGCTCGCCGTTGGCGGGGAACAGCACGTTGTTGGAGGCCAGCATCAGCGTGCGGGCTTCCATCTGCGCTTCGACCGACAGCGGCACGTGGACGGCCATCTGGTCGCCGTCGAAGTCGGCGTTGAACGCCGCGCACACCAGCGGGTGTAGCTGGATGGCCTTGCCTTCGATCAGGATCGGCTCGAAGGCCTGGATGCCCAGACGGTGCAGCGTGGGGGCGCGGTTCAGGAGCACCGGGTGCTCCTTGATCACTTCCTCCAAGATATCCCACACCACCGGCGTGCCGGCTTCGACTTCCTTCTTCGCCGCCTTGATGGTGGTGGCGATGCCCATGGCTTCCAGACGCGAGAAGATGAAGGGCTTGAACAACTCGAGCGCCATCAGCTTGGGCAGACCGCACTGATGCAGCTTGAGCGTCGGGCCCACGGTGATGACCGAGCGGCCCGAGTAGTCGACGCGCTTGCCCAAAAGGTTTTGGCGGAAGCGACCGCTCTTGCCCTTGATCATGTCGGCCAGGGACTTGAGCGCGCGCTTGTTGGCGCCGGTCATGGCCTTGCCGCGGCGGCCGTTATCCAGCAGCGAGTCGACGGCCTCTTGCAGCATGCGCTTTTCGTTGCGCGCGATGATCTCGGGGGCCTTGAGCTCCAGCAGGCGCTTCAGACGCGAGTTGCGGTTGATGACGCGGCGATACAGGTCGTTCAGGTCGGAGGTGGCAAAGCGGCCGCCGTCCAGCGGCACCAGCGGACGCAGGTCCGGCGGCAGCACGGGCAGCACGTCCATCACCATCCACTCGGGCTTGATACCCGACTTCTTGAAGGCCTCGAGCACCTTCAGGCGCTTGGCGTTTTTCTTGACCTTGACTTCGGAGCCGGTCAGGTCGCCACGCAGACGCTCGATCTCAGTCTCGAGGTCGATGTCCATCAGCAGGTCTTTGATGCCCTCGGCGCCCATCTTGGCGACGAACTCGCCGGGGCCGTACTCCTTGCACTTGGCGTCGTAGTCGTCCTCGGACATGATGCCGAACTTCTTGAGCGGGGTCATCATCGGGTCGGTGACGACATAGGCTTCGAAGTACAGGACACGCTCGATGTCACGCAGCGTCATGTCCAGCACCAGGCCCAGGCGCGAAGGCAGGGACTTGAGGAACCAGATGTGCGCGCAAGGCGCGGCCAGGTCGATGTGGCCCATGCGCTCACGGCGCACCTTGGTCTGGGTCACTTCAACGTTGCACTTCTCGCAGATCACGCCACGGTGCTTCAGGCGCTTGTACTTGCCGCACAAGCACTCGTAGTCCTTGATGGGGCCGAAGATCTTGGCGCAGAACAGGCCGTCACGCTCGGGCTTGAAGGTGCGGTAGTTGATGGTCTCGGGCTTCTTCACCTCACCGAAAGACCACGAACGGATTTTCTCCGGCGAGGCCATGCCGATGCGGATGGCATCGAAATGCTCGTCCGGGGTGAATTGCTTGAACAGGTCGAGTAGCGATTTCATGACTCAATCCTTCCCTAATTAAGAGCGTTCCAGCTCGATGTCGATACCGAGCGAGCGGATTTCCTTCACGAGCACGTTGAAGGATTCCGGCATTCCCGCCTCAATGGCGTGTTCACCCTTGACGATGGACTCGTACACCTTGGTGCGGCCCTGCACGTCGTCGGACTTGACGGTGAGCATTTCCTGCAGCGTGTAGGCGGCGCCATAGGCTTCCAGCGCCCAGACCTCCATCTCGCCGAAACGCTGACCGCCAAACTGCGCCTTGCCGCCCAGCGGCTGCTGGGTGACCAAGCTGTAGGGGCCGGTGGAACGCGCGTGCATCTTGTCGTCCACCAGGTGGTGAAGTTTGAGCACGTGCATATAGCCCACGGTGACCGGACGCTCGAACTGATCGCCGGTGCGGCCGTCAAACAGGTGCGCCTGGGTGCGGGTGGCGGTCAGACCCTTGGTCTGGGCCACGGCATCCGGGTACGCCAGTTTGAGCATGGTGCGGATGTCTTCTTCGGCAGCGCCGTCGAACACCGGGGTGGCAAAGGGCACGCCCTTGGCCAGCTCGCCGGCCATGGACAGCAGGTCGCCATCCGACAGCTTGGCCAGATCCTCTTTGCGGCCAGAGCCGTTGTAGACCTGCTCGAGGTACTTGCGCACGTCGGCGGCGCGGGCCTCTTGCTGCAGCATGTCGCCAATGCGCTGGCCGATGCCTTTGGCGGCCCAGCCCAGGTGCACTTCCAGCACCTGACCCACGTTCATGCGCGAAGGCACGCCCAGGGGGTTCAGGACGATGTCGCACGGGGTGCCGTCGGCCATATAGGGCATGTCTTCGACCGGAACGATCTTGGAGACCACGCCCTTGTTGCCGTGGCGGCCGGCCATCTTGTCGCCGGGTTGCAGACGACGCTTGACGGCCAGGTAGACCTTGACCATCTTGAGCACGCCCGCGGGCAGCTCGTCGCCTTGCGTGAGCTTTTTGCGCTTTTCTTCAAACGCCAGGTCGAAGCTGTGACGCTGCTGCTCGATCGAGTTCTTGATGGACTCGAGCTGGCTGGCGACGTCTTCGTCGGCCGGGCGGATGTCGAACCAATGGTGCTTGTCGATCGAGGTCAGGTAGGCCTTGTCGATCTTGGTGCCCTTGGCCAACTTGCTCGGGCCGCCGTTGGCGACCTTGCCCGTCAGGAGCTTTTCGATACGGTCAAAGGCGTCGGCTTCGACGATACGCAGCTGGTCGTTCAGGTCCAGGCGGAAGCGTTTGAGTTCGTCGTCGATGATCTGCTGCGCGCGCTTGTCACGCTGGATGCCTTCACGGGTGAAGACCTGCACGTCGATCACGGTGCCCTGGCTGCCCTGGTCCACACGCAGCGAGGTGTCCTTCACGTCGGAGGCCTTCTCGCCGAAGATGGCACGCAGCAGCTTTTCTTCCGGGGTCAGCGTGGTCTCGCCCTTGGGGGTGACCTTGCCCACCAGCGTGTCGCCGGGCATGACTTCGGCACCCACGTAGATGATGCCGGACTCGTCCAGACGATTGAGCTGTTGCTCGGACAGGTTGGGGATGTCGCGGGTGATTTCCTCGGCGCCCAGCTTGGTGTCGCGGGCCATGACCACCAGTTCCTCGATGTGGATCGAGGTGTAGCGGTCGTCGGCAACCACGCGCTCGGAGATGAGGATGGAGTCCTCGAAGTTGTAGCCGTTCCAGGGCATGAAGGCCACCAGCATGTTCTGGCCCAGGGCCAGCTCGCCCAGGTCCGTCGACGCGCCGTCGGCAATCACATCGCCCTTGGCGATCAGATCGCCGCGCTGGACGATCGGACGCTGGTGGATGTTGGTGTTCTGGTTGGAACGCTGATACTTGATCAGGTTGTAGATGTCCACGCCGACTTCGCCGGCCTGGGCTTCTTCGTCGTTCACACGCACCACCACGCGGGTGGCATCGACATAGTCGACCACGCCGCCGCGGTTGGCGGTGACCACGGTGCCGGAGTCGACCGCGGAGACGCGCTCGATGCCGGTGCCGACGAAGGCCTTCTCGGGGCGCAGCGTAGGCACGGCCTGGCGCTGCATGTTGGCGCCCATGAGCGCGCGGTTGGCGTCGTCGTGCTCGAGGAAGGGCACCAGCGAGGCAGCCACCGACACGATCTGTGCGGGCGACACGTCCATGTACTGAATGCGGTCGGCGCCCACGAGCACCGATTCGCCGCGCTCACGCGCCGACACCAGTTCGTCAGACAGACGACCGGTCTTGTCCAGCGTGGCGTTGGCCTGGGCGATGACGTACTTGCCTTCTTCGATGGCCGACAGGTAATCGATCTGCATCGTCACCTTGCCATCGACCACGCGGCGATACGGGGTTTCGATGAAGCCGTATTCGTTCAGGCGGGCGTACAGGGCCAGCGAGTTGATCAGGCCGATGTTCGGGCCTTCCGGCGTCTCGATCGGGCAGACACGGCCGTAGTGGGTGACGTGCACGTCACGCACTTCGAAGCCAGCGCGCTCGCGGGTCAAACCGCCCGGGCCCAGGGCCGAGACGCGACGCTTGTGCGTGATCTCAGACAGGGGGTTGGTCTGGTCCATGAACTGCGACAGCTGCGAGGCACCGAAGAACTCCTTGAGGGCCGCAGAAATCGGCTTGGAGTTGATCAGGTCGTGCGGCATCAGCGGCTCTTGTTCGGCCTGACCGAGGCGTTCTTTGACGGCTTTCTCGATACGGGCCAGGCCGGTGCGGTACTGGTTCTCGGCGAGTTCGCCGACGCAGCGCACGCGGCGGTTGCCCAGGTGGTCGATGTCGTCGACTTCGCCACGGCCGTTACGCAGGTCGACCAGGATCTTGACCACAGCCAAGATGTCTTCGTTGGTCAGGACCATGGGGCCGGTGGATTCTTCGCGGCCGACCTTGGCGTTGAACTTCATGCGGCCCACGCGCGAGAGATCGTAGGTGTCCGGGTTGTAGAACAGGCGCTGGAACAGGGCCTGCACCGCGTCTTCCGTCGGCGGCTCGCCGGGGCGCATCATGCGGTAGATGGCCACACGAGCGGCGAATTCGTCCGCCGTTTCGTCGATGCGCAGGGTCTGCGAGATGTAGGGGCCCTGGTCGAGTTCGTTGGTGTAGATCACCTGCAGGTCTTGCACACCGGCGGTGCGCAGTTTCTTCAGCAGGGCCTCGGTCAGTTCGTCGTTGGCCTTGGCGATGATCTCGCCGGTGTCGGGCTCGACGATGGCGCGAGCCACCACACGGCCGATCAGGAAGTCTTCGGGCACGCTGATATGCGTGGTACCGGTCTGCTCGAGCTCACGGGTGTGGCGCACGGTGATGCGCTTGTCCTTGGCGACGATGACCTTGCCCGACTTGTCGGTGATGTCAAAGCGAGCCACTTCACCGCGCAGGCGCTCGGACACGAACTCCATCTGCGCGCCACTGTCCATGAGGCGGAAGTTGTCGTTCACGAAGAAGTTAGCCAGGATCGATTCCGGCGTCAGGCCGATGGCCTTGAGCAGGATGGTGACCGGCATCTTGCGACGGCGGTCAACGCGGAAGTACAGCATGTCCTTGGGGTCGAACTCGAAGTCGAGCCAGGAGCCGCGGTACGGAATGATGCGCGCGGAGAACAGCAGCTTGCCCGAGCTGTGGGTCTTGCCCTTGTCGTGTTCGAAGAACACGCCGGGCGAGCGATGCAGCTGCGAGACGATGACACGCTCGGTGCCGTTGATGATGAACGAGCCCTTGTCCGTCATGAGCGGCACTTCGCCCATGTAAACCTCTTGCTCCTTGATCTCTTTGAGCACCTTGGACTGCGGGGTCGACGACTCGCGGTCATAGATGATCAGTTGCACCTTGGCGCGCACCGCCGAGGCGAAGGTCAGACCGCGGGTCTGGCACTCGCGCACGTCGAAGGCGGGCTTGGCCAGGTTGTATTCGAGAAACTTCATCTCCACGAAGCCGTTGTGGGAGACGATGGGGAAAGCGGCATCGAAGGCGGCCTGCAGGCCCTCGATGGTGCGTTTGGTGGGGGCGATGTCTGCCTGCAGGAATGCGGTGTAGGCATCCTTTTGCATCTGCAGCAGGTAGGGAACTTCCAGCACGCTGTCGCGGCTGCCGAAGCTTTTGCGAATGCGCTTGCGTTCGGTGTATGAGTAGGCCATGAGATCTCCGGACAAATGAGCTCTTGCGCAACTGTCATGTCGAGCCGGGCGCAACGCCGGGCACGACAGGCTTGGTGGGTTGGCCACTACCAACCATGGCGGACGGCGATGCATTGCACATCGCCCGAACCAAGGCGTCTTCTGCAGTCGGGGTCAGAAGACACTTGGAAACCCCGCCGCAGGCGATGTTTCCAGGTGCGCTCTGAAAGCGCAAAAGGCTGGTCCGAAAACCAGCCCCCCGCAAACCGGAAAACCGGTTTACTTCAGCTCGGCCTTGGCACCGGCTTCGACCAGCTTCTTCTGAGCGGCTTCGGCGTCGGCTTTGGACAGGCCTTCCTTGACGGCCTTGGGCGCGCCGTCGACCAGGTCCTTGGCTTCTTTGAGGCCCAGGCCGGTGATTTCGCGCACGGCCTTGATGACGGACACCTTGTTGGCGCCGGCGTCGGTCAGGACGACGTTGAACTCGGTCTTCTCTTCGGCTGCAGCAGCACCGCCGCCACCGCCACCACCGGCGGCAGCCGGAGCGGCCATCGCAGCGGCGCTCACGCCAAATTTCTCTTCAATCGCCTTGACCAGGTCGTTCAGTTCCATCACGGACATGCTGTCCAGGGCGGTCAGGAATGCGTCTTTATCGAATGCCATGTTGATTTCCTAAAAATAAGTTGGATGACGAGGGCAGGCCGATCAGGCGGCAGCCGCTTCGCCTTTCTTAGCTGCCAAGGCGCCCAGAACCACCGCGGTGCGGGAGATGGGCGACTTGAGCAGGCCGCAAAGCTGCGACAGCAGGACTTCCTTGGAGGGAATGTTGGCCAGCTGTTTCACACCGTTGACGTCCAGGGCCTTGCCCGCAAACGCGCCACCGCGAATGACCAACTTGTCATTGGTCTTCGCGAAGTCGGCCACCACCTTGGCGGCGGCCACAGCGTCCACGGAGAAGCCGTAGATCAGCGGACCGGTCATCTGGTCAGCCACCACGTCGAAACGGCTGCCGGCCACAGCACGGCGGGCCAGGGTGTTCTTCAGAACACTCAAGGTCACACCCTTGCTGCGTGCGTCGACGCGCAATTTCGTCATGTCAGCGACCGTGATGCCGCGGTATTCCGCCATCACCAGCGTTTGAGCTTGAGCGGCGAGTGCGGTCACTTCTTCGATGACCGCGTGCTTCTCACTGCGATTCAGACTCAAGGTCTACTCCTTCAAAAGTGCCGTCGGGCCTCACGCCTTTCGACACGCCTTTCTCTGCAGCGACCAACTGTTTTCGGAAATCTCTCAATTTCGTCTTCAGCGGGATCGCCATCTGCGTTGGCGGCTTTCGCAATTAAGTCCACCGAAATGGACACCAACGGTCTTTGATGGCCTGCCGATTCCGGCAGCCCACCACACCTGCCGCCCCTTGCGGGCCGGCAGGAATTTCTTGCGGCCTTAGGCCGACAGGGACTGGACGTCCACTCGGACGCCCACGCCCATCGTGGAAGACACCGCCACCTTGCGCAGGAAGATGCCCTTGCTCGAGGCCGGCTTGGCCTTGTTCAGGGCGTCGATCAGCGCAGCCAGGTTGCCACGCAACTTGTCGGCGTCAAAAGAGCGGCGGCCGATCGTGCCGTGCACGATGCCGGCCTTGTCGACGCGGAACTGCACCTGACCGGCCTTGGCGTTCTTGACCGCGGTGGCCACATCGGCCGTCACGGTGCCGACCTTGGGGTTGGGCATCAGGCCGCGCGGGCCCAGGATCTGGCCCAGCGTGCCGACCACGCGCATGGCGTCGGGGGCAGCGATCACGACATCAAAGGGCATGTTGCCGGCCTTGACCTGAGCGGCCAGGTCGTCCATGCCGACCACGTCAGCGCCAGCGGCCTTGGCTTCCTCAGCCTTGGCACCCTGGGCGAACACGGCGACGCGCTTGGTCTTACCGGTGCCATGGGGCAGCACGACGGCGCCACGCACGACCTGGTCGGACTTCTTGGCGTCGATGCCCAGTTGCACGGCCACGTCGATGGACTCATCGAACTTGGCGGTGGCGCATTCCTTGACGATGTTCAGGGCGTCGGCCAGGGGGTACAGCTTGTTGCTGTCGACCTTGCCTTCGAAGGCTTTTTGCTTTTTGGTGAGTTTGGTCATTTACAGGCCCTCCACCGTGATGCCCATGGAACGGGCGGAACCGGCCAGCGTGCGGATGGCGGCATCCACGTTCGCGGCGTTCATGTCCTTGAGCTTGGTCTTGGCGATCTCTTCGAGCTGAGCGCGGGTGATCTTGCCGACCTTGTTGCTATGGGGCGTGGACGAGCCCTTGTCCAATTTCACAGCCTTCTTGATCAGGACGGTCGCGGGCGGCGTCTTGATGATGAAGGTGAAGCTCTTGTCCGCGAACGCGGTGATCACCACCGGCAGCGGCAGACCGGGCTCGACGCCCTGGGTCTGGGCGTTGAACGCCTTGCAGAACTCCATGATGTTCAGGCCACGCTGACCGAGCGCAGGGCCGATCGGGGGCGACGGGTTGGCCTTGCCGGCCGGAACTTGCAGCTTGACAAAACCGACGATTTTCTTCGCCATGTTTCACTCCTTGCGGGTACAAACGCCGGGCCTTTTCAGGCTGCCGGCTCCCCGGGGTTAACGACTCTTCTTGCTTGCAGACCGCGCGCCGAGTCGGGAAGCGCGCGATCCGATTCAATCCAACAGACTCAGGTCTTTTCGATCTGGCTGAACTCGAGTTCGACCGGGGTGGCACGACCGAAGATCGTGACCGACACGCGGACCTTGCTCTTTTCGTAATTGACTTCTTCGACGGTGCCGTTGAAGTCGGTGAACGGGCCGTCCTTGACGCGCACGTACTCGCCGACCACGAACTCGACCTTGTGGCGGGGCTTCTCGACGCCCTCTTCCATCTGGCCCAGGATCTTGGCGACCTCGTCTTCGGAGATGGCGGCGGGGCGGTTTTTCGCGCCGCCGACAAAACCGGTGACCTTGTTGGTGTGCTTGACCAGGTGCCAGGTGTCGTCGTTCATGACCATCTGCACCAGCACGTAGCCGGGGTAGAAGCGGCGCTCGGAGGTGCGCTTCTGGCCGTTCTTGACTTCCACCACTTCTTCGGTGGGCACCAGGATCTCGCCAAACAGATGCTGCATACCGGCGCGGTTGATCCGCTCGCGGATGGCGCGCTCGACGGACTTTTCCATGCCCGAATAGGCATGGACCACATACCAACGCAGGTCGGGATTGGAGGGCTTGGCGGGGACGCCAGCGGCGTCGGCCTGAGGGATGTCGATCTCGCTCATGTTTACCTCCAGCGAAGGATCAGGTCGTAGAAGACCCATTCGATCGTCTTGTCCGTGAGCCACAGGAAGATGGCCATGATCAGCACAAAGCCGAACACATAGGCCGTCATCTGGATGGCCTCCTTGCGCTCGGGCCAGACCACCTTGCGCACTTCGCGCCAGGCATCACGACCGAAGGCGATCAGCTCGCGACCGGTCTCGGACGAGAAAAACACGGCCGCCGCGGCGATGAGACCCACGATGAGCGCGCCCCACTGGGCGATCGCACCTTGCTTGCCCAGCAGGTAGAAGCCCGCCACGCTGGCGATCACCAGGGCAACGGCAGCCGCCAACCGCGCTTTGTCGGCGCCGGTGGTGACGGTTTCAACTTGAGAAGTGGCCATGGAAGGCGTTATTCCTGCTTCAAATTCAAGGGCGCTTTGAGGCGCCAAACCCGCCGGGTTACGGCGGGCTCTTTTGGAACTCCGCCGGTGAGGGCGGGTTACGAATGCCACTCAGGTGGCAGGGGCAGTAGGAATCGAACCTACAACCTTCGGTTTTGGAGACCGACGCTCTGCCAATTGAGCTATACCCCTACAGGCTTTACTCCATGATCTTGGCGACGACGCCCGAGCCCACGGTCTTGCCGCCTTCGCGGATGGCAAAACGCAGACCTTCTTCCATGGCGATCGGGGCGATCAGCTTGACGGTGATCGTCACGTTGTCGCCAGGCATCACCATCTCTTTGTCCTGGGGCAGCTCGATCGAGCCGGTCACGTCCGTCGTGCGGAAGTAGAACTGGGGACGGTAGTTGTTGAAGAACGGCGTGTGACGGCCGCCCTCTTCTTTGCTCAAGACATAGATCTCGGCGGTGAAGTGGGTGTGCGGCTTGACCGAACCGGGCTTGCACAGCACTTGGCCACGCTCGACCTCTTCGCGCTTGGTGCCGCGCAGCAAGATGCCGACGTTGTCGCCCGCCTGGCCCTGGTCCAGCAGCTTGCGGAACATCTCCACGCCCGTGCAGGTGGTCTTGAGCGTGGGCTTGATACCGACGATCTCGATTTCTTCGCCGACCTTGACGATGCCGCGCTCGACACGACCGGTCACCACGGTGCCGCGACCAGAGATCGAGAACACGTCTTCCACCGGCATCAGGAACGCGCCGTCCACCGCGCGCTCGGGCGTGGGGAAGTACGAGTCCATGGCATCGGCCAGCTTCATGATGGCTTGCTCGCCCAGCGGGCCCTTGTCGCCTTCCAGGGCGAGTTTGGCCGAGCCGTGAACGATGGGGGTATCGTCGCCGGGGAAGTCGTACTTGCTCAGAAGTTCGCGCACTTCCATCTCAACCAGCTCGAGCAGTTCGGCGTCGTCGACCATGTCGCACTTGTTCAGGAACACGATGATGTGCGGCACGCCCACCTGACGGGCCAGCAGGATGTGCTCGCGGGTCTGGGGCATGGGGCCGTCAGCGGCCGAACACACCAAAATGGCACCGTCCATCTGAGCGGCGCCGGTGATCATGTTCTTCACATAGTCAGCGTGGCCGGGGCAGTCCACGTGCGCGTAGTGACGCGAGGCCGTCTCGTACTCGACGTGGGCGGTGTTGATGGTGATGCCGCGCGCCTTTTCTTCGGGCGCCGCGTCGATCTGGTCGTACGCCTTGGCTTCGCCGCCAAACTTGGTGGACAGCACCGTCGTGATCGCCGCCGTCAGCGTCGTCTTGCCATGGTCCACGTGACCAATCGTGCCCACGTTGACGTGCGGCTTGGTCCGTTCAAATTTTCCTTTTGCCATTT
>Ga0315902_10000847_pt1 | contig 50763 bp, 50 predicted proteins | sample LakEriMetagenome_9_FD_203523 | JGI IMG/M metagenome (GOLD analysis project Ga0315902, IMG submission 203523) | Freshwater fungal communities from buoy surface, Lake Erie, Ohio, United States - Buoy 12 MA117 | ecosystem: Environmental > Aquatic > Freshwater > Lake > Lake biofilm | place: USA... | reverse complement strand
ACATCGTCCACCACCCGCAGCGGCCCGCTCTCGGTTTGGAAATCCACCGAGAGGTTTTCAAATGCAATGCGCGGCGCGGTCATTGGGCCTCCACCCGTTCTTGCCAACGGATCATGCGGCGCGTGAGTGCGCGCAGCCCCAGGTCCATGCTCAGGGCCACCACCCCGATGCACACGATGCCCACATAAATCACGTCAATCTGAAAGAACGAGCCTGCGCTTTGAATCAGCGCGCCCAGCCCCTGCTGCGCGGCGACCAACTCAGAGGCCACCAGCGTGGCCCAGGCCACACCCAGCGCCACCCGCAGCGAGGTGAGGATGTGGGGGGTGGTCATAGGCACGATCACCCGGGTGAAGATCTCCCAGTCATTCGCGCCAAGCGTGCGCGCCACCTTGATGAAGATCGGGCTGATCTGCGAGACGCCCTCGTACATCACGATCACGCCGGCAAAGAAGCTGGCGTAAAACAGGATCACCACCTTCGCCGGCTCGTCGATACCGAAGTACACCACCACCAGCGGAATCAGCGCGATCGGCGGCAGCGCGCGAAAGAAGTTGATCAGGGGATCCAGAAAGGTGCGCGCGCCCTTGTACCAACCAATCAAAAAGCCCACTGGCACCGCCAGCGCGATCCCCAACGCCACACCCAGCGTAACTCGCTGGGTGGATTTGAGAATGTCGATGCCCAGGCGCCCCCCAAACAGCAGCTCGACCAGCTTGGATCCCACCTGACCGGGAGTAGGCATGAGACCGGGGTTCACCCACCCCGAGGTGGCCACACCCTGCCACAGCGCAATCAGCAGGCACCAGGGCAGCAGCAAGAAGCCGAAATGACGCAGACGGGCGACGATAGCGTTTCTCCTAATGGTGAGTTCTCTTTTAAAGATACTATAGATAGAACTTTAAAACTTAGAGGTTTTCCCGAATGCCCGTGCTGGCCTCTGGCAACCCGGTTCCACGCTATGCCCGCTTGGCGCAGTTGCTGCGTCAACGCATCGACAAGGGCATGTGGAAGCCGGGCGACCACCTGCCCCGGCTGGAAGACCTGATGCTTGAATTCGACGTCGCCCGCGTCACCGTCAGGCAGGCGGTGGCCCTGTTGGCACAAGACGGCTGGGTCAGCGTCAGTCGCGGGCGCGGCACCGTCGTCCAAGCGCGCCCCGCGCAAGACAAGACCCTGGTGCTTGAAACCTCCCTGGCCGACATGGCCGATGCCTATCGCACCGACAAGCCCACCCTCACCCTGATCGACGAGCGAATCGCCGAACCTCCTGCCCTGCCCGCCGACTGTGGCCCGCCGGTGGCGGCCTATCGCCACTTGCGTCGTGTGCATGCCCGCGAGGGCGAGCCTTATTGCGTGATCTCCATCCACCTGGACGAAACCGTCTTCAAGAAAGCCGCCCGACGCTTTCGGCGCGAGACCATCATCCCGGTGCTGCTGGAGCTGCCCGACGTGCGCATCGCGCGCGCCCACCAGACCCTGCGCATCTCGGTGGCTGACGTCGAGACGTCGAAGCTGCTGGGGTTGCCGCTCAATTCGGCGGTGGGCGAAGTGGTGCGCGTCTTCCATGACGCCGAAGGCCGTGTGATGTACCTCGCCGAGATCACCTACCGCGCCGAGTACATCCGCTTCCAGATGGAGCTCAAGGCATGAGCGCGTTACGACTGCAGTCCCTCACCCCGCATCTGTATCGGGTGCCACTGGAACAACCCGTGGTCACCTCGTTTGGCACCATGCGTGCGCGCTGGGCGCTGTGGGTGTGCGTGCAGGATGCCGACGGCGCGCAAGGCTGGGGCGAGGTCTGGTGCAATTTTCCCGACAGCGGCGCGCTGCATCGCTGCCGGCTACTCCAAGAGGTCTTCACGCCGCTGCTGCCTGACTTGCGCGGTGACGATCCAGCGCAACTGAGCGCGCAGATCGCAGCCCGCACACGCATCCTGCGCCTGCAATCGGCCGAATACGGACCGCTCGACCAATGCGCCGCGGGCCTGGATGTAGCGATCTGGGATTTGTATGCCCGGCGACTTGGGCAGCCTTTGTATTCCGTGTTGCATCGCGCTTTGTATGCAGCGGATCCCACTTCGAGTTCGAACGGCGTGACGAACTCTCCCAGCCAAGAACAGTCGATCGCCACACACCCCACGTCCCCGCGGGTACGCGCCTACGCCAGCGGCATCAACCCCCAAGGCGCCGGCCAGACCGTGGAGCGCGCCGCGCAGGCCGGTCATCGCGCGTTCAAGGTCAAGGTCGGTTTCGGTAACGACACCGACTTGCGCACGCTCAACGACGCGCGCGCCGCAGCGGGCGATCGCTGGCTCGCAGCCGATGCCAACCAGGGCTGGACGCTCGAACAAGCGCAAGCCTTTCTGCCCCAACTCGCAAAATTCAAACTCGCCTGGATGGAGGAGCCTCTGGCCGCCGACGCCCCTGCGGCCGATTGGCAAGCCCTGAAACCCCACGCCCCCATGCCGCTCGCTGCTGGCGAAAACATCAACCACCTGCCCGCATTCGATGCCGCCTTGCAGCACTGGGGCCTCGGCGTCATGCAACCCGATCTCGCCAAATGGGGCGGCTTCACGGGCTGTTTGGAGGTCGTGCGCCAGAGTCTGTCGCATGGCGTGATGTACTGCCCCCACTACCTGGGCGGCGGCATCGGCCTCATGGCCTCGGCGCATTTGCTTGCGGCCTCTGGCCAAGACGGCCTGCTGGAGATGGACGTCAACCCCAACCCCCTGCGCACCGAAGCCTTGAGCGGCGCGCTCACACCGCAGCAGGGCTGGGTCAGCTTGTCGGACAGCCCGGGCCTAGGCTTGATCCCAGACCTCGCCGCCATGAAGGCCTGGGCGCAGCCCCTGCCCGCTTAAACCTCACACCCCTCCAACACCATGGGTCGCATCAGCCTCACCGTCCACCCCGACGACAACGTCGCCACACTGCTCGATTTCCAAGTCGATGACCGCACCACGCAAGACGGCCTGACGCTTGCCGACTCCATCCCCTTCGGCCACAAAGTCGCCCGACGCGCCATCGCGCAGGGACAGGCCGTGATCAAGTACGGCGTGTCGATTGGCATCGCCACCCAAGACATTCAGGCCGGAGCGCATGTCCATGTCCACAACTGCCGCTAAGCCCTCCGCGTCCGCCGAGCCCCTCACCTTCCTGGGCTATGCCCGCAGCGACGGTCGTGTGGGTGTGCGCAATCACCTGGCCATCGTCTCCACCGTCGCTCTGAGCAACCGCATCGCCGAACTCGCCGCGCAGCACCATGAGGCGCAAACAGGCGAGCCCGTACTGCAGGTCAAGGGCGATTTCCAGCGAGGCCTTCAGCATGCCGACGCGCGCCTGCAAGACCAGGTACTGGCGCAGCTTGTCGGCCACCCCAACATCGGTGCGGCGCTGGTGCTGTGTCATGACCGACGCGCCGCCCAGGCCTGGACCAAGCGGCTGGAGGGTGCCGGCAAGCCGATCGAAGTCATGGCCGTCATGGACAGCCAGGGTGTGCAACGCGCGCTGGACCTGACCACGCAGGCCCTCGGGCGTCTGGGGCAGCAAGTGCGCGGGCAAGCGCGCGTCCCCTGCCCTTTTTCGGCGCTCACGTTTGCTTTGGAATGCGGCGGATCCGACGCCTCCAGCGCCGTCTGCTCCAACCCCGCCATCGGCCGCTTCGTTGATGGCGCGATCGCGCGGGGCGCACGCGTCATCGTGTCGGAAACCGCGGAATTCATCGGCGGCGAAGACGTGGTCCGCGCCCAATCGGCGTCCCCCGAAATCGCCCAGGCCATCATCGACTGCATCATCGCCACCGAGGCCCGCATGGCCGGCGATGGCGACCACTACCGAGGCGTCAACCCCACCGCGGAAAACATCGAAGGCGGCCTCACCACCCTCATCGAAAAAACCATGGGCGCCGTCTGCAAGATCGGCGCTGCGCGCTTCGCCGGCTGCCTCACCTTCGGGCAAACGCCTGGCGGCCCAGGCCTGTACTTCATGGACACGCCCTTCTTCAGCCCCTGCTCGATCACCGGCATGGTGGCCGCGGGCGCGCAGGTCACACTGTTCTCCATGGGTGTCTTCAATCCCTCAGGCAATCCGCTCTCGCCCACCCTCAAGGTCTGCGGCAACCCGCAGACGCTCCAACACTGGGCTGACGGCATCGACGTGGATCTAAGTCGGCTAATCGCCGGCGAGATGAGCTTGGACGACGCGGGTCAGGCGGTCACCCGAGCGGTGATTCAGGCCGCAGAAGGCACGCTCACCAAGACCGAGGCGTGGGGCGAGGGGCAGTTCATCGTGCCGAGGATGTTGCCGACGTTTTGAGGGCACTAGCCAAGAAGATTCGCTCTTGCCATCGAGCACTCATTGCACTAACTTGGCGGGATGAGTGAATTTTTTCATCCCAAACTTCGGGCCGTTGAGGCATTGGAGCCTTGCCGGCTTTTGACAACCTGGAGCACCGGCGAAGTATTGGACGTCGACGTAGGACCAGTCCTTCGGAAAACGCCGTCGCTCAAGAAACTACGTGATCCCAAGGTCTTTGCCAAAGCGCACTTGGCAGAATGGGGGCATGGCATTGAGTGGTTCGATACGGAAATGGGGGCCGACAATGTCTACGCCTGGGCGAAAGAGCAGGCGGGCGAAGTAAGTCATCAGATGTTCGACACCTGGATGCAGCAGGAACCCGGCCACAAAAAAGGTAAATAGCAACCGCAAGTCGGCTTGTCCAAAACTAGTCGAGGGCTTTGCGATCAGTATAGGCAGCCAGGCCTCATAGCCTTGACGCTCAGGCTCCCCCAAGCGCGCGCCTCCTGGCGCGGCTTGCTGTGAATCAAGTATGCAGACCGTCGAGAAGATTCGCAGGGGTCGCATCGTGCAGGTGACGGAGCCGATGTTCAGCCGCTACCTGTTCATTCAGCTCGATGCCGTGTCGTCCAACTGGGCACCGATCCGCTCGACGTTGGGGGTGAGTCGTCTGGTGACCTTCGGCTCGGTGCCTGCATCAGTGCCAGACGAACTGATCGAGGCGCTGCGCAACACCCCCGCGCAAGAACCGCAGCGCCTGCTGGCGCCGGGCGAGAAGGTGCTGTTTGTCGATGGGCCGCTGCAAGGACTGCGAGGCTCTTTCAGCAGCACGACGGCGAGGCAAGGGCGATGGTGTTGATTGAGCTTTTGAGCAAGCCGCAGGCGATTGCTGTGAATTTGGGAGATTTGCGGCCGGTGGGGTGATGTGGTGGCTGGGTGCGTTATTCGTCGTATTTTTTGCGGTGAATAGGGTTGGTAATCGCCGCAGGCGTGCGTTGGACCGGTTTCAAGGTGGCGAGCCTGCGGATGGCTTGAGGCGGTCTATCCAGCAATAGCTCTTCACCGCGTGGCGCGTGAAGCAGGCAGTCCATCAGCGACGGCGGTTGGCTGGAGATCACAACAGCCTGTTCGCCGCGCCGGGGTGCAAGTTGAGTAGCCTCTTTCACCGCCATCTCCATATCAATGCTGCGTCCAATTCAGGCATGCGCCAGCGCGTACTCCATCGCCGTGGGCAGAGCGCGTGGCAGCGTCTGTGCCGAAGGCCTTGTGGCTTCCCAGCCGAGGCAGGCAAGCCAGATAGCGCGCGGGATCGATTTTTGCGCTGTCCGGTAGTAACTCACCATACGACGGCTGATGCCCAGTGCTTCTGCCGCTGTTTTGAGCGACAGCCCGTTACGGTGCAAGTTTGCCTTCTACTGGGGCTTCAGCCACAGGCCCTCGCATTCGATTCGCGATGTCTTCATCCGGTTCAACGGGGTCACCAATGACAGTCTTTCCACGGGCCTGCTCCTTTCACCGCTGGTACCTTGGGCGGTCGGGACCCACCAGCGACTCGTCAAGACAAGTGCGCTGACCACAATGTCAGTCCTGACTGGCAGCCTGTTCAGTGCAATTGCTGTCCTGACTGCGACTCTGGCTTACGCGATTTACCGTCAGCTCTACGCGGTGACAGACTCCCTGATCATCGGCCTCATCATCGCCGGGGTCAATTCCTAAAAGTTCAGAGAATGCTAACACCCGTTATGAACCCGCGGAAGGTTGCGGAAAGCTGCTTGCGCCTGCCCTCCCTTCCTCAACGACCGCAACTTTCCGTATCCTTCCCATCCGCTCACGCCAAACAATTACGACCGAATCAATGAGTCCCCGTGCAGGGGTAGAACTGCTTGGACTCCACAACTTCAACATGGAGAACGCCGGACTTCAAGGCTTTGCCAAAATTCTGAACAGCGGTCTTGTTTGCTTGCAGCGCCTCTTAATCACCGGGAAACCCGACAACGTTCATTTTGAGCGCATGCTGACCGGTCACAAGGGACAACATTGCCTTGCGTAGTTGGTTCTGTTCGGCCTCAAGCTCTCCATGTGCAACGGGGCGATACGCACCTCGTATTAGCTGAACCCGATCAAATGCTTATCCCATCTCCTACGCAATCGCGAAGAATATGTTGGTGAAAATTTCGTCGCCCTGGGGAACTGGAGTGGGAGCTACCCGTCTTGTGGCTTGGTAGTCAGATGATCGAGATACTCCTTCCAAGCATCTAGGACGCGCTGCTCCGTCGCTGATCGATGAGAGATTCCTAGAACCCGGCTCCCGTAGAACACCGCAAATCATATTCTGCGCAGTGACATGCTCAGGAGAGAGTCTGGCAGCACGGGTCGCCATCAGTTGTTCGAACAACCGTGTTATACGCATTGGGCGTTCGCGAAACGCCTCAACACCTTACTGAGCCTGAACGGCCATGGCGCTGGCCAAGCAAATGCTGGCCTAGTGCCCCATGAACAACATCGGCGTGCGATTTCTGCTCGGCGATATCGCCCTCATCACCGGCGACCGCAAGGCCGCGATGAGGGAAAGCCTGAACGGAGCGGCGAATTCACCGGCGCACTGGGATCAGGCAGGGTTGATTGCGTTTCAGGATAGGGATTATGTGGTGGCCCGCACCTATCTGCGACGGGGGATTGCCGCGAACCCCTACATTGCGGAGGGGCTGACCGGTCGGACAGTCCTGACCAATCACCTTTACTGGCATGGCCCGGAGTGGGCGATTGACTATCTTGAATCGGCGGCGTGTGATTGGACGGCGGAGGAGGGCGGCTTTGTTGATTGGGTGCTCAACGCTTCGCCCGTGCTCAGAGAGCGCGCGAAGTTGGTGGAACTACGGGAGGGGCTGACTTACGAGCGGGATGATGAGAAACGTGGCTCGTTCGCTTGGCTTTCGACGCGGTTTGTCGAAGGTATTCCCGATGACGTTTCCGAAAAGATGGTAACGAAGGTTCGTAACCGCTATGGTGTAGAGGTTTGGCCGTGGGAGCGGGTGTCAATCCGGTAACCGCCGTCCCGACAGCGCCGACTTGGAGCGGTTAGCAATCTCGGCAATGGCAGCCAGGTACTTATCGATCACGATCTTTTCGTCAAATTCGCGCTCGATTTTTTCACGGCCGCGGCGCCCCATTTCGGCGCGTTGCTCGTCACTAAGCTCCAGTAGAAGCGCTAACTTATCGGCCAAATCATGCGCACTACGAGGAGCACACAGAAATCCATTAATTCCATCTTCCACAACGTCTCTGCAACCTGGCACATTGGTGGTCACGATCGGAAGAGACATCGCAGCAGCTTCTAATAATGTGCGAGATATGCCCTCGCGGTAGGAGGGCAGCACAACGCAGTTAGCCTCCATCAAAAAGGGGCGCACATCAGATGCAGATCCCAAGTACTCCACGACTCCCTCTGCAACCCAATGATCAATTTCCTTTTGAGTTATTGCGCCCCGGTTTTTAATACCGACATAGCCGAGAAGTTTAAATTTAACTGTTGGAAACCGCTGCTTCAGCATGCGCGCTGCATCGACAAACTCAATAACCCCCTTATCGCGAATCATTCGCGCCATCAATATAAAAGAAAAACTATTATTATTGTTAGCTAAATTAAAGCGATCAAGGTCAATACCGGAGCCCTGAATTAAATGCACATAATTAGAATTAATGCCAACAGATTCTTTTAATTCTTTTTTAAATACACTCAAATCCACACCCTCCCCAGGGATCGTGGTTATCAAACGCGCATCATGAATTATTCCTCTTGAATAGAAAATGCTCACATCTTCACTATTAAGGAAAAATACTTTATCCGAAAACCTCAATGCCACACGATATAAACCTTCTACTATGCGAGTTAACAAGTTATCCGTTATAAATGCAGTACCCAGGCCCGTAATTACACTAATCGATGGAGTTCTGGTTACCCATGACGCTATTGCGCCATAGATAACTGGCTTAATAGTGAATAATATAGACAGTTCTGGCTGGGCTTTATAAAGGTATTTTAGGTAACGCAGAAGCAGCGCTCCGTCCCTCAAAGGATTTGTCCCCATATTGTCCATAGGAATCGTCGTTACCTCACAACCTATTTCCTGAAGGCGTGGAACGTACGTCTTATCTGGCGGAACAACTACATGAATTATATTGCCCTCTGCCCTTAATGCCTTTATTAGACCCAACCTGAAATTGTAAATGGACCATGCGGTATTTGAGAACATTGCAATTACCAATTTACCTCCCCTCCACAAGTTCCTGCGTTGCTATTGCTACGATCTTGTTCACGACCACAGGCGCTGATAGGCTTGTGCCATGCGCTGCAAACTGTACTCCCGAAGCACCCGTTCTCGACACTGCTGCTTTCGTGTGGTCCATTTATCCTGTTCGCGCATCCATTCATGGACCCCCTCCTTTATTGCGAGCGCCAGTTCCAGGGAGTTTCGGCTCGGTACGATCCAACCAGTATCAGCAACGATAGCGGCTGCATCACCAACATCCGTAGCCACACAAGGAATACCGCAAGCCATAGCTTCGCCTAGTACATTTGGAAAAGCTTCGCCCCGACTAGACAGTACGAATAGATCCAACGCGTTCATCACTACAGGTATATCATTTCGCTGGCCAAGGAGAGAAACGGCAGACGAAAGCTCCCGTTCTTTCAAGGCAGCAACTAAATCTGAATTCGAGTTATTCAACCCGTCTCCAATTAACAAAAAATGAAAGGTGAGTCCTTCTTTATGAAGTATTTTTAAGGCATTAAATAAGTTTTCATGGTCCTTATACGGGTCATAACGGGCCACCATACCAAGCACTGGGACTCCAGGGACTATCTGGCAACCTAATTCAGCAGGTGATGTACGCGGCAGTCGGGGAATAAAGGTGATTGGATCTATTCCGTTCGCTATCACAATTATTCGATCAGGCGCGTAGCCTAACGCGATGTGATTGATCGCACCTGCGTCCGAACAGGAAACGACGAATCGCGGAAGGAATCGGGAAAGTATTGCGTTCAAACGAATGATCAAGAGTGTTCGTTTTTTTGTAATTCCTAGTTCCACCGCCCCATGGCGAAGTCCCCAAAAAATCTTAGTTATCCCTGCTAGTCGAGCTGCAAGTCCTCCATATAAATCTGCGTGATACATCCATGTCTGGACTGCGTCTGGTTGAAGAAATTTCAAAAAATATCGAAGTCTTATTAGCTTTATCAAGGCATCAAACCAACCGTCAATATGAAGGTGATGTACTTCAACCCCCAGGCGACGAAGTCTTTCTGTAAATACGCCTTCCCCACCCATCGAAATAACGATATGGAAGCAGTTGAGAGATGCCTTGCACAACCGATATAGAGACGCTTCAGCTCCGCCCTGGCCTAATCCAGAAATGACATGAACTATTCGCACAAGCTGTTACCGAAAGATAATATAATAAACAGCAGACAGAAGTCTAATAGATGTATATATATACTCATTTTTCAGACTTCCAACCCCTACTCGTTTTACATAGACAAAAAGCACAAGCGACGTCAATACTCGATCCAGAGCATGGGAGATTGGCAATAACCAGCTCATGAATATTAACCCCCAAATGCATATTGCCGCAAAGCGTAAAGGGCGATTCGATAAATTACCTTTTATATAACAAAATATATCAATTGATATTGGAATTATTACTAGGTAAAAGAATCCACCAGTGAGATATGGATATGAATGTAAATCCTTCTCAGATGAATAGAATTCAAATTTTGATCGAATTCCCAATAATTCATCTGCCTGCCCTTGCATCACATAGGAACTCACGACAATCGCTGCAAGAAGAAATGGTTTTCCAGCATGTTTGATAAGGGCGCCTTGCCGCAGGGTTTTCTGTATTCTAAAAACAGCGAAAATGCAATCCATTATTAGTATAATTGAAAAAATTAGTATTGACCCAATATGTACTCCAAGAATTAATATTGAAAATATAGCGATGCGCGCGGATAGTCCGATCCAAGATAAGTTATTTTTTGAGAAATATTCAAAAATTGGTGTGCGTCCGTAAAATAATATAATCAGGATGCAACCCCATAACTGCCGCGTGTTACCCAATAGGAGATTCGCAAATAGAAATGGGCACGCTAAAGTTAGAAGAATTACCAAAGAAGAATTTATCTTACGATTCGATTGTAGGTATATGCAGGTAAACGTCAGCGTCGTAATTGTTGCTGCGTGTAGTTCAACGGCTGTCCCACCAAGTGCACCCGTAATCTGGAATACAATCGAAGCCAAGTATTCGCCGTAGACGGATGTTCGGTGGGTAATTGATTCTAGCGAAAAAAGATCCCATTCGAAAGTCTCCCCTCCCAGTCCATCTATGCTGCCTTGATATGATTCCAGGTCGCGGGCAATGTTTGAACTGATCGAACCGTAAAAAAATTTAATCCAGTAATACTGTGCCGTTCCCAAAAGCAGTATTACAAGGAAGGGGATTGAACTTCCTCGCGGTGATACTGGCTGTAAGGATAGAGGCACACTATTCACTGTCCAATCCTTCTATGCATGTAGGCCAACCGCAATCGATCCATCGAATAGATAAACCAAGCTGGCGAATACAAGATGCGTTCCATTAGAGAAAGCTCAGGCGTAACTCCCGATAGAAGCGCGTATCGATACCACAGCAGTTTGGATCGCATCCGATAGCGAACAGATTCGTAAAGAGGCGCATGCGACAACAATTTGTATAAGGCAGTCATAGGCACAGGGCTTGCCGTCTTTAGCCGAAAAATGTTTGCTGTCATACCATCAGGCATATACTCCTTAACTGCGACCACTTTGCGTATCATCAAGCAGTCACCTTGCATACTTACCTTTGCCCACCATAGGTAAGTCGGAATTCTCCGGACATCAAAGTCAACTTCGTTGAACACTTTTTGGAGTGTATGAGTATCCACTACCTCTTTAAGATCACCTGAGCAACCGAAATCAGCCCTTGCCGCTACAAAATTTGTGCGAACCTCACATGTAGGCAAATTTTGGCGACTTGCTGCGGTATTTTTTGCTACTATCAATGTGCCAAACATAGCGCCAACGATGGGACGGTTACTAATTTCAGTCCCGGATTTCAGCCGATTAAGTTGAAGCAGAATCACTGCTAGTCCATCTTCGCTGAAATAGTCATCTGAGTCCATAATGACTGTGTAGCGGCCAGAGGCAAGGAGTACTGCCCTCTTCAGTGCTTTTGCCCGCCCAGTATTGTCTTGGCTAACGTACTTGATCAAAGTATTTTCGCGCCACCTGTCAATAACTTTTTTAGTGTTATCTGTTGATCCGTCGTCAACAATTATCCATTCAATTGAATTATTTAATTGAGGTACGCCGTGCCTACTCCTACTGCTTGATAGCAGGCGCTCTAGCAAGTGACCGCGATTGTATGTAGCAACACAGATCGATAGCATAGTCCGGTCGTTACAGAAATCGCCACATACGCTCTCTGTTTGACTAGTGTCCAAATGATCCATCACTAGCTTCTGTCTACCGCTTTGTTGCCACGACGTAACCTCGGCCTTTGTGAGCATGTATGTCGATGCGATCATAGCCTTGGTTGGCACAAATCTCGTCTACAGCTCTTACAAGACCTGGAAACTGGATTTTATTGTAATCGTCGTAAACAATGACATCTCCCGCTAGTTGAAAAGGGGCGATCTGCATAAACTCAAAAATAACGTCATCATAGGTATGCGCACCATCTAGAAATGCGAATTGGATTCGACTACATCGAACTTTTGGAAGCGAAATTCGCGTATCTCCTTGATTAAATATTATGTGGTTTTCAACTAGCTTATTCCACGGCTGCAGCAATTCAGACCTTGTCTTCTGTCCGTCTCCGTCGTCAATGCAATTCCAATACATTGGCACGGTATGTGGAAGCACATCAAAAGTTAGTATCGTGCCCGCACGTTGCTGGTCATTCAACGCCTTAGCCATACATAGTGCCGAAAACCCTCGCGCAGTGCCTGTTTCTACTACAGTAATGCGATCTGTTGCACTGCTCGCTGGATGAGTGCGTAGCCATGATGACAAAGCACTGTACAGTACCCGACCGTGCGCGTAACACAGAGGGGACTTTTTAATGACTACTTGAGTATGCAAGGCAATTTCATCCAACCAATCGCGATCGATAGCTGCGTTGCACATATTCTCGAATTGATCTATTTCTGGATATACTTCTTTACGCACGTCAGCCGCCAAAGCTAGATAACGCGCCGGCTCAGCGATCGGAACTTTTGCTAATGGGCTTGCAAGCCAATACCGATTAGCCCATCTATCTACATGCCGCAATATGCTTGAGGAATTCGCTTTGAGCAGTGTGTCAATCATTCCCATATAAATTATCCTAATTTTGCAATTACGCCGTATCCAATCATAACCACTGGTCACTCTTAATATATGCCCTGACGACTCAACACTGTGAGTATTGCTTTCTCGAATGAATCAGTAAAAGATGCCTGAGTATATTTGGACGAGTCTTTAAGGCAACCCCAGACTCTTTGGCGATATTCGGCATCTGATATTTGAATTGCTTTGCGACACGCGCACATAGTTTCGTCCACGAGATTTTCCTTTTCGCCATCAATGTAAATACCAAATTGACCGACATCGATACCTGTTTCTCTGGTAACGACCGGCAACAACCCTACACGCAGGACTGTGGCAATTGATGTTGCGCAGCCTTCAGCAGATGAAGGAAACACCACATAAGAGCAGTGGGCAGCTAGCTCCTCGAACCGTGGCCCACCGATTTTGATAAAGCCCTCGTATCGGATGTTTGGAGATGTAGCTAACTTGCCTTTAAGTACCTCGAAGAACGCCGGTTCGCTGCGCGGGCCGCAAACATATACTTCAACGTCTGGCATGGCAGCAAACGCATCCACAACGACATCAACCCCCTTGCAGATAAAACCATCACCGGCGAAGCAGAGAAATGCGCGTCTGGAACGAGTTTCAAGCCACTCAGGCAGAAATCGTATGGCTGGGCTAGTTGATGGCAAATAATTCAGCACCGGCTTGCCAAGTGCCATGTAACTTTGTGGACAGAAGGTGTGCTGTTCACCGATGGACATAAAGTAGTCAGTGTCTGCGGCGAAAGACTCAAAGTCGATTCCTTCCGTCAGGCGCATGGCTGGAATTTCGCAGCTATGACGAGCATTGAAGCGTGCATACTGCTCCTGAACCAGTTTGTTTGATAATCTTGGCTCTGGACCCGCCGCAATCAAAATCTTGGCAGCACGAGGCATTTTTTTTGCGTACTGTGAAAATCGTTTCCCCGAGTGTCCCGCTCCCAAACCCAAGAACAAATCGTAGACATCTTTCGGGGCAAAGTGCTTAGCGTCACGATCTACTACATCTACCACGTATCCATAGCGATTGAGGATGTGCACTATCTCAACAATTTCCCACAGATTAGTGTGCCTATAGTCCCGCACCTTCCATGGCATAACAAATGGCTCTGTCTTGTAATAAAGAAGCGCCTGCTTTGTTAAAGCCTTATTCGCAGGTGCAATAAGGTTAATATTTCTTCTGACAAGCGGCCAATCTGAAGCTAATTTATGTCCGAGAAAACGTACAACTTTCCAATACAATCGGGAAATAATATCTGTCATCCAATCGGTCATATTATTCACGGGAGCAGTACTTTGGGGCGCAATCTAAATACCGCATACGCTAGATACTCATTATTCCTTGGCTGTACGAAGCAATTAATAACCTCGAATCCATGCGTCTCAAAATAACGTACGTAGAACGGTAACAGAAAGCGTTCAAGCGACAGAGATGAAGTATCCACAGTGCCGTAGAATTCGGCTCGACGAAGTTGCCATTCCTTGTTGGCCTCAAAGTTGAATGGCGCCCAGTTCAGATTGAAAATTAGGAAGGCCCCTGGCGTCAATAGGCGTAATGCCAGCGGCAGCGCTTCAAAATGTTCGCAATAGCGGCCCTCTGGCCCAAAAGTGGCCTGCGGGTTGTCCAGCACCACGAAATCGAAGCGATCTGTAGTATGCGCACCGTAAGTATACGAATCAACAATGCGCACAGTCGCTCCTGGCAGATTCCGCTGTAGACCTGGTAGAAACTCGGGGCTAATTTCCCACGCCTCAACTGCACGCACTTCCCGAGCATATATAACGGTTTGCCAGTCGCCCTCGCGCGCAAAGAAGTCCAGTGCAGAAAGTTTCCGCATATCCACGCCTTCGGCCTTGAGGCGCGAGCAAATCTTGACCATTGCCTCACCGCGCATAAGTCACCTCGTATCCCCGGTTATGAATTGTTTTTAGTGAATGCATATACGAAAATCGTGGTGTATTTATTCAGCTTACCAAAAAGCTCGTTGAACGCATGTCTGAATCTCGCCTTTCTTCGATCAGTATTCTCAGCACACCTTCAATAGTTCCCGCAATTCTGACTGGGAAAACTCGACCGCATTCTCGGTCGAAAACATTTTCGGCGGATGAGGATTGACTTCATTTGGTCGCAGTACGTAGTAGTCGCCGAACTCGAAGCAGTAGTGGACTTCGTTTTGGCTGACCAGTTCTTCATGAACCTTCTCGCCGGGAAAGAGGCCCATGATCTCGAAATTCTGGCGCCCAGTGATTTCGCGCAGGATATTGATGATGCGAGCCTTCTTCATTTTCTTGATGAACACTTCGCCGCCCTGGCCAACAGCCATGGCTTGTAACACCGTATCCGCACCATCCGAGATGGTGAAGAAGAACCGGGCGATTTCGGGGTGGGTCAGCTTGATGCTAGCGTGCATCTGCGGATTCTCTTTCCATACACTGATCAGCGATCCGCTGGAATTCACCATATTGCCAAAGCGCACTGACAGGAAGGTCGCGTCCGAGACTCGATCGGCCTCCTCGAACAGCTTCTCCATGATGTACTTGGAGCACCCATAAACACTTGAGGGCGATGCCGCCTTGTCGGTACTTACCGCGACAATCTTTTTGATACCCGCCACATTGCGCGCGGCACGAATGACCGCCTTCGAACCATCTACGTTATTGAGATAGGTCTGTGTCGGCTGGGCCTCGCACATTATGAGGTCCTTCATGGCGGCGGCATGGATAACATAGTCACAGCCGCGCATAGCGTATTCGACAATCTCCTGGTCACGCACATCGCCGATCAAATAGGAAACGTTGGCGGAAGCCAGATGTTGCTTCATCAGGTATTGGCGCTCTTCGTTGCGCGAATAAACCACCACATGGTTGTCAACGGCGAGCTTGCGCACCAACTCCTGCCCCAGCGACCCCGTACCGCCAGTCACCAGAATTTTGTTTCTCTTAAACGATTCCAAGATGTTTCTCCACAGCTTTGATTTTTTGCAAAGCCTCCTCACCGTAAAGGAGGTCGCCCATACCATTGCATACTCCAATCACCCTGGTGGGTTGCGATATATCATCCACCAGAACATCGCCAGTCGCGCCCATGACGCCTCGAGACACGATCCACACCATGCTGTCGATCTGGCGGCGCCCTAATCCCTGTTGCAGCTTGCGCGTCGTCGCATAGCGTCGAAGGAAGCCCTCCCATCCAGCAGTCGGAGACAACACCTCCAACAAAAGACCCCGATTCTGGGCAGCATCAATGGCACCTCGCGTGAAGCAGCCGTTTCCTACGTCGAGCAAAAGCGACGCTTGCGAAATCTCGACTGCCTCGGTATCGATCGCGGCAGTGCCTGCCGTGCAACCGATGATGACGTCCGCGCCGGTGCATGCCTCTTCCATGGACGAACAAGCGATCACGGCGCCGGTTCCGCGCAGGATGGCATTCAAGCCCTGCACCGTGGCTTCCAGTGTTGCAATTCGTCGCCCCACGAGTTGCACCTCGCCACCGCGCTCGGCCAGTCGCAAAGCCAGCTTGGCGCCGATATTGCCCGCCCCGACCATTGCAACGCGGGCGCCTTTCAGTATTGGCATTCGCTGCGCGACCCATTCATCGGCCGCTTCGACCGTGAAATCGTTCGGCTTGAAGAAATGTCGCCTGTTTGGTGGAATTAACTCAAGAGCGACGGTGCCGAGATCGATACCGGCCTTGACTTCACAATCGATGAAGAACCGCGACACGAGTCTGTCGAACCGTTTGACGATCTCGGGAAGTATCGTGGTCTCGCGGAGTATCAGGTTGCCGGCCAGAATGCCGTCAGCCAGCCGCAGCGACCCAATCAGAATCGGCGGATTGTTGACATTGGCGGTCGTCGCCAAACATAGAAGGGATTCACCGTCGTACGAAGCCAGGCGCTCATGCAGTTTTGACAACTCATCGGGAATCATAGCGACAAACCCAGTATCTCCCGGCTTTTCGGACCGTGATTGAAAAGCAAATCGAGCGTCGACAAATAGGGTTGAAAATTCGGCGCCGAATAGGTCGGATGTTTGAAGGCATGGTAGTCAATCGCGACACCAGAAGCCGAAAACAGCGCTGTATCGAGGTAGTCGCGTCCGGAAGGTCCTGACAGATAGGTATCCGCGCCGAGACTCTTGCATATGGACAACAATAACTCTGAGCGGTTGCCCTCAACAACCATTGTCGAAGATCGCACCATGGGTACGCTGATACCCAACTGATGGCGAAAGTATTGAATCAGATTTAGATTAAGGTCGACCAAACGCGTATGGCCACCCATGAAGATCAACTCTAGTTCCGGGGCCAAAGTATTGAAATAAGGATGACGCCGATAGGCCCCTGCAATACGCGCCCAAGTTTTGCGTGGCCAAGGCTGGTTATTGTCGAGCTCCATATCAGTGATTGGCTTGCCAGTATGACCCACCATGCGAATCGGTACCGTGGACCAGAACACCGCGCCATTGTGGTCAATGAGACGATTGCGATTCTGGTAATTATTTTTGGTGAACTGAACACTATCCAAAAGAACGTAGACGTCAGAGTGAGCCATCTTGTGGAAAAACCCTAACCACGGCAGATGTTCAGGCTGATGAATCGTAATAATCATTAAATGATCCTGCTAAATGTCTGAAATGCTTCAGCGTAGGCAGTGCGTGCCTCAATTCCGCGATACCTAGCCCAACTTCGAATACCATCGACAGACAGCGCATTATCACCCGTTCTAATCTGGGAAGGAAAACAAGTAGTGAAGCAATCAAGCTTTTTCTGCAATTCATTCTCGCTTAAACTTACATATGTATCCGGTGCGAATTTAGTCATTGGATTGCTATGCACATACGTTGGATTCTCAAGGACATAAAACTCTTCCGGGAAGTGCCGTGCTGTCGGCCTTGTTGCTGCGATCACTGACTCGTACACGGCAGTGTGGTCATGATGAAACGAAGGACCTGTGCACATTATTACGTGCGGCCGCACGTTACTGATTACGTGTTCTATGTGCGCGACTAATTGTCGGCGTGGGTAGATATCCAATCGGGAATCCATATCCAATGGCAATGAATTCTTCTCAAAGGTGTCGCGATGCCACACGCCCTGGAAGTGATCAACATACCGAGCAAACTCATCCAGTCGCTGCTCTCGAGTTTGTGTTTGGTTATGATGTAGCGGCAATTCCGATGCCACAACCAGCAAAAAATGATACTCATAGCAGTCTCGGAATTTCTCCATGAATCCCCCAGCACTGATAACCCCATCATCACTATGAGGCTCAATAATCAGCAGGCGACGTTTAAAGCTCATTGCTTGCTTAACTCCAATAAAATACGGTTTTTATCAGACTGACCAACTTTTCTTACTACAGCAAAACCCGGGAAAAGCTTGGATAAACCAGTGAAAAATGCGCCCTCATCAGAGTAATTCCATACAGAGGTTTTCATCCATCTGACTTCCCCATTGGCATCAACATAGGGCTTCTTACCATGTTCGGCTAATCGACATTCAATCAATATGCGTTTGCAGGCAGCTGCAATTTTTCGACCATTATCTTCGAGATTACTTGTATGGTGGATAACTGAGAATAGGCAAATCGTATCAAATGGCTCCAGCGCTGCCACCTCATCTAGGTCTTGAGAAAAGAAGCTGGCGCTCACCCCAATAATATTTGCGACCATCTGTGCACTGACAACGATGGAAGGATCCAACTCGATACCGGTCGGACGACACCCTCGGCCTGCCAGATAGTGCACTAGCAAGCCTGCATTGCAGCCAACATCCAATACCGCTTCACCTTCAGAAAATACGACTTGATCCAGCAAGGTAGAGCGGTCACGTAGATCACGCACCCCATCTGCAAATACGATCGGATGCTTGATGGTGTGATACACGCCAGTCTTGGTGTTTGTTGTGGCTTGATGTTTGTAAGGTGTTGTTTTAGCGAGATTTAAAGCACCGTTCTTCAACAACGGGGCAACATGAAGTCGCTGACTCAGTCCCTTAAAATGCCGACGCCAAGTACCCGAGCCGGCAGGATAACTAATTTTGTCTTGGCCATCACACCATTTCAGATAATCTTCGGCGTTGAGGTTTTTGACTTCAGTCGATAACCGCATTGCCTGATCATAATCTATGAGGATACATACTCCACGCGCTTCATCAAAGCGCAAATTAGCGGGCTTCACATCACCGTGGTATATGCCTAAGCTTTTTTGCTCAAGAACTGCAACTAGAATATCTGCGAGAGGCACCTTACTAGCTGAATTAACATACTGCATCGTCAAATATCGAAAAGTAGATATCCCGGCTGAATCAAGGTGACAAGCCAATTCCCTAGGAAGAGCCTGTCGTATTGCATCAATCGGTAGTTCGCCCTTACTCAATAACTGGGGGACTGATACGCAGCCCGCTGCATTCAATTCAGCGATTATGTCGGACTCACGTAATAAATCGTTTTTCTTCCGGTAGTGAGGAGTAAATTCGACTTTGATAACCCGTTGCCCGTCTTCTGATCGAGCGACCCCGGAAACAAGCAGGTCACCTCCTTCAAGCTTGGCAAAATCAAACCAACCGCTTGGTGCTTGTGAGTATTCCCGCGCTGGTATCGTATCCCACAAGAAACCATACCAATGACCCGTATCACCAATCGAACAGGTAGTACCGACCGAGATCAATTCATCCTCAGGCATTCGTACTTCGTATTTATTCAAAAATCCAAACATCTCGTATTCCCATCGATTAAACCTGTGATCGCGCCTCTACCGAAGAATTCTTAATGATCGCGGTTAAAAACTGTGCAAATCGGCTGTTAACTTGCTCTGGCCTCGCAAGAGCTTCATATCTTTTCTTAAGCGCAAGCCCCATTCTTCGTCGTAAATCCATGTCGCAGGCTAAGGCTGCGAGTGCATTGAACCATTGGTTACTCGAGTAAGCAACATATCCATACTCGCTCTCCCCAAATAATGCACATGAGCTTGGCGTCATATCTGCCACGACTGGAATCTCATACTGCGCAAACACATATGCACGCCCATTATTTGTGGTTTCTTTAAATCGCATAAAGAAATTATCATGCCGTTCATTGAAGCGAGAAAATGGCGAACCAATTAGCCATCTAATCAATCTTGATTTACGTACCGGTATGAGTTGGGGAACGATGCCAATATCAACTTTGGAAATATATTTTGAGTAGTTTTCCGGCTCATATTGAAGATGGTTCACCTTTATTCCCTTAAGCCATCTCTCGTTCCAACGGCCGAGTTCTCGGATGTTGTACATCGCCCAGAACTCAATGTCCATGTGTTCCCTTAGTCTATTAAGGGCTTCCGTTATTCGCGGATACATAGCTGACAGGTGAATTTTATTACCGTGATAGCCTATCCGTAGAGTATTCGTCGAACGATCATCATTTGAGATCACTTCAGCGGGGTCCATGATCGGGAAAGTCGGAAAAATAAATAAAGATTGATCAGGGACGGCAAAGTAATCAGCAGACTCAATGCTATTTACCACGACAAAATCGTATAGATCAATTGCATTTCTTTGTGCTGCTCGTGGTTCAAGGTGCCCAAGACGAGTATTTGGATGGCGGCTTCGCAACTTCGACAAATCAAATTCAGAACCAAATAACAAAGCCACATCAGAATCACCAAGGTCTGGGCAATTATTATGCCCACTAGCTAATTGAATTTGGATTTCGGCATAAGAGTCAACCTGGGAAAACAGTTTGGAATAGAACTGCCATGATGGCGATTGCGGGCGGTTTGAGTAGATAAATAATTTTATCATCATGACGTACATCCAATAGTGTTTACCGATTGTTCATTCAGCTCCTCAGGAGTACAGGTTCGAACAATTTCTCCCTTTTCTAAACAATAAATCCGATCACAGTCTTGAACCGTAGCAAATCGGTGCGCAACGATGACGATTGTCTTAAGACCCTTGAGAATACTTACTGACTTCATCAATTCAGCCTCGGTTGCTGTGTCTAGTGCGCTAGTGGCCTCATCAAGCACCAAGACATCCGGGTTGTTGTAGAGCGCTCTGGCAATGCCGATACGCTGTCGTTGGCCACCTGAAAGTTTCACGCCTCGCTCGCCGACTATTGTTTCATAGCCTAGAGGCAGACTGGTTGCGAATTCTTCCAATTGAGCCGATCTAAGTGCTGCACGCACGCGCTCCTCATCGATCGCCTCTGGCGGTAAGCCAAACGCCACATTGGCACGCAAGGTATCATCGGTCAGATAAATACTCTGAGGGACGTAGCCGATTCTGGACTGCCATGTCCGAATGTGATTTTCTATGTCTTCGCCATCGATGCGTAGAGAACCATAAGTGGGCACGAGCAGGCCGATAATTATGTCAACCAAGGTGCTCTTACCGGCCCCACTCGGGCCCATGATTCCCACCGTTTCACCTTTTTTCACACTTAACGAAACTTCCACCAACGATTCCTGATTGCTACCGGGATACGCATAGTGTACGTGGTCGAGGGAAAACTCAGAATTGAATTCGCTTTCGCGACGTTCACCGCCCTTCGATACTGTTTTCGATACCAACTTTTCGATCCGGGATTTTAGTTTTAGCTCATGTAGCAACAGACTTACCGCTGGCCCGGCGTAGCGCAACGATTGCAACGCGCCCAATACTCGATTTACTGATGGAATGAGGCGAAAGGCTGACGTCGCGAATACTGCTAGTGTTGGCACAATTGATTGAAGTGTTTTCCCTTGTAGAACCATAACAAGAACCAAGCCACATAGTCCCAGCACCCCCAATAACTCTAACCACAAGCGAGGCAAGAGTTGAAGTGCATGTTGAAAGTGACCGACCTTGGCACTCAACCACCCACTGTAGCTGTAACGTTTTAGAAACTCTTCAGAGCAGCCAAGGAGTAGTACCTCCTTGGCTGCTCCCAGGCTTTGTTGCAAATGCTGAATTCGTAGACCTTCGTGGATCTGGCGCTGTGAACCCCACGCTGTCGCCCGAGACCTTATAACAATAAAGAACAATGCACCAGCGACGCCAAGCACAGATATCACGACCATTGCGCCTATTGGCTCGATGTATAAAAGTAAAGTCGCCAACCCCAGTAGCACCAAAAGCTCAGCCATTAAGCTTAATAATGGGCCAACTGCGTTAATTCCATATTGCGAGACCTCTGCGGTGATATTACGGAGGAGCTGAGCTGAATTGCGCTCCAAATGGAAAATATAAGGCTGTCCTAGATATATTCGGAGCAATCTCTCAGATAACTCAGCTTGCACATCAAAGATGAATTTAGATTGCGACCAAGATTGATAGGCCAAGAAAGCAGTTTTAGCCATATAAACTGTAGCTAGAACAGCTATGCCCACTAACACGAACTGAGATGGCGAAGCATCTACAGTCAAGCTTCTGATATATCGTTCCAAACCATTTCCACTTGGCGCCTGAGCCAGAAGCGTCATTACCGGCACAATAAGCCCGATGCTGAGCGTTTCCATTCCCATGCCAACAATCATTAGGAATAGAAGAAATGCAGCTTGGCGTCGCTGGGTTTTATTAAGAATTTGCCAGGTTTGCGTGGCTGCTGGAAAAATTTTCATGTGGTTTATGCCTTGGCGGCATATGAGGTATCTTGAAAGAGGTGGTTGATATACCAAGCCATGGCTTCTTTCAAACCACTATCTATACGCTGGGTTGGCGCGTAGCCAAGTAGTTCTTCACCCTTGCTAATGTCTGCAAGCGAATGCCTCACATCACCAGCACGAAAGTCACGGTAGGCCGGATTTTCGTCTTTGAGATGAGGAAACTGGTTTGCGAGATTGTCGCGCAGATGGAAATACAGCTGATTCAAACTCGTTCGATCACCGACTGCTACGTTGTAGACTTGATTTAACGCATTTTCATCATTGGCTGTGGCGGCCAAAAGGTTGGCCTGGACGGTATTTTCGATGTGACAGAAGTCTCGGCTAGTTTCGCCATCGCCGTTGATATAGACAGGCTCGTTCTTGATCATGGAGGCTATCCACTTTGGGATGACTGCGGCGTAGGCGCCTTCGGGGTCTTGTCGTCGGCCAAAAATATTGAAGTAGCGCAGACCTATGGCTTTGAAGCCATAGGTGCGGGCAAATACCTCGGCGTACAGTTCATTAACCAACTTGGTCACGGCATAGGGCGATAAAGGTCTGCCGATCTTGTCTTCGACCTTGGGCAAATCGGGATGGTCGCCGTAGGTAGAGCTGCTGGCGGCATAGACGAAGCGCTGTACCTTGACATCGCGTGCAGCCACCAACATGTTCAGAAACCCATCGATGTTGTTCTGGTTGGTCGTGACGGGGTCTTCGATGCTGCGAGGGACAGAACCCAGAGCGGCTTGGTGAAGGACGTAATGCACCCCATCACAGGCACGACGGCAATCTTCGAGGTTTCGAATATCACCTTCGATGAAGTTGAAGTTAGCCCACTGCTCGGGTTTAACCAGAGTATGGACCTCGTCCAGATTGCGTCGGTAGCCGGTGCTGAAGTTATCCAGGCCAACGACGCGCTGGTTGAGTTTGAGCAGGGCTTCGAGTAGGTTACTGCCGATGAAGCCAGCTACGCCGGTAACCAACCAGGTTTTCGGGTGGGTTTGGAGTGCTTGTTTGAGAGATTCAAATGCGGTCATGGTTACAGCCTCAGATCCGATTCCTTTGTTGAAAGAACGTACTTCAAGTCGTACAGAACCGAAGCCGGTTTGCCAAGCGTGCGGATGGCCGTGGCACCCATGCCTTTAAATTGGTGGTGGGCGACTGCGAGGATGATGGCGTCGTATTGCCCACCATCAGGTTTTTCGATGGGTGTAATGCCGTATTCGTGCTGTGCTTCTTCGACTGTGACCCAGGGGTCGTAAACATCCACCTCGCAGTTGTAATCTCTGAGCTCGGCGATGATATCGACAACGCGGGTATTGCGCAGATCGGGGCAATTTTCTTTGAAGGTCAGGCCCATGACCAGTACTTTTGCGCCTTCGACTTGGATGCGCTGCTTGGTCATGGCCTTGACAAGTTGGGCGACGACGTAAGCGCCCATGCTGTCGTTCAGACGGCGGCCAGCCAAGATGATTTCTGGGTGGTAGCCGATGGCTTGGGCTTTGTGGGTCAGGTAATAGGGGTCGACACCAATGCAATGACCGCCCACCAGGCCTGGACGAAAGGGCAGGAAGTTCCATTTGCTCCCGGCTGCTTTCAGCACCGCCTCGGTATCGATGCCCATTTTGTTGAAGATTAGCGCTAGCTCGTTAATGAGGGCGATGTTGAGGTCGCGCTGGGTGTTTTCGATGACCTTGGCGGCTTCAGCGACCTTGATGCTTTCGGCTTTGTGGGTCCCGACGGCGATTATTTCGTTGTATAGCGCATCAACCAGATCGGCGATTTCCGGGGTGGAACCGGAAGTGACTTTCTTGATGGTGGTGACGCGGTGTTCCTTGTCGCCGGGGTTGATGCGCTCCGGGCTGTAGCCGCAGAAGAAGTCCTGGTTGAACTTGAGACCGGAATGCTTTTCCAGTACCGGCACGCAGTCTTCTTCGGTACAACCGGGGTAGACGGTGGATTCGTAAATGACGATGTCGCCCTTCTTAAGCACCTTGCCGACGGTTTCGCTGGCCTTGATAAGCGGGGATAGGTCCGGGCGCTTGTGCTCGTCAATCGGTGTGGGGACGGTGACGATGTAGCCGTTGCAAGCGCGTAGGTCGTCAAGGTGGGTGGTGTAGCTCAGGTGCTTAGCGGCAGCGAGCTCTTCTTGGGTGGTTTCTTGTGTGAAGTCGTTGCCGGCTTTGAGTTCGTCAATGCGGCGCTGGTTGATATCAAAGCCGACAACGGAGCGCTTGCGGCCGAACTCAACGGCGAGTGGGAGCCCTACATAACCAAGGCCAACTATGGCCAATTTGATATCTTTTAACTGCACTTTCTATCTCACTTGTCGAAGTAATTGCGGTACCAAGCCACGAAGTTGGCAACGCCAAGATCTACCGTAGTGGTGGGCTTGTAGTGGAACTGTTCGACGAGGTCGGTGACGTCGGCGTAGGTGTCGGGTACGTCGCCGGGTTGAAGCGGGAGCATGTCCATATCGGCCTTTTTGCCCAGCGCCTTTTCAAGTGCGGCGATGTAATCCATTAGCTCAACCGGGCTGTTGTTGCCAATGTTGTAAACCCGCCAGGGGGCTATGCTAGTGCCAGAGTCTGGCTCGGTGCCAGACCAGTTTGGGTTGGGGTGGGCGGGTTGGTCCAGCACACGGATAACGCCTTCGACGATGTCATCGATGTAGGTGAAGTCGCGGCGGTGCTTGCCGTAGTTAAAGACGGGGATCTTTTCGTCGGCGAGTATGGCTTTGGTGAATTTGAACAACGCCATATCTGGCCTGCCCCAGGGGCCATAGACAGTGAAGAAGCGCAGTCCGGTTGTGGGCAGGTCGTACAGATGGCTGTAGGTGTGAGCCATCAGCTCGTTTGCCTTCTTGGTGGCGGCGTACAGGCTGAGAGGGTGGTCTACGTTGTGATGCACCGAAAACGGCATGGATGTATTGGCACCGTAAACACTGGAACTGCTGGCGTACACCAAGTGTTCGACACCGTTGTGGCGGCAGCCTTCCAGGAGATGGGCGAAGCCGACGATGTTGCTGTCGATGTAGGCAAGCGGGTTCTCAATGGAGTAGCGTACGCCGGCCTGGGCGGCTAGGTTGACTACGCGCTGGGGCTTATGGGTGGCAAAGCACACTTCCATGGCCTTGCGGTCTCCCAGGTCGATGCGCAGATGGGTGTAGTTGGGATGGCTGGCGTGGCGAGCCAAGCGGGCCTCTTTGATGGCGGGGTCGTAGTAGTCGTTGTGGTTGTCGATGCCGATCACGGTGTCCCCACGCTCAAGCAGTCTTAGGGAGAGGGCAGAGCCAATAAAGCCGGCTGCGCCGGTGACGAGCACCTTCATGCGTCGCACCCAAAAAGATCGCGGGTGTAGACCTTGTCAGCCACATCGCCGAGTGCCTCGGTGTTGCGGTTGGCGATGATGACGTCGGCCTCGCGCTTGAAGGTGGCCAGGTCGCTGATCACCTTGGAGTTGTAGAACTCGGCCTCCTTGAGGGCCGGCTCGTAGACAATGACCGGAATACCCTTGGCCTTGATGCGTTTCATGATGCCCTGAATGCTGGAGGCTCGGAAATTGTCCGAGCCGGCTTTCATGATGAGGCGATAGACGCCGACGACCTTTGGCTTGCGCTTGAGGATTTCGTCGGCAATGAAGTCCTTGCGCGTTGTGTTGGCATCGACAATGGCGTGGATGAGGTTTTGCGGGACTTCGCTGTAATTGGCGAGGAGTTGCTTGGTGTCCTTGGGAAGGCAGTAGCCGCCATAGCCGAAGCTGGGATTGTTGTAATGTGCGCCGATGCGCGGATCGAAGCAGACGCCGTCGATGATCTGGCGGGTATCGAGGCCATGGCGGGCAGCGTAGGTATCGAGTTCGTTGAAGTAGGCGACGCGCATGGCCAGATACGTGTTGGCGAAGAGTTTGACGGCTTCAGCTTCGGTGCTGCCGGTGAAGAGGGTCGGGATGTCCTGCTTCACAGCACCTTGCTTAAGCAGCTTGGCGAAGGTTTCGGCCCGGGCGGATTGTTCGCCGACGACGATGCGGCTGGGGTGCAGGTTGTCATAGAGGGCGCGGCCTTCGCGCAGGAATTCGGGGGAGAAGATGAGGTTTTGCGTGCCGAGGGCTGCCCGGCTGCGGACGGTGTAACCGACCGGGATGGTAGATTTGATGACCATCACGGCTTGTGGGTTGATGGCGATGACGTCGCGGATCACCACTTCGATGGACCGGGTGTTGAAGTAGTTGGTCTTGGGGTCGTAGTCGGTCGGCGTGGCGATGATGACGAAGTCGGCACCACGATAGGCGTCTTCCTTGTCCAGCGTGGCGCGGAAGTTCAATAGCTTGTGCTTGAGGAAGTCCTCGATCTCGGCGTCTTCGATCGGCGATTCCTTGCGATTGAGCATCGCCACCTTCTCGGGGACGATGTCGAGACAGACGACTTCGTTGTGCTGGGCCAGCAGCACACCATTGGAGAGTCCGACGTAGCCGGTTCCGGCGATGGCGATTTTCATGCGGCGTACTCGTGTATTTGTAAAAGTCGGCGTTGGCGGGACGGCGTTTATTCGTGGTAGTCCATGGACTTGTAACCGTGGTGCTTGATGAGTTCATCGCGTTCGGCGGATTTCAAGTCTTCGCGCACCATTTCGGCGACGAGTTCGTCGAAGGTGGTCTTGGGGGACCAGCCCAGTTTGGCTTTGGCTTTGCTGGGGTCGCCGAGGAGGGTTTCGACTTCGGTGGGGCGGAAGTAGCGGGGATCGACAGAGACGATACATTTGCCATTTGCGTCGTAACCCTTCTCGTCTACGCCCTGCCCTTCCCAGCGGATTTCCATGCCGAGTTGTTTGGCGGCGGCATTGACGAAGTCTCTGACGCTGAATTGCACACCGGTGGCGATGACGAAGTCTTCGGGGGTTTCTTGTTGCAGCATGAGCCACTGCATTTCGACGTAGTCTTTGGCGTGGCCCCAGTCGCGTTTGGCATCCATGTTGCCCAGATACAGGGTGTCTTGTAGGCCGAGTTTGATACGGGCTAAGGCGCGGGTGATCTTGCGGGTGACGAAAGTTTCGCCGCGCACGGGGCTTTCGTGGTTGAAGAGGATGCCATTGCAGGCGTAGATACCATAAGCTTCGCGGTAGTTGACGGTGATCCAGTAGGCGTAGAGCTTAGCTACGGCGTAGGGGCTGCGCGGGTAAAAGGGGGTGGTTTCCTTCTGGGGGATCTCTTGTACCAGGCCATAAAGTTCGCTGGTGCTGGCTTGGTAGAAGCGGGTTTTCTTCTCAAGGCCGAGGATGCGGATGGCTTCGAGGATGCGCAGTGCGCCTAGTCCATCGGAGTTGGCAGTGTATTCAGGCTCCTCGAAACTGACGGCGACGTGGCTTTGCGCGGCGAGGTTATAGATTTCGTCAGGCTGAACTTCCTGAATGATGCGGATGAGGCTGGAGCTATCGGTCAGGTCGCCATGGTGTAGGAAGAAGCGGACGCCTTTGTTATGACGATCTTGGTAGAGATGGTCAATACGATCGGTGTTGAAGAGGCTGGTGCGGCGCTTGATGCCGTGGACGATGTAGCCTTTGTTTAGCAGGAATTCGGCCAGGTAGGCGCCATCCTGGCCGGTGATGCCGGTGATGAGGGCGACTTTCGGTTGGGTGGTCATGGGGTGTTCTTCCCTTCAAATACTGGACGAGGCCATTTTCTGGAAATCAGCGTAGGCGAGTTGTAGGCCTTGCTCGAGACCTATCTTGGCTTGCCAGCCGATAGCCTTCAGCCGCGAGCTATCCATCAGTTTGCGTGGAGTGCCATCGGGTTTGCTGGGGTCGAAGGTGATTTCGCCCTGGTAGCCGACCGCTTTGCCGATGGCTTCGGCCAGTTGCTTGATGGTGATGTCGTATCCGCAGCCGACGTTGATATGACTGAGCATGGGCTGTGTGAGCGGGTCGTAGGTAGTCTTGGGCAGGTTCATCACATGCACGCTGGCGGCGGCCATGTCGTCGACGTAGAGGAATTCCCGCTTGGGGGTTCCGGTGCCCCAGATGGTGACGCTGGGGGCGTTGTTGATCTTGGCTTCGTGGAAGCGGCAGATCAGGGCGGGGATAACGTGGGAGTTTTCCGGGTGGTAGTTGTCGCCGGGACCGTAGAGGTTAGTGGGCATGACGCTACGGTAGTCGATGCCGTGGCTTTGACCGTACTGACGCTTATAGCTTTCGCAGAGCTTGATGCCGGCGATCTTGGCGATGGCGTAGGGTTCGTTGGTTTGTTCGAGCGTGCCGGTGAGCAGGGCGTCTTCGCGCATGGGCTGCGCGGCGAGCTTGGGGTAGATGCAACTGGAGCCGAGGAAGAGTAGTTTTTTGCCGCCATTGCGGAAGGCGGCGTCGATGATGTTGGCTTCGATCATCAGGTTCTGGTAGATGAATTCGGCCGGGTAGGTATTGTTGGCGTGGATGCCGCCGACCTTGGCGGCAGCGAGGTAGACCTGATCAGGCTTTTCGGTTTCGAAGAAGGCACGGACGGCGGCCTGGTTGGTGAGGTCAAGTTCGGCGTGGGTGCGGGTGACGATGTTGGTCTGGCCCTGCGCCTGTAGGGTGCGGACAATGGCAGAGCCGACCATGCCACGGTGGCCAGCGATGTAGATTTTTGGCTGGCTGCTCATTTCTCGCTGCGCCCGTAGTGGTCGTCGAAGCGCACGATGTCGTCCTCGCCCAGATAGCTACCGGACTGCACCTCGATGATTTCCAGCGGAATCGTGCCGGGGTTGGCGAGGCGATGCACCTCGCCGAGCGGTATGTAGGTGGACTGGTTCTCGGTGAGCAGGATGGTCTTGTCGCCATTGGTGATCTCGGCGGTACCCTTGACGACCACCCAGTGCTCGGCACGATGGTGGTGCTTTTGCAGGCTCAGGCTGGCCTTGGGTTTGACCTGGATGCGCTTGACCTTGAAGCGGTGGCCGTCGTCGATGCTGTCGTACCAGCCCCACGGACGATGCACCTTGCGGTGCAGGGTGTGTTCTTCACGACCGCTGGCCGTGAGTTGGCTGACGATGTGCTTGACGTCCTGGCTGCGCGACTTGTCGGCAACGAGGATGGCGTCGGGAGTTTCGACGACGATAAGGCTGTCGACGCCGACCAAGCCAACAAGGCGGCTGGTAGCGTGCACCAGGGTGTTGCAACTGTCAGTGGTCAGCACGTCACCTAAGTGCGCATTGCCAGCTTCGTCTTTTGGCAAGACATTCCAAACGGCATCCCAAGCCCCCAGGTCATTCCAACCTGCATCCAGCGGCACCATTTTGATCGGGAAGGCACTACCAGGGCAGCGCTCCATGACGGCGTAGTCGATGGATTCACTGGGAATGGCTGTGAATTCGGTTTTGCCTGGACGAATGAACGCCGCATCGGTGGAACGTTTTTCCCAGGCTTGCTGGGTGGCTTGAGCGATGTCGGGGCGGAACTGTTTGAGCGCTTCGAGCCAAACAGAGGCTTTGAGCACGAACATGCCAGCGTTCCAGTAGTAACCGCCTTCATCGAGGTAGGCCTGAGCAGTGACGGCATCGGGTTTTTCGACAAAGCGTTCAACCATTAAAGTCGGCGTCGGCGAGACGGCGGTCTTGATATAACCGTAGCCGATTTCCGGCCGATCTGGCTTGATGCCCAAAATGACGATGCTGCCCGTCGCAGCTTCAATGATCGCCTGTTGCATGGCGATGGTGAATACGGCGGGGTCGGCCACCGTCTGGTCGGCGGGGGTGACGACAAGAATGGGGTCTTGCCCGGCCTCGATAGCCGCCAGCGCTGCAAGGGTCAAGGCGGGGGCGGTGTTACACCCCACCGGCTCCAGCAGAGCAGCGCCTAGTTCGATGCTTACTTCGCGCAGTTGCTCGGAAGCAAGAAAGCGGTGCTCTTCGCCAGTGACGATAAGGGGCTTGGCCACCTCAATATCGTCCGCACTTACGGCTACCAGGCGTTGCGCGGCTTGCTGGAAGAGGCTTTCATTCCCAGTTAGGCTCAGGAACTGCTTGGGAAAGCCGGTACGAGACAGAGGCCACAAACGGGTGCCAGAGCCGCCACAAAGTATGACTGGAGTGACTTGAATCATGCGTTCTGCGTTTTCTGGCCGTCGCCTTGGTCTTCAGTCACTTCGGCCTTCAGCGCCTCAATCTCCACCTTCAGTGCGTCATACTCCTCCATCTTGCGCCTCAAGAACCGACTGGTCAGAGCCACCTTTTCGGCAATACCCTGGGGTGTGAGCAGGTAAACATACTTGAACTTGTTCTTGCTCTTTGAAAAGTTCGCCATCTTCACAAAACCCTTATCGATGAGGGCGTTGAGGCAGTAATTCAGCCCACCCACGCTCATGCCGAGCTTGTCGGCCAGCTCACGCTGGGTAAGGTCCGGGTTGTCTTGCAAGATGCGCATGATCCGGAAATGGGTGTCTTCTTGGATCTTGGCTTGGCGGCTGGTCATAGCTTTGAGCGGCTTTTTTTGGGTTTATCGTAAGGTCTTGAAACGTTTTGGGCACGCTACCGCCCTGCCGTGTCACAATCTAGGGTAAGAAGAAAGACGTAATGCACTTCTGTAAGAAGTCGAACGATCTTACCGCAGAACGGCCTTCCGTTCGAGCGCTGAACGGAATTAATTTTCGAGTCATGGGCTGCGCCGGTTGGCGCCCCGCATCCCCGGAGCGGCCTCCTCCTGGGTCTCGGCCTGCTGCTGTTGCCCGGCTTCTTCCATGCTGACGGTGTTCACCACCGGTATCGGTTGCCGACCACCAGGGCGGCGCCTTGACATCGATCGACGTCCCGGTAGAGGCCTGCCGCTCCTACATTGCCAGCCGGCGCCGCCAGGGCTGGGTGATGCTGGAGCCGGCTTACACGGCCCGGCCTTCGTGCCTTGCTCTCGGATGTGCGTCTGGACAAGATCGACGCGGTCGTCGTGCATCTGCTGACCAGTTTTGCTGAGTTCGAGCGGGAATTCATCGGAGAGCGCACCTGAGACAAGGTGACGAGCACCCGACGCAAGGGTCTGTGGCAAGTCAGCGGCACCCCCTTGGGCTACGGCGTGGATTTCGAGCAGCGGCTCGTGGTGATCAACCACGAGGCCAACCTCGTCCGAGATATCTTTCGGCGTTACCTCGCCGTCGAGACCATGCCCGAGATGATGGGCTGGCTCGCGCATCAGCAAATCAAAACCAAGAAGTGGATCACGCGCGATGGCAAACCCCGCGGTGGCCAAGGCACGGATCGGTCCACGCTCTACCGCATCCTCAACAACAAGATGTACATCGGTGAGGCGATGCTTGACGGCGAGTGGCACAGTGGGATCTATCCGCCGATTGTCGACCTGGATCTGTGGCGGTCCGTGCACGACAAGCTGGCACAGCGAGCCAGACGCAAGGGCATCCCGAACCAGGGTCGGGCCGTTGGTGATTTCCCGTTGTTGGGAAAGCTCTTCTGGCACGATGGGCGCGAATACACTGCATTCGAATCATCCCCGCGCGGCAAGAAGTACTGCCGTTACTACATCGGACCGGCTACCTCGCATGAGAAGGCTGCCAGGCAGCCGCCGTTCACTTTCAGCACCGACGAAATCCATCAGTTGGTCATCCATTTCTTACGCACACAGTTCAGGGATTCCAATGCCTCGCTGCGCGCCCTGATGCAGCGAGCCGGCTCGGACAGCAGACTGAACGACTCCGGATACGGCAGGCGTTGATCAGACTGGATGAGGTGTGGGACCGGCTCGCCAAATTCACCGTGGCGACCATGCTGCCCCAGCTGATCAACCGAGAACGCCGACTTTGGGATGGGCACGCTCGCGAGGTAACGACCCGTTTCAGGGGGGAACAGGCAAAAAATCCCAACCGGGTAAGGGTTGGGATTTTGTGTATTGGTGGAGCTGGCGGGATTCGAACCCGCGTCCGCAAGCCTTCTCCGAGCAGTTCTACATGTGTAGCGTTCTGGTTTGGTTTCTCGCCACCGATGTCGCGCAGACGCACGCTACACCGGCCGCCAGTGCCCTATTTTCTCGTCCTCACCCAAGACACCCGGGTCAGGACCAGCCGATGTGAATGACGTCGCAGCTCAGGGCTTACGCCCCTTGCCCCAGCCCATCGACGAACTGGTGCGACGCGGTTGCTTAACTTTTAATTAAGCGGCCAGAGCGAACGACGAATCGTTCGAAGCGGCACCGAACTGCTTGTTGTTGGCAGTTAGTTTGTTTCAGTTGGATTTACGAGGTGACTGACCCTCGACATGCCCTGCTGCGTGTCCGAACCCACGTCGAAACCAGTGCAGCCCCAAGCGAATCATTTTAGGCCCTCGACACGCATTTCAAGCGCGTCATGGGCAGCAAATTTATCGACCTGCCCCGAGCAAGCGCAGCAGCGCCAGCGGCGCCTCGATCGACGCATCCGCACCCCATGCCGCCACATCCGTCTTCGCGCCCAGGTAGCCATACGTAGCCGCCACCGTCGACATACCCGCCGCGCGGCCGGCCAAGATGTCGCGCTCATCGTCGCCCACATACACACACTGCTCCGGCGCCAGGCCCAGCTGCCGTGCCGCTTCGAACAGCGGCGCCGGATGCGGCTTGGCGTGCGGCGTGCTGTCTCCGCCCACCAAGGCGCCCGACGTCGCAAACAGCGGCATCTGCCGCGTGAGCGGCCCGGCAAAGCGCATGGACTTGTTGGTCACCACGCCCCAGGCCAGCCCCCGACCCACGATCCCCTCGACCATCTCATGGATGCCGTCAAATGCCCGCGTGAGCACCGTCATGCGCCGCTCGTAGTTCACGAAGAACTCCTCACGCATCACCGCAAACTCCGGATGGTCCGGCGTCATGCCAAACGCCACGCCCAGCATGCCCCGCGCCCCTGCCCCGGCCATGGGCCGGTAGGCCTCCTGGGGCAAGGACGGCAAGCCCCGGTCCGTGCGCATCTGGTCGGCGGCGGCGCCCAGATCCGGCGCGCTGTCGATCAGCGTGCCGTCCAGGTCGAACAGCACTGCACGCACATCAAAGGGTCCACTCATGCTGGCCTGCGGGTGGCGAACATGTAATTGACCGAGGTGTCACCCGACAACCAATAGCGCTTGGTCAAGGGGTTGTATTCCATGCCCCGGGTGTGCGCCACCTCCAGCCCCGCCTCGCGGCAGTCACGCGCCAGTTCGCTGGGGCGGATGAACTTGCGATATTCGTGCGTGCCCTTGGGCAACAGGTTCAGCACGTACTCCGCGCCCACGATGGCAAACAGCCACGATTTCGGGTTGCGATTGAGGGTGGAGAAGAACACCCAGCCCCCCGGCTTGACCAGCGTGGCGCAGGCCCGCACCACCGACGCTGGATCGGGCACGTGCTCGAGCATTTCCATGCAGGTGACCACATCAAAGCTACCCGGCGCCTCGGCGGCCAGGGCCTCGGCGGCCACCTCGCGGTAGGTCACGTTGGGCGTTTCCGCCTCCAGCGCATGCAACTGGGCCACCTTCAGCGCCTTGGTCGACAGGTCGATGCCCAACACCGACGCGCCCTTGCGGGCCATGGCGTCGGCCAGGATGCCGCCACCGCAGCCCACGTCCAGCGCCCGCTGGCCGGCCAGGGGCACCAGGCCCTGGATCCACTCCAGCCGCAGCGGATTGATCTGGTGCAGGGGGGCGAATTCACTCTCCGGATCCCACCAGCGATGGGCCAGTTCGGAGAACTTGGCCAGTTCGGCCGGGTCAGCGTTCAAGGTCGTCATGGGCGCGATTGTGCAGTGCGGCGGCACGGGCTTTGCGCACCGCCAAAGAAAAAGGCCCCGCGGGGCGGGGCCTTTCGGGGCTGAAGCGAGGCTTCAGCGTATCGATCACTTGTTCGGACGGGTGCCGACCACTTCGATTTCCACGCGGCGGTTCTTGGCGCGGCCTTCGGCGGTCTTGTTGTCGGCGACGGGCTGCTTCTCGCCCTTGCCTTCGGTGTAAACACGGTTCTTCTCGATGCCCTTGCTCACCAGATAGGCCTTGACGGCTTCAGCGCGCTTGACCGAGAGAGCCTGGTTGTAGGCGTCGGCACCGACCGCGTCGGTGTGGCCGACGGCGATGATGACTTCCAGGTTCACGCCCTTGACCTTGCCCACCAGATCGTCCAGCTTGGCTTTGCCTTCGGGCTTGACGACGGCCTTGTTGAAATCGAAGAAGGCGTCAGAAGCGTAGGTCACCTTGGTGGCGGCGGGCGGCTGGGGTCTCGGGGCCGGAGCGGCAGCACGCGGAGCCGGAGCCGGGGCAGGGGCCGGAGCGGCAGCACGCGGAGCCGGGGCGGGCGCCGGAGCGGCGGCACGCGGGGCCGGGGCCGGAGGGGGAACCAGAGCGCCGTCGCAGCCCTTGGCGGCAGTGGCGGGGGTCCAGTTGGCATCGCGCCAGCACAGGTCTTGACCGTTCTTCCAGACGGCATCGCCGGTGCCGTTGACCCAGTTGTCGACGCGGTTGCCACCGTCGGCAGCGGTCACGCGGGTTTGGGCGCCAGCCACGGAAGTGATAGCAGCTGCGGCGAGCAAGAGCGCCATCTTGTTGAGATTGTTCATGGTTCTCCTCTAGGGAATAAATCCGCAGCCGCGCTGCGCAAAAACGACGAATCAGGTGACCATCACCAAAAACGTTCCGGTCATTGTGCCACATGAGTCTGCGTTTTCAAGTCCGGAAGAGTTCCGCGCGCCGTAGGACAAGGCCTCTTTGAGCTCAGCTGTTGCTGGTTCGCGACAGGGATCGGCGGACCGTAAAATCGCGGGTTCACCCCCTCTCGGCCCCCCATGACCCAATTCGCCAAAGAAACCCTGCCGATCAGCCTCGAAGAGGAGATGCGGCGCAGCTACCTGGATTACGCCATGAGCGTGATCGTGGGGCGGGCCCTGCCAGATGCGCGTGATGGCTTGAAGCCCGTGCACCGGCGCGTCTTGTACGCCATGCACGAGCTGAACAACGATTGGAACCGGCCGTACAAGAAGTCGGCCCGTATCGTGGGTGACGTCATTGGTAAATACCACCCCCACGGCGACCAGTCGGTCTACGACACCATCGTGCGCCTGGCCCAGGATTTCTCGATGCGCCACATGCTGGTCGATGGCCAGGGCAACTTCGGCTCGGTCGACGGCGACAACGCCGCGGCCATGCGCTACACCGAGATTCGCCTGGCCAAGATCGCCCACGAGATGCTGGCCGACATCGACAAGGAAACCGTCGATTTCGGGCCCAACTACGACGGCAGCGAAAAAGAGCCCCTGGTGCTGCCCTCGCGCCTGCCCAATTTGCTGGTCAACGGCTCGGGCGGCATCGCGGTGGGCATGGCCACCAACATTCCGCCGCACAACCTCAACGAGGTGGTGGACGCCTGCCTGCACCTGCTGAAAAACCCCGAGGCCTCCATCGACGAACTGATGGAGATCATCCCCGCGCCCGACTTCCCCACCGCCGGCATCATCTACGGCATCAATGGCGTGAAAGACGGCTATCGCACCGGCCGCGGCAAGGTGGTGATGCGGGCCAAGTGCCATTTCGAAGACATCGACCGCGGTCAGCGCCAGGCCATCATCGTCGACGAGCTGCCGTATCAGGTGAACAAGAAGACCCTGCAAGAGCGCATGGCCGAACTGGTGCACGAGAAAAAGCTTGAGGGCATCAGCCACATCCAGGACGAGTCGGACAAATCCGGCATGCGCCTGGTGATTGAGTTGAAGCGCGGTGAAGTGCCCGAGGTGGTGCTCAATAACCTGTACAAGCAGACGCAGCTGCAGGACACCTTCGGCATCAACATGGTGGCCCTGATCGACGGCCAACCCAAGCTGTGCAACCTGAAGGACCTGATCTCGGTCTTCCTGCAGCATCGCCGCGAAGTGGTGACCCGCCGCACGGTGTTCAACCTGCGCAAAGCCCGCGAGCGTGGCCACGTGCTGGAAGGCCTGGCGGTGGCCCTGGCCAATATCGACGAGTTCATTCGCATCATTCGCGAATCGCCCACGCCGCCGGTGGCCAAGGCCGAACTGATGAACCGCGCCTGGGACAGCCAACTGGTGCGCGCCATGCTCACACGCACCCGCGACGACGGCACGGCGATCAACGCCGACGACTACCGCCCCGAGGGCCTGGAGCGCACCTATGGCATGGGCCAGGACGGCCTCTATCGCCTGTCCGAGACCCAGGCCCAGGAAATCCTGCAGATGCGCCTGCAGCGCCTGACGGGCCTGGAGCAAGACAAGATCGTTGCCGAATACAAAGAGGTGATGTCCGAGATCGAAGACCTGCTGGACATCCTGGCCAAGCCGGAGCGCGTGTCGGTGATCATCAGCGAAGAACTCACCTCTCTGAAGCAGGAGTTCGGTCAGGGCAAGCTCGGCGCGCGCCGCAGCCTGGTCGAACACAACGCACAAGACCTGGCCACCGAAGATCTGATCACGCCCACCGACATGGTGGTCACGCTCTCGCATTCGGGCTACATCAAGAGCCAGCCCCTGTCCGAGTACAGCGCGCAAAAGCGCGGCGGTCGCGGCAAACAGGCCACATCCACGAAGGAAGACGACTGGATCGACCAGCTCTTTATCGCCAACACCCACGACTGGATCCTGTGCTTCTCCAACCGGGGCCGCATGTACTGGCTCAAGGTCTGGGAAGTGCCGGCGGGTTCGCGCGGCTCGCGCGGGCGGCCGATCGTCAACATGTTCCCCTTGGCCGAGGGCGAGAAGATCAACGTGGTGCTGCCGCTGACTGGCGAGTTCCGCAGCTTCCCGGCCGACCACTATGTGTTCATGTCGACCTCGATGGGCACGGTCAAGAAGACGTCGCTCAATGAATTTAGCAACCCGCGCAAGGCCGGCATCATCGCGGTTGACCTCGATGACGGCGACTTCCTGATCGGCGCGGCGCTGACCGACGGCAAGCACGATGTGATGCTGTTCTCGGATGGCGGCAAGGCGGTGCGCTTTGACGAAAACGATGTGCGCCCCATGGGTCGTAATGCACGCGGTGTGCGCGGCATGATGCTCGAAGAAGGCCAGGGCGTGATCGCCATGCTGGTGGCCGAAGACGAGACGCAAAGCGTGCTCACCGCCACCGAAAACGGCTACGGCAAGCGCACGCCCATCACCGAATACACCCGCCATGGCCGTGGCACCAAGGGCATGATCGCCATCCAGCAAAGCGAGCGCAATGGCAAGGTCGTGGCGGCCACGCTGGTGCGGCCCGACGACGAGATCATGCTGATCACCGATCGCGGCGTGATGGTGCGCACCCGCGTGGCCGAACTGCGCGAACTCGGACGCGCCACCCAGGGCGTGACCCTGATTGGCCTGGACGAAGGCGCCAAGCTCAGTGGTCTGCAACGCATCGTCGAGAACGACGCCCAGGCCGCCGCCGGCGCCCAGGCGTCGGAGGGCGATGCGCCGGACGGAGACGCCTGACCGTGGCCAAAACCCTGGCCCAGCTGCGCACCGCGATTGATGCGGTCGACCAGCAATTGCTGGCGCTGTTGAACCAGCGCGCCGGCCTGGCCCATGAAGTGGGCGAGATCAAGAAGGTCGAAGGCTCGCCGGTGTACCGCCCCGAGCGCGAGGCCCAGGTGATCTTGGGCCTGCAAAACGCCAACCCCGGCCCGCTCAAGCCCGCCAACATCGCCACCATCTGGCGCGAGATCATGTCGGCCTGCCGGGCGCTGGAGGCGCCGCAGCGCGTGGCCTACCTCGGGCCGGCGGGCACCTTCAGCGAACAGGCGGCGGTTAACTTCTTTGGCGCGAGCATCGAGCATGTGGCGTGCGCCAGCTTCGACGAGGTGTTTCATGCCGCAGCCGCCGGCACCGCCGACTTCGGTGTGGTGCCGGTGGAGAACAGCACCGAGGGCGTGGTCACGCGCTCGCTCGATCTGCTGCTGCAATCGCCCCTGCACATCGTGGGCGAGATCAGCCTGCTGGTGCGTCACCACCTGCTTCGGCAATCGGCGTCGCTTGAGGGCATCGAGGCCGTACTGGCCCACCCGCAAGCGCTGGCGCAGTGCCAAGGTTGGTTGTCCAAGCACCTGCCGAATGTCGAGCGCCGCGCGGTCTCCAGCAATGCCGAGGGCGCGCGCCTGGCCGCCACGAATCCAGCTTGGGCCGGCATCGCCAGCGAGCGCGCCGGCAGCGAGTTCGGCCTGCACCTGGCGGCCCACGCGATTCAGGACGACGCCTACAACCGCACGCGCTTTGCGGTGGTGTGCCTGCCCCAGACGCTGCAGGCGCCGCAGGCCTCGGGCCGCGACTGCGTGAGCCTGGTGGTGTCAGTGCCCAATCGACCCGGCGCGGTGCACGACATCCTGGTGCCGCTCAAACAACACGGCGTGTCGATGACGCGCTTTGAATCGCGCCCGGCCCGCTCGGGCCAGTGGGAGTACTACTTTTATATTGACATCCAGGGCCACCCCTCGCAGCCCCATGTCGAGGCCGCCCTGGCCGATCTGCGCGCCCTGTGCGCCTTCTACAAAGTCCTGGGCACCTACCCGGTCGGCGACTGAAGGCCGGTCACCATGTTTGAACAACTGGGCCTCATCGGCTGCGGCCTCATGGGCGGCTCCTTCGCCCTCGCGCTCAAACGCGCAGGCCTGGTCAAGCGCGTGGTGGGTTACAGCAAATCGCCCTCCACCACCGAGCGCGCCCACCAACTGGGTGTGATCGATGCGCAGGCGCCCTCGGCGCTGCAAGCGGTGTCGGGGTCGGACGTGGTGCTGCTGGCGGTGCCGGTAGCGGCGACCGAGGCCACCTTCAAGGCGATCCGCCATCTGCTCACACGCGACATGCTGGTGATGGACGTGGGCTCGACCAAGCACGATGTGGTCGAAACCGCGCGCCGCGTTTTAGGTGACCAGATCGGCGCCTTCGTGCCCTGTCACCCGATCGCCGGCAAGGAATCGGCGGGCGTGATGCACGCCACGCCCGACCTGTACCGCGACCACCATGTGGTGATCACGCCCATTGAGCGCACCGGCGTCGCGCAGTTGCACAAGGCCCAGGCCGTGTGGGAGGCGATTGGTAGCCGCGTGCACATGATGTCGCCGCAGGCGCACGACGCGGCGCTGGCCGCCGTGAGCCACCTGCCCCACCTGGTGGCCTTTGCGGCGGTGGATGCCATTGCCCAACAGCCCCAGGGACGCGACTTTCTGGCGCTGGCGGGGCCGGGCTTTCGGGACTACACACGCATTGCCGCCAGCGATCCGCAGGTCTGGCGCGACATCCTCCTGGCCAATCGGCACGAGGTGATCGCGCAATCCCGCCTGCTGCGCGAACGTCTGGACGCCTTCGAGCAGGCCATGCAGGCCGGCGATGGCGCGGCGCTCGAAGACCTGATACGTGCGGTACGCGACGTGCGCGCCCGCTGGAAAATGGGCCAGGGCCTGGTCGACGAGTAGGTCCGACGAATTTTTCGAAGATGTACGCCACCGAATTCCTGGACATTCCGCCGCTGGACACCGCCGGCGGCACGATCATCCTCCCCGGCTCTAAAAGCATCTCCAACCGCGTGCTGCTGCTGGCGGGCCTGAGCGCGGGCACCACCGCCATCCACGACCTGCTCGACTCCGACGACACGCGGGTCATGCTGGCCGCACTCGAACAACTGGGCTGCCGCATCGCGCGTCAAGGCCCGGTGCTGCATCTGACCGGCCTGGGTGCCTCGCCGCCTGCCACCCCCGCCAAACTGTTTCTGGGTAACGCGGGCACCGCCATGCGCCCGCTCACCGCGGCTCTGGCGGTCTTGGGCGGCGACTTCGAGTTGTCGGGGGTGGCCCGCATGCACGAACGGCCGATTGGCGATCTGGTCGATGCCCTGCGCGAACTCGGATGCAGCGTCGATTACCTGGGCAACCCGGGCTACCCGCCGCTGCACCTGGGCGCCGCCCGCCTGCGCCTGGACAAACCCATCCCCGTGCGCGGCGACGTGTCCAGCCAGTTCCTCACCGCCTTGCTGATGGCCCTACCCCTGGTGGCGGCGAACGACATCGTGATCGAGGTGCAGGGCGAGCTGATTTCCAAGCCGTACATCGAGATCACGCTCAATCTCCTGGCGCGCTTTGGCGTGCAAGTGCGCCGCGAAGGCTGGCAGCGTTTCATCATTCCGGCGGGCAGCCGCCTGCAGTCGCCCGGTGTGGTGCATGTGGAGGCCGATGCCTCGTCGGCCAGCTACTTCGTGGCGCTGGGCGCGATCGCTGCGACGCAAGAGGGCGTGCGCATCGAGGGCCTGGGGCGTGATTCGATCCAGGGCGATATCCGCTTTCTCGAAGCCGCGCAGCGCATGGGCGCCGACATCCAAAGCGGCCCCAACTGGATCGAGGTGCGACGCGGCGCCTGGCCGCTGCGCGCCCTGGACATGGACTGCAACCACATCCCTGATGCAGCGATGACGCTGGCGGTGATGGCCTTGTATGCCGACGGCCCCACCACCTTACGCAACATCGCCAGCTGGCGCGTGAAAGAAACCGACCGCCTGACCGCGATGGCAATCGAGCTTCGCAAGCTGGGCGCGCAGGTCGAAGAAGGCGCGGATTTCCTGCGCGTGACACCCCCGGGCGTCGCCGATTGGAAGCCCGCCAGCATCCACACCTACGACGACCACCGCGTGGCCATGTGCTTCTCGCTGGCCGCCTTCAACCCGGGCCGCGTGCCAGTGCGCATCGAAGACCCGAAGTGCGTGGCCAAGACCTTCCCGGATTACTTCGAGGCTCTGTTCTCGGTCGCCCGCACCCAGGCCCCGCAGATCCCGGTGATCTGCATCGACGGCCCCACCGCCTCGGGCAAGGGCACGCTGGCCTCGCAGTTGGCGCAGCAACTGGGCTACCACTACCTGGACTCGGGCGCCCTGTACCGGGTCACCGCCCTGGCCGCTTTGCGCGCAGGCCTGGCCCTGGAACCCGCCCACGAAGCCGCCATCGCTGCCCTGGCGCAGGCCTTGCCGGTGCGCTTTGAGGGCGAACGGGTGCTGCTGGCGGGCGAGGACATCAGCGACGCCATTCGCACCGAAGAAGCCGGCATGAACGCCTCCCGCGTCTCGGCGTTGCCCTCGGTGCGCACCGCCCTCCTGGCCCTGCAAAGAGGCTTTCAAGCCCTGCCCGGCCTGGTGGCCGACGGGCGGGACATGGGCACGGTCATCTTCCCGGACGCCCCCCTGAAGGTCTACCTCACGGCCAGTGCCGGCCAACGCGCCCAGCGGCGGCATAAGCAATTGATTTCAAAGGGAATTTCGTCTACAATCGACTCTCTTCGCGCAGACCTTGAGGCGCGTGACCTGCGGGATACGTCCCGCCCGGTTGCCCCCTTGAAGCCCGCGCAAGATGCCCTCCTCCTGGACAACTCCGATCTCTCGGTGCCTGCATCGATCGAACGTGTGCTGACCTGGTGGGCAGGCAAGCAGCCTTTCGGGTCCGCCTGAAGGGTCTGTCCGGGCCCACAGCGCCCCTTTCGCGCGACAGCGCATTGGCGATGTGGATCTTTTACGTAACCGCGGCTTCGCCGCAACCAACCGCCGTCCCAGCCTTAAAAACATCTGCAATGGTGCCGATGGAAACCTGTGCGACGTGCAAGGAAAACTGAATGTCTGAATCTTTTGCCGCCCTGTTTGAAGAATCGCTGCAACGCTCCGAGATGCGTGCCGGCGAGGTGATCACTGCTGAAGTGGTCCGCATTGAACACAACTTCGTCGTCGTCAACGCCGGCCTGAAGTCCGAAGCCTATGTGCCGCTCGAAGAGTTCAAGAACGACAAGGGCGAGACCGAAGTCCAGGTCGGCGATTTCGTGTCGGTGGCCATCGACGCCATCGAAAACGGCTACGGCGACACCATCCTTTCGCGTGACAAGGCCAAGCGCCTGGCATCCTGGATGAGCCTAGAGAAGGCCCTCGAATCCGGCGAGTTCGTCACCGGCACCACCAGCGGCAAAGTCAAGGGCGGCCTGACCGTGTTGGTCAATGGCATCCGCGCCTTCCTGCCCGGTTCGCTGATCGACACCCGTCCGATCAAAGACCTGACCCCCTACGAGAACAAGACCCTCGAGTTCAAGGTCATCAAGCTCGATCGCAAGCGCAATAACGTCGTGCTGTCTCGTCGTGCCGTGGTGGAAGCCTCCATGGGCGAAGAGCGCGCCAAGCTGATGGAAACCCTCAAGGAAGGCTCCATCGTTCGCGGCGTCGTCAAGAACATCACCGAGTACGGCGCGTTTGTCGACCTCGGCGGCATCGACGGCCTGCTGCACATCACCGATATGGCCTGGCGCCGTGTCCGCCACCCGAGCGAAGTCGTTCAGGCCGGCCAGGAAATCACCGCCAAGATCCTCAAGTTCGACACCGAGAAAAACCGTGTGTCCCTGGGTCTCAAGCAAATGGGTGACGACCCCTGGATGGGCGTGTCGCGCCGCTACCCGCAGGGCACCCGCATGTTCGGCAAGGTCACCAACATCGCCGACTACGGCGCGTTCGTCGAACTCGAGCCCGGCATCGAAGGCCTGGTGCACGTGTCCGAGATGGACTGGACCAACAAGAACGTGGCCCCCTCCAAGATCGTCTCTCTGGGCGACGAGGTCGAGGTCATGGTGCTCGAGATCGACGAAGACAAGCGTCGTATCTCCCTGGGCATGAAGCAGTGCAAGGCCAACCCCTGGCAAGAGTTCGCGCAAAACACCAAGCGTGGCGACCGCGTCAAGGGCCCGATCAAGTCCATCACCGACTTCGGCGTGTTCGTCGGCCTGGCCGCCGGCATCGACGGTCTGGTGCACCTGTCGGACCTGTCCTGGAACGAGACTGGCGAAGCCGCCGTGCGCAATTACAAAAAGGGCCAGGAAGTCGAAGCCATCGTGCTGGCTGTCGATGTCGATCGTGAGCGTATTTCGCTGGGCATCAAGCAGCTCGATCAGGATCCCTTCACCACCTTCGTGTCGGTCAATGACAAGGGCGCGATCGTCTCCGGCAAGGTCAAGACCGTCGACGCCAAGGGCGCCGAGATCGACCTGGGCCAGGACATCCTGGGCTACCTGCGCGCTTCCGAGATCTCGCGTGACCGCGTCGAAGACGCGCGCAACGTGCTGAAGGAAGGTGACGAGGTGTCTGCGGTGGTCGTCAACGTCGACCGCAAGACCCGCAACATCCAGCTGTCGGTCAAGGCCAAGGACATGGCCGACGAGCAGGGTGCGATGGCCAACCTGAGCCAGCAAGCCGCGCGTGAGAGCGCCGGCACGACCAGCCTGGGTGCGCTGCTGCGCGCCAAGCTGGACAAGTAATCGCCTCGCCCGCCGGGGAGCTTGGGCTCCCCGCGGGTGTGGACGACCTACATGACCCGATCCGATCTCGTTGAAGAACTGGCAGCGCGTTTTGCCCAGTTGACCCACCGCGATGCCGAATACGCGGTCAAGACGATCCTGGATGCCATGAGCGAGGCCCTGGCGCGCGGCCACCGGATCGAGATCCGTGGCTTCGGCAGTTTCTCCATCAACCGGCGTCCGCCGCGCCTGGGGCGCAATCCGCGCTCGGGCGAGAGCGTGCAGATCCCGGAAAAGCGGGTGCCGCACTTCAAGCCTGGCAAGGCCTTGCGCGAAGCGGTCGATCAGCGCACCGCGCAGATTGAAGCCGAGGGCAAGCTATCGCCTCGCTAAAATCGCGGTTCCACACAGGAGCCGGATGAAATACCTCGTGTGGCTGCTTAAGGCGGCCATTTTTTTTACCCTGTTCGCCTTCGCGCTGAATAACCAGCACGTGGCGACGGTGCATTTCTTCTTCGGCACGCAGTGGAGCGCGCCGCTGGTGCTGGTGGTGCTGGCCGCCTTCGCGCTGGGTCTGGCGATCGGCGCTCTGGGCATGGTGCCGCGTTGGCTCAAGCAGCGTGCCGCCGCCCGACGCACTCAGCCGCCCGCCCCGACCCCCGCATCGCCGGCCCCCACCTCCTCCTCCACAGGCCCGCATGGAATTTGACTTCAGCTGGTTGCTCTGGGGCTTGCCCATCGCGTTCGCCCTGGGGTGGCTGGCCTCGCGCCTGGACCTGCGGCAGTTGCGCCTGGAAAACCGGCAGGCGCCCAAGGCGTATTTCCGCGGCCTGAATTTCCTCTTGAACGAGCAGCAGGACCAGGCCATCGATGCCTTCATCGAGGCGGTGCGCAATGACCCCGATACTTCGGAGCTGCACTTCGCCCTGGGCAATCTGTTTCGCCGGCGGGGTGAGTACGAACGCGCGGTGCGCGTGCACGAGCATCTGCTCTCGCGCGGCGACCTCAGCGCCAAGGACCGTCATCGCGCGCAGCATGCGCTGGCCCTGGATTTTCTGAAGGCCGGTCTGCTCGATCGCGCCGAGGACGCCCTGCGCAAGCTCGAACGCACCAAGCACGAGGCCCAGGCCTGGCTCGCCCTGCTCGCGATCTACGAGCGCACACGCGACTGGGCGCGGGCCAGTGAAGTGGCCCGCAAGCTCACCGCGAGCGGGCAGGGAGATTTCAGCGGGCGCCTGGCGCACTACCTGTGCGAGCAGGCGGCGCAGACCACCGGACCTGCCGCGGAGGCACTCGTGCGTGAAGCCCTGCAAACCGCCCCCGGCGCGCCGCGTCCGGCCCTGGACCTGGCCGCCTTGCAGATGCAAGCGGGCTATGCGCAAGCCGCCTTGGACACGCTGGCCAGCCTGGCCAGCACCTCGCCCCAGGCCATGGGTCTGATCGCGCGCCCTCTGGCCGAGGCGGCACACGCCAGCCACCAAGAGGCACGGGCCATCAGTCTGCTCTCGGACAGCCAACAAGCCACGACGTCCATCGACGTGCTGGAGGCCTTAGTGATGCTGGAGGCGCAGCCGGACGTGGCCCGCCAGCGCTATGTGAGCCATCTGGAGCGCGAGCCCTCGCTGGTGGTCGCGGCTAAGTGGATCGCCGGAGAGAAGCTGGAGCACGAGCAGTTCCATCCCCTGGTGCAGCGATCGCTGGATCAGGCGGTCAAACCGCTCACGCGCTACCGGTGTGCGGCGTGTGGCTTCGAGGCCAATCGGCACTTCTGGCAATGCCCGGGCTGCCAGGCCTGGGACAGCTATCCGGCGAGGCGGGTGGAGGAGCTTTGAGGCGCAGCGGCCAAGAGGGCGAGCAGGGCTTGCAAGTCCTGATGCTCCTGGTCAGCGCCATAGCGAGTCTGCAAGGTCTGTAGCAGACCCGGCTCGGGCGGTGCCTGATGCCCGGCATCGATCTGACGCGCCAAGGCGGCCACGGCCTGTGCGTAGCCCAAGACATCGCCCATCTCGATTTCGGTGAACGCCGAGGGCAGCCAAAACTCCTTGCCGCCTTGGCCGGTGTAGCCCACCACCTGGTTGCCGCATAACGCGGCCTCCAGCGGCGGCAGACCGAGTCCTTCGAAATGGCTGAAGGACATGAAGATCCGTGATCGTTGCAAGACCTTGGCCACTTGTGCCTCGCCCAAACGGTCGATCGCCTCGATGCGCCAGTGCGGCGGCAACTGCGCGGGCAAGAAGAACAGCACCTTGCTGGAATGATCCGACAGCTTGCGAGGCATGTAGGTGATCAGGCGTTCTTTGTCGACGCTGGAGTCCACACAAAAACGCTGGGCGTCGATGCTGCAGTGAATGCGGTGGATCGGCGTCCGGGCCTGCGGGAACGCCATCTCGACACAGCGCTGGGCGTCCTCGGACACCACCATGATGCAATGGGCCTGCGCATAGGCTTGCTCCAGGTCCTGCCGCTCGCCCTTGCTGATGAAGTAGCCGTTTTGCACATAGATGGCATAGCGCACGCCCAGGCGATGCAGTTGCACACCGTACTTGCGCACCCACAACTCCGGAATGATCACCGTGTCGACGGCTGGATCAAAGACGCGGGACACATCGCTGAGACTGGGCTTGCCCGCCCACTGAAAGCCGAACCACTGCCGACGCACCGGCACCTCGCCGTCAAACCAGGGGGCCTTGGATCGCCAGGTGTTGGGATGCATGACCACCGACTGGCCCTGACCTGTGCGACGTAGCAGCGCGTCGGCGAGGACCGCCTGGCGATAGATGACCTTCACCCCGCCCACCGGCTTGCCGACCGCCGGGCACATCCACACCAGGTTCATGGGGCGAGCAGTCATCGGGAGGTAGTACTTTGGGGCAGAGCCGTTTGATCATTTCGCCGGTCGCCACCAGTCAATACAACGGCTAACAGAATCACCATGGGCAGACCGAACGTCCAGTCTCTCAAAATGGCATTGAAAGCACATCCAATGACAAAGGCCGTACCAATGACTAGCAATTGCACTCCCCGTGTGCCTCCTGCTCGCCAGGCCATCCTGAAAACACTAAAAAAAACACTGACCAGAGCGAGAACGCCAATGGCACCCAATTCTGCGCCGTATAGCAAGTAGTCGTTGTGTGGTGTTGACATTCCAGATGTTTCAAGCCCCTGCGCCCGCGCGGGATACTGCGCTCTCCAACTGCCTACCCCGTGCCCTAGCAACGGCTTCTCAAGAATCATCTCACCGGTTTTCTGGAAGAACTGAAGCCTGTTGCCATCCCCAGCGACCATCTCACCCGCGGTGAATACGCGAACAGCTAGAACTGTGGCCAGCGTGCGCTCCCGCAGATGCGGACTGAACTGCCAAGCAAGTGCTGCGAATATCGCCACGCTTACCGCGAGCGCCAGACCCCGAAGACTTAAGGTGAAATTGCGGACAACCACCAACAGAGACAAAACAAAGAAAAGCAGCATTCCGGTTCGCGTCACCGCCAGAAAAAGTACTGCTAGAGAAATGTACAAATAACCCAAGATGCCCAGCCAAAAGAGATATCTCTTGGCTTGGATCAGCACCTCACTGAGGAACCATGCCGCTGCGATGCTGAGAAAAATCCCCAGCGCGATGGATTTATTGCCGCTGTATATCGCGTAATCCTTGAAAATTCTCCAATCCGGCAGCAAGCCGAGGTATGAAAGATAATATATACTAGACCCGTAAATAGCGCCAGCGAAAAATACTTTTCTTGCTCGAGCCTGCCACTCTCCGGCCCCGAGGCTAATAAAAAAAAGCAGAAAGAAAAATATCAGATAATGCGCCAGCGCAGGCCAGCGCAGATCATTGCTTCGTGATAAAAAGACCGCGCTGAACGCAATCACACCAAGCATGACAACAAGAGGTTTAAACAAGGGGCTTTCGCACGTAAAACGCCACCGCTCCCGAAACCCCCCATTTATAATCCATGAAATAATAAAAAATATTACTCCAAAATACACAAATCCAACCGGGAAAAAAAGCAGAAATGGCATAGCCGCCATCAAATTTTGAGGCAGTTTTTCGCGTCGCGGAAAAAATTTCAGAAAATTTAGCATGAGTTTTTTAATAAATTTCATATATTGACCGCGCGATCAAATGTATATTTATATTGGCTCGAATCAGGTTGCTCAGGCCTTTGGGAGGGGAAGGAAAAAAGCGACCTATCATCCAAAATACCCAGAAAAACATTCAACCCTGGCGTTCAGTGTTCCGCGCTTGCAGGCCAGCGCAGCGCACCGCGCAGACGACCCCACATGCGACCGATCAGTCGGGGCGAAAACACCACCACCCGCAAAGGCAGGGCCAACACCGTTTGCCACACCAGTCGGGTGCGCAGCGCCCGCGCTGCATCCAGGCCTTGGTGCTTGGCGGCGAAGATCAGTTTGGATTGGGCGTGGTGATAGCCACGCCCGTACTCGCTACGCCACGGCGATCCGCTCTTGACCGAACCGCGCGAGCGGTGCACCACCTGAACTTCAGGCACGAGCAGCATCGGCAATTGCGCCTGGAAAAGGCGCAGACACAAGTCATCGTCTTCGTAGTACAGGAAAAACCGCTCGTCGAAGAAACCCACCGGCGCGCAAACCTGCAGCCTCAGGAGCATGGCGGCGCCACACAGAAACCCCACACAGATCGGGCCACTGGCCGCTGGCCCCTTGGACACCCAGTGCGTGCTGGGCCATCGGTAATTGACCTCGGCGCGCCCGCGCGCGTCTGCCAATTGCGGGGCCACGACGGCCGCTTCAGGAAACTGCGCCGCAACGTCTAGCAGCTGCTGAAGGTGCTCGATCCCCAGTTCGCAATCGGGGTTCAGAAGCAGCGCAAAGGGCGTACGCACCTGGGCCAAGGCGCGGTTGTTGGCCGCACCAAAACCGAGGTTCTGCGGGCTGGCGATCAACTGCGCATGGGGCAGCCGCTGTGCGGCCTGGGCCAAGGTGTCGTCCTGGCTGGCGTTGTCAAACAGGATCACGTGCGCGCAGTGCGCCAAGAGCGGCTGCAAGGCGGGCAAGCAGTGCGCGCTGTTGTACGTCACCACGATCACGGTGACGTCTGCCAGTGTGTGGGCAGGCGCACTCATGGGGCTGTGGGCGCAGAGGGGCTCACCCAGCCTGCCTTCTGCCAGATCTGGCTGTACACGGCGAAGATCCCCTGCGCCTCCCGCTCCACCGAAAACGCGCGCTCTACGCGCTCACGGCCCAGGAGGCCCATCTCGGCGGCGCGCAGCGGATCGCGCATCAGCGCGCGCAAACGATCCGCCAGCGCCGCGACATCCTCGGTCGGCACCACATGGCCCGTGACGCCTTCATCGACGATGGTGCGAAAAGCGCCCGTGTCACTCGCCACAACCGCGCACCCACAGGCCATGCCCTCCAGCGGGGTCAGGCCAAAGGGCTCATAGCGCGGGCAGGCCACGGTAATCAACACGTTGCGATACCACTGCCCCACTTGGTCGGGCGCAATCTCGCCCAGAAAGCGGATACGGTCTGACAAGCCCTGCGCCTGCACACGCTGCTGCAACTGCGCCTGAAACACCTCGTGCTGAGGTTGGGCCAAGCCGGCGATCACCGCGCAGAAATCCGGAAATTCCGGCAGCACGCGCAGCATCGCTTCCACAAAGATATCGCTGCCCTTGTCGGGTCGCACGCGCCCGAAGACGCCGATCCCATATCGGCCCGGCAAGCCGGTGGCCGACCATGCAGACAACTTGTCGGCGGGCGGCGAAAAGCGCTCGAGGCTGATGCCATGCGGCACCACGCGCGTCGTGTTGGGTACGAAGCTGGCGGCCTCCGGCGTGGTGCTGACCACGCCATCCATCCGCGAAATCAACCAACGCGGAAACCAGGAATGACGGTGCTTGGCCGCCGACGTAAAAACCAGCGCAATGGGCAAGCGCAGCACATCGCGCAGCAAGATGCCCAGCATCATTTCAGGGTCACGCCGCACGTGCCAGATGCGCGGCCGACCATCGGGCAAACGGCGACGCGAAATCTGCAGCGCCTGCCAAAAACCCAAGCGACGAAAACGCTGCGGCGACTGCGTCTGCGCCAAGGTCACACCGGGGATGTCTGTGCCCAGGTAAGCCAAGGCCAAGTCGCGCGCCTGGACGGGCACCAACGCATTAATGGTGCCCGATACCCCGGTGAAACGCTTTTTGATATTGCAGACGATAACTTCGGGATTGATCGTGGCCACCGGGATCCGTGACATGTTGACGGTCGGCGTGCGCCACCGCGAGAGATAAATGGTGCGGCCGATCATAAGTCACCCCTACCGTCGAGCGTGAATTCCACCTCACTCCATCGCGCTGCGTGGAATCCTGATCGCCGCTATGTAAACCAAAAGAACTATTCCTCGTTGAAGGTCAGTTCGCACGTCAAAACGCGGGCAAAACAACTCAACCATTCAGGAGGAATACATGATTAAAAAATGGTGCGTACTCGCGAGCTTTTTCCTGGCCGGCGCGGCCTTCGCCGCTGTCGAAATCAATAAAGCCACCGAGGCCGATCTGGATGGACTGAACGGCGTCGGCCCGGCCACCACCCAACTCATACTCAAGGAGCGCAAGAAGGGTGAATTCAAGGACTGGGTGGATCTGATGCACCGGGTCAAAGGCATCGGCGACGCGCGCGCGACCAAATTGTCCGCAGCGGGGCTCACGGTGAGCGGTGCGAGTTACAAGGACAAGCCGAACAAGGAGAAAGCCGCCAAGGCGCCCCATAAGGCAGCCGATGACAAGCCGCCCACTTTGACGCCTGCTGCAGTGAAACCGGCTTCGAAGCCATAAAAAAACAAAACCCCCCTTAGTGTTATCTGAGGGGGGTTTTGAGGGCTGTAAGAGCCTGGCGATGTCCTACTTTCACACGGGAATCCGCACTATCATCGGCGCAGAGGCGTTTCACTGTCCTGTTCGGGATGGGAAGGAGTGGGGCCACCTCGCTATGGTCACCAGGCATAACTTGTTGTCATGTTGACGCGGGTCAACACGACCAATTCATAGAGCTTCGAATCAGCTTTTGGGTTGATCTTTCGATCGTTTTTGATTGCGCCGACCATGGGGTTTTATCCCCGGCATAAATCTTTGATATGGACTTTGCAGCCTTCAATCAAAGTTATAGGGTCAAGCCGCACGAGCAATTAGTATCGGTTAGCTTAACGCATTACTGCGCTTCCACACCCGACCTATCAACGTCCTGGTCTTGAACGACTCTTTAGGGGGCTCAAGGCCCCG